>Ga0049080_10000904_pt1 | contig 10139 bp, 3 predicted proteins | sample GreLakmeER15MSRF_FD_66716 | JGI IMG/M metagenome (GOLD analysis project Ga0049080, IMG submission 66716) | Freshwater lentic microbial communities from great Laurentian Lakes, MI, USA - Great Lakes metaG ER15MSRF | ecosystem: Environmental > Aquatic > Freshwater > Lake | place: Great Lakes... | reverse complement strand
ATAGATTATAGTTCAAATTCAAATAGAAATTTTGAATTACTTGAAATTGAAGTTTCATCTTTAAGGAATTTCACATTAAATTACCCAAAATATTCATTATTCATTAATGGCGGTGAATATCCTTTTATATTTTATAGTCCATCTAACAACACATCTACTACATTAAATTTTGTTGTTAAAGGTAACCCGTTCTCAGGTAATAGTATTTCTTATGATACGGTACTTATTAGACCTAATGATATGTATGTTAACAAAACATTCAATGAGGCAATGGATGAGGTTGAGCAATTTTTGTTGAACAGATCCATTACCCCGATATACACATCAACGTTTACGGTACCAAGAGAGAATGAAGATGGTACGGTTTATTTAACGACTCAAGCAATCACATTCCCTAAGAATGGTCAATGGAATTTAGATATTACATCATTAGCGTTTGATAATTATCTTACGACTTTGAATGATTTTGCAGCTAACTTAGATTTATATCGTACTAATTTAATATCACGTTTTTTAACAACGGGTGCAATCAAAGAATTTGATACTCCTGATCAAAAAATTGAAAAAGTTTTACAAATATACGGTAGAAGTTTTGACGAAACTAAAAAGTTTATATCGGCATTATCTAACATGAATAATGTTAATTATAATGTAAAAAATGACATACCATCTCAGTTATTAAAAAATTTAGCAATGACATTAGGTTGGGATACAAACATATCTCCAATCACAAATGACCAATTATTAGATTCTGTATTTAGTACGGGGACTAATGAGTTTAGCGGATTATCGGTGGGTATGACACCTGAAGAACTTAATTATCAATACTATAGAAACTTAATTTTAAATTCGGCTTATCTTTTTAAATCTAAAGGTACCAGAAAATCTATTGAAATATTATTAAGATTGATTGGGGCTCCTGAGGCGTTAATTGAATTTAATGAATACATATACATTGCGGATCAGAAAATTAATATTGAGGAGTTTAATGGTCAGTACGCTAATTTATCTGGGGGTACCTATACTCAGCAATTACCAATATTAGATACTACCGATATCTACTCAATACAAGGTCAACAATTTACAGGTTTTACCACGACAAGTATTATAAGTGATGTGAATGTTTTTCCCGAAGACTATCCAATAGATAATTTTGGATATCCGACGATGCCGTCAGTGAGTGATTCATACTATTTCCAAATTGGAGGAGGATGGTTTGAATCAACACCACAACATAGAATGCCCGAGCAAGTAGATAGTACTAATAGTGTATTTACTGGATCTAATCCTAATTATCAAACTACATTATTGCCATTTAATTATGGTGAACAATATTTACAAAGATACAGAACTTTCCCTTATATGACTTTGGGGTATAAACTACGTAGAGTGGTAGATAATAAGAAAAGTTGGACCGATACTGATGATGGTTTAAGAACTAATTTTGATGGTGGGTTTAATGCGTATTATCCTGTTGGTGATGACAAATTGGTGGTTAATGTTAAGAATGTAGACATATTTATGAATCCGGCTCAAGGGTTAGTTTATGATGTATGGACAATGTCAAGACAATATAATTACCCAATTCCAAATGAAGGTTTAAATTATATTGAACCAACACGTTGTAACCCAACTCCAAACACTCCTTATCCGGAAAGAGGTGGGATTGATTGGACTGAAATAAAACCAAAACCAAAAGAAAAAACATTCTTTGAATTTGCACAAACTTTTTGGCATAACACAATTAATGTTAGAAATAGACAATTTATTACCGATGGTAAAACAGGTGGTTACCCAACCCTTCAATCTATATATTGGAAGTATTTGGAATCAGGTCAAGCAATTAATGTACCTAACGATAACTTTACATATCAAACAATGATTGATTATGTGAATGGTTTGGGTACTTATTGGATAAAATTAATTGAACAAATGGTACCTGCAACCACAATATGGAATACGGGAACCAAATTAGAAAATTCAATTTTCCACAGACAAAAGTTTGTATGGAGAAGACAAATGGGTTGTCAACTTGTTCCAGTACCTTGTGATCCTTGTTATGCAATTGGTCAGTTAGTGCCTTTTGATTGTCCAATACAATCTGTTAATTGTCCTATTTACCCTTGGGGTTCTGACCCTCTTATTAACTCATTTGGGTCTGTTTTAGGACAAGTTTTAACTACATATTTAGATAATAATGGTTATGATTTGAATAACGATTGTTTGGCGAATACTATAACATCTGAATGGTATGTTGACGTGAGATTAAATGGAACTCAAATAGTGGACTACAAATTTTTTGATGGATATGGTTATTCTGTTAGTGGAACAAGTTTTCCGACTCAAGTAAATTGGTTAAATGCACTTTATGATTCATTACCACAAATGATTAATGAAGGTTTAACATTTAATATTGATGAAACAACCAATATTGTGACTATATATAATAATAATTGTGTTTCTCTTAATGATGAAAACAATTTGGAATTAAATGTGGGGATAAATTTTGACATAACTTGTAATCAATAATGGGGTTAATTAATATAAATGGGTTTTCCATAACTGGAGATTGTACAAACGAGGGATTAGGCGAAATTATTTTTTCGGTAACAGGAGATAGTCCTAATTGGTTAGTTACTGAAACTCCCACCGCAGATGTTAATTTACCAACATCTGCATTAACTGTATTTGATAATGTTTATTATTACTCAGGTTTAAGTGCCGGTAGTTACTTTTTAAATGTCTATGACTCAACATATACTAATTATGTTGTTGTTAATTTCTATATATCTTCGGGTACCTGTGTATCAATTAATACGACAGACACTACTTGTGGATTTGATAATGGGGGTATAACTGCGACAACACAAACGGTATATGGTAACGGTGGAACCTTTACGTTATATGATATTAATGATAATTTCATCTCAAGTGGAACTTCAGTAAGTAATGAATATGTTTTCCCACCTGTACCTTCAGGAATTTACTACGTTATTGCCAATGACGGTGGTGGATGTACAGGTTGTAGTGAATCATGTGTAGTTAGAGAGTCATTTCCATTTGATTATGGTTATTACGTTGTTAATGACGGAAGTTGTGTAGGTAGTGATGGTAGCGGTAAAATATTTTTAACGGGTTTATCAGACCCAAGTCTATATACTGTTAATTGGTTAACGAGTGTTAATGGTCAAACAGGGACTACGGTGACAGGTTTGACTGAAGGTTTATACAATGTTCAGGTAACTAATCAGGATGGTTGTGTATCAACTAAAATAATAACAGTTACCGGAGTAGATCCGTTAGGAATTGGTGGTTTTATGACATACCCACCAAGTTGTTTTACTAATGATGGGGAAATAACCATAATTATTACAGGAGGTACCGCTCCGTATTATATTGGATGTTCAAATGGTGATAGTGCGATAATCTTTAATAATGAATATACATTTACTGATTTATTTTCGGGAACGTATAATTTTAATATTATAGATGCTGGTATCTGTAAAGTATCAGGAACAACATCTATTAATACGTCAAATAGTTTCCAAGTATTAAGTGTTAATACGACAAATTCAATGTGTAATGATAATTCAGGATCAGTGACGATTACGTTAATTGGTTCAGGATATTATACATATAGTTTAACGGATTCATTACATGATACAACAAGTTTTGGACCTACAACTAATATAGTTCAAGTGTTTGATACGTTGTCTTCGGGTGATTATGATTTAGTTATTACCGATGGAGTTTGTGATTATGAAACAACAATTACAATTCATAATACTGAAAAATTTACAATCTCGGCTATAACTGAAGATACTACTTGTGGGTTAAATAATGGGTCAATACAATTATTGGCAAGTACAGGTGGAACTTTACCTTATCAATATGAAATAACAGGTTTCCCACCATCCTCAACGACTACATTTAATAATTTAGCGTATGGTAATTATGTTGGAACAGTTACAGATAATACGGGTTGTTCTCAAAGTTTAAATATATTTGTTAATAACTCTAATGGTGTCTTTTTTGATTTAGTTGTTACCCAACCAACAAGTGGGGATAATGGTCAAATTGAAACTATTATATATGACGGAACACCTATATTCACCTATGATTGGAGTCCTAATGTTAATGGTCAAACAGGAACTACGGTAACAGGTTTGACTGCGGGTACCTATAGTTTAGAGGTAACAGATTCAAGTGGATGTACATTAACAAAAACTGTTACTTTATCAGGTACTGAAAAAAAATTAAGTTATCAAACATATAACATATGTAATGATAATTTCCAAAATACTGGGATACTTGGTAAAAGAGGTATGCAACAGATGTTAACAGAAGGGTTTAAAGATTTAACATATGGTGATACAGGATGTATTTTAAATACCGCAAATTTTATTGCGGATGTAACAGTTGATGGAGAAAACACACAACAATCATTTTATGTATCGTCAGGTTTAACTGATTATCCTTCAGATTATGTGTGGGGTGAAACATTAACCGAACTTTTACAAAGTTATAGTGGAATTAGTAAAGTTGAAATTAATTACTCAACTAATGAGATTAAAATTTATAATAAATGTGTGGAAATAGATGGGTGTCAACCTGAAACAATTTATTATTTGTCTGATGCGAACATTGTAATTAATCTAAAATTAGAATACAATATTTCTTGTCAACAATGTATTACGACCCCAACTCCAACACCAACTCAAACTTTAACTCAAACACTTACGCCAACACAAACACAAACTCAAACACTTACGCCAACACAAACACAAACGCCTACGCTAACCCCAACTCAAACTTTGACACAAACTTTGACACAAACGCCTACGCTAACCCCAACTCAAACTTTAACTCAAACTTTGACACAAACACCTACGATAACCCCAACTCAAACACAAACACCTACGCTAACCCCAACTCAAACTTTGACACAAACACCTACGATAACCCCAACTCAAACACAAACACCTACGCTAACCCCAACTCAAACTTTGACTCAAACACCTACACCTACGCCAACACCGACCCAAACTGAGACTCAAACGCCTACGCCAACACCAACTCAAACAGAAACTCAGACTCCTACGCCAACACCAACCCAAACACCAACACCAACTTATCCTGATACGGAATTTTTACAACTACAAAATATTATTGGTACAGATCCAATGATTGTGTCTTTTAAAACCGCACCAGATAGTAGTTTTAATATAAATTGGGGGGATGGGTCATCAGAATTTGTTAATATAACTGATCCACCGTACAATCCTACTTTTAGTGCGTATACCTATACTCATAATTATGTGGGTAGTTCAAACACTGCGATTTTTGAAGACTTCCGAGTGTCATCATCATTATCAACTGACAATATTCGTGAGATTTATTTAGCAAATGTTTCAGATATTATTGAAAATGTTTATACTTTTAGTGCATTTACTGCTTCAACTAGATTGACTTTAACGGCTTGTACTTTAACTGAGTTCAATTCTAGCTTACCTAATACTCTTGTGAGATTTTACATATATAACAATTACGCACCATCAACTCAATACTTTAATTTTAATCCAACAACAAACTTAGCATTATTACCGAGTTTTGTAGAGTTGATAATTTCAAATACTGATATGTCAGGGTTTACATATGATTTTTCAGGAAGTAGTTCTTTTAAGGAACTTACGTTATCTAGTAATAATAGTTTAACAAACTTGAATATGACAGTTCCGACAGGGTCATCGTTTACTCAAATTTGGGTATCTAATAATACTTCGTTATCGGCATTAACAGTTAATAATAATTTATCGGATTGTATAAATCTTGATGATATAAGAGTGTATGGAAATACATCATTAACAGATTGGACTTATACGTTACCAGTGTCCGCAGATTACGTACAATTAAATTCAAATAGAATCCGTAATTTTGACATTGATTTATCGGCAAATACAAATTTAACTGATTTAAACTTAACTAGTAATCTTGTTTTAAGTTCATTCACAAATAGTGTATCTGGATGTACATCATTGACAAGTTTAAGATTAGATAATAACAACTTAACATCATTACCTCCGATATTCCCAAATAGTATTGAAACATTAAGATTAGATTCAAATGATATAACGGGATATACAAGTAACTTCCCTACTAATTGTATTTATTTTGATATGAGTGATAATGGAGCTTTACAGTATGTACCTCAATGGTCAGTAGATTTAACGGGGGCAACGTCATTACAAACTTTCAATTTAAATAGTGTTAGTTTATCAGGATGGACAACACAATTCCCACCGTCAATTGAAACAATAAGTTTTAGAAGTAATCTTTTACAGAATTTTGACTTTAATTATACTCAAGGAGCAACATCAATAGATTTATTCTTCAACCAATTAACTGGAACAACAAATCTTTCGGGACATACTTCTCTTGTAACTTTAACTATTACTAATAATAATTTCATAAATAGTACACAAATAATACAAGGTGACTTCCCATCAACTTTAAGAACAATTAATTCCTTAAGTAGCCAAACATTAACAGGTTGGACATCAACATTCTCAGCAATGACCGATATGTTACTGTTAGATTTTAGAAATACCAATCTTAAAACTGCGGCGGTAGATTACATTTTACAAGATGTTGCAACTATAGCTACCGCAAATACTTTATATAATAAAACACTTTATTTATCCGGTACTCCTCCAAACCAACCAGAATCCCCAACGGGAGGTGTGACTAATGCTGATTATTTATTGCTTACAAGTTCACCATATAATTGGACAGTAACTATAACTCCATAATAAATTCACTTTTAGTTATTATCTAATATCTTTTACTTTATGGAAGATATTCTTTTTGTTACTGCACAACCTGACGTACCTTATTTTCATTGGCAAGTAAAATTGTATACTCATAATTTCATTGAGAAGGGAATTAAACCTTGTCAGATCCATGTTATTTTTGGTTTACAAAAAAAACAACAACCATCACAAGGGGCATTAGAATTATGTGATTACGGATTCAATGTTCATTTTTACGATGATGATCGTGAGAACAAATCATATATACCAAGTATAAAACCATACCTAATTTACCAATGGTTAAAAGAATATCCCGAAAACAGTAAATTATTTTTCTTACACGATTCCGACATCATTTTCAATAAGTTACCAGATTTTGATAAATTACTTAATGATAATATATCTTATTTATCTGACACGATAGGTTATATTGGTTACAAATACATTAAAGATTGTTGTGATAGGTATGAGAAACAACACCCGACATCAAACAAAGAACAATTACTCCAAGAGATGGCAGATACAATAGGTATTGATGTTGATCTTATAAAACAAAATCAAGAAAATTCGGGTGGAGGTCAATACCTAATTAAAAATACGGATCCACTATTATGGGGTAAGATTTATGATGATTGTACACCATTGTATAACCAAATGTTAGATTACCAAAGAAGGTTTCCCATTAATCCTGGTCAAATACAATTTTGGACTGCCGAAATGTGGTCATTATTATGGAATATGTGGAATTCGGGATATGAAACAAAAATAACAAATGAGTTAGATTTTTCATGGGCAACTGATAGTATTGATATTTATAATCAAAAACCAATACTACATATGGCAGGTGTGACTGACCAATTAAGAAATACGAAATTTTATAAGGGAGATTTCATAAATAGGAATCCGATTGAGGATTTAAAGAATGACATTAATTTCTTTAATTATGTAGACAAAAATAGCTCTACGATTAAATATATTGAAGTAATGAGGTCATTTTTGGAAAAAAATAAATAACTGATTATTTATTAGTAATGGGAACTCAACCGATATCAGTAAAACCAATAAATGAATGTGCGATAGTTACGTTATTTCCAATGACGGCTATATGTGATAGTGTTAATCCAAGTACTCCACAATCCTATGATGGATCAGTAAGTGTTATGGTTAGTGGTGGTACTCCACCATATAATATTACTTGGGAAGAAGGTGGATTAGGGCCAACAAAGTCTAATCTTGGTGTGGGAGATTACCGTGCAACCATTGTTGATTTTTATGGTGATTTTACGGCAAATACAATATGTAGTTTAACCGCAGAAACAACCACAACCACAACTTCTACATCAACAACCACATTACCTGTTTATGGGGATTTATGTATGTACTTTACGGACAACAATGGTCCAAATTCAGAAACACATCAGTTTTTATTTAATGGTTATTTAAATGGGAAACCTACTTGGATATCTGATGATGACTTATATAATATATATTGGAGTACAGGTACTACAAATCAATGGTTAGTTGACGGGTGGAGTAATGGTATCATTTACAATTCAAATACATCCGTACCACCATTAACGGGGTGGCAATTCTTAGGTGGTAGTTATTCGGGGACATTTACTATTACTGTTTCTGAGGGAACTTGTGTAGATAATCCTATGGTTAATATATTAATAAGTTACCAATCCCCAACCTGTGGTAGTAATGGTAGTATTGTTGTAACGGCAATTGGAGGAACACCATCGTACCAATACTCAATTAATGGAGGAACAACATACCAATCAAGTCCTGTATTTAGTAATTTATCAAGTGGTATATATAGTGTTAAGGTTAAGGATACAAATGATGTGGAAACAACACAAAGTGTTACTTTATCAGGACCACCACCTAATCAAACTTATCAAATAGCATTACTTTTAACGGGTCCTAACTCTTTTAACATAAATGTAACTCCTACATTACCAAGTGGAGCATATATTACTTTTGATTTAAAACATAATAGTATATTTGAATTAGCACCTTCACCAACCGTGGCGGTATATAATAATGTTGTAACGGTTAATGTTAATGGAAATCCGATTGCAACTCCATCACCTATGTTAAGTACAACCGCAACATTTAACCCTTGTGATTCGGGATCTATATACACTAAAACAAATATCACTACATGGACTACGTTAACGTTTAATCCAACAAGTACTATGAGTGGTACTTTTACAAATAATATAAGTCCGATAACACCTTTAGTTAATTGTTATTCGGTTAGTGGGTCAAGTGAATTAGTTATTACAAATGCAAAATTATATAACTGTGATTGTTGTAATATAACAATAAAAAACTCTAACCCTATTAGGATTTAAAGTATTGAAGTTAGAGGATAAAAAAATTATAAATAAACTATTTATTGATTAGATGAGCTATATATTAAAAAATACATCAGGGTTAGTTAACACTAGAATAACTGACACAGGAAGATTAAAGTTATCACAAGGTAATTTTAACATTTCATATTTCCAAATTGGGGATAGTGAAGTGTCGTATAATGAATTACCAAACACTTACAATCAATTTAATAGTGTAGTTTTAGAACCAAGTTTTAATAGTCAAAATAGTGCTGGAGCTCCTGAATCAAATAAACAAAATATTAAATATCCATATTATGTGGATGACAATAATAGTAACACATATGGAATACCATTTATGGATTCTGTTATTGAACCTGTTTATAATAGAGCTCCATTAAGAGGATTTTTCACAGGTAATACGACCGCAAGTACGATTAATTATAGTGCATTCACTGGATCAAAGTATGTCGTAACATCCAATTATATTGTTGATATGTCAAAATTAAATGGATCAAATCAAATAACAATAATCCAAGATATATGTGATCCAACAAACACTAATAAACCAAATGTTGGAGATTTCATTACAATTTATTATGATGGTTTAGCGAAATATGATTGTTCTTGTATTAATTTACCTACACCTACACCAACGGCAACAATAGGTACAACTCCTACATTAACTAATACTCCCACTGCGTCAAATACTAATTCTGACCCATGTGCGTCGCCAACACCAACACCAACTCCATCAGCAACACCTTGTTTGACACCATCAAACAAACCTGTTTGTCCTATACCACCTGATCCGTCATGTGTTAAACCTGTTCATTCATGTTTCCCTATATTGACATATAGGATTGTTGATATTTGTGAGAATAATGTGACTTTGGATAGACCAACACCTAATTATGTTGGATTAAGCTCTAATTGTTTTGGAAGAGTATTGGTATATCCACCAAATATGACAACAATATATGATAGT
>Ga0049080_10000903_pt1 | contig 10141 bp, 12 predicted proteins | sample GreLakmeER15MSRF_FD_66716 | JGI IMG/M metagenome (GOLD analysis project Ga0049080, IMG submission 66716) | Freshwater lentic microbial communities from great Laurentian Lakes, MI, USA - Great Lakes metaG ER15MSRF | ecosystem: Environmental > Aquatic > Freshwater > Lake | place: Great Lakes... | reverse complement strand
CCAGCAAGCATTTGTACAAATCCTATAACTGTACCTATCATTCCAAGTGATAAACATAACTCAGAAACAAACCAAGCAATTTCTGTTTTGCTTTCTATTGTTTTATTTTTATCCAAATTATAAGCAACAAATCCATTGTAAAAATTTACTACAAAAAACAACCCCATAATTACAAAACAAAGATAGCTTGAATCTTTCTGGTAAATTTCATGGAACAAATTCAATTTAAAACTAATAAAACCAAGTATTAAAATAACACAATTCAACAACCACCACTTAAGAAAACAATTGTTTTTATTCATTGGGCACCTTTTATTCGGCCTCATTAAATGAGTGTAAAATTAATATTATTGACAATCAAAACCAAATTTGATAATGTATTAAAGACATGAAAGAACACATTTTGTACAAATGTGCGGAAAAAGCAATTCAAGCGTGGTCTGGTAAAAATGACAGACCAACCTATCATTACACCTTTGCAGTTAGAAAAAACAAAATAATTGCAATAGGAAGAAACAAGCCAGACTTCCCATCAGTTGTTGTTTCCAAATTCGCTAAAATTTATAAAATTAAAAAATGGATACAGTTCCCATATCTCCATAGTGAAGTGGATATGATATGTCAGATTGATCCATCTATGCTAAATAAACAAACTGAAATACTAAATCTCAGGATTAATAGACATGGTGAATTTAGATTTTGCAAACCATGCATAAATTGCCAAGTTTTATTGGATTCTTTTGAATTGTCCAAAATAAGCTGGACAAAAAATCTTCCAGAAGACGACCCGAAAATCATTATCGTTGATGGATACCAACAATTAAATCTCAAAAATATTTATTTTGTAAACAAAATGATTAAAAAGCAAACTATTTAGAATATATAGGTTGTAGTTTATATGGAGAAAAATTATGAGTAGATCATTTCTTGAATATGTTGAACAGCGTATAACTTCTGATATTGATTTTGAAAAATTTGCAGAAACAGTAAACAATCATATTCGTCGGAACGGAGAAATTACACCTGAATTTTTGGACGAAGCATTGAGCGATCTACTTACATCACAAGGCCGTCAAAGACTAATGAGGGGTGGCCTTAACCTAGCTGGAAGTCTTGCTTATAATCTTCCCAAAAATCTAGTTATGAAAGGGCTCAGCGGTGTTACCTCTGGAGACCCCTTCAGGAAAGCATGGAAAGATGCCCAAACTGGCTACCATGCCACTGCGGCAAATCAATTCATGACTGCTGCCAAGAATGCATCCGATGCCGCAAGTGCTCTTGATCCAGCCAAAGCTGGCAAAGCATTCGCAGGCATGGGTCCAGAAAGAGCTAAATACATCGCAGCTGCTAAAGAAAAACTACAAAAAGCACTCGATGGCCTAACAGCCATGGAAAAGGCACCTATGCCAGCACCTATGCCAGAACCTATGCCAGCACCCGCTGCTCGTTAATAAATATTCATTCCAAAAAAAAGAGAGGCAAATTTGCCTCTCTTTTTTTTATTCTTTATAAATTTTTAAAAATGACTTTTTAATCGTTGTTTTGAAATTTTGTTTTTCTTTGTATTTTTTGCAATACGATGTAGTAATAACTTCGTAAAGACCAACCATAATGCCAAAAAAAGCAAGCACAATTAGTGTCCAAAGAAAAACCTGAGAGCAGACAGTAAAAATTGTATAAAAATTAGGTAGTGTAATTTCCATAAGGCCTCCTGTTTCGTGATTCAATTATCCATAAATTAAACAAATTTATTTTCGCCATCAAGAAAAAATTATCTTTTCAAGACCCAATCCACGAAACATAGGATTAGCTGCTAATTGTTTGGAATTCTTCGTAAACCAAGCTCGGAAATTGGCCTCTGCTGCCAATGCGTTATATTCTGTTGGCTCACGACCCATTTTAACATCCTTGGCATGTGTTGCCTCATGCACGATTGTTGAAGCAATCTCCAGTACTGTCAAGGCCTCTGATCCGGGTTTTCCTGCATGTTGCGCTATGTTTTTGCCAACATTAACATGTATAACACTTGATGGCTTTATTTCATCTATTCTTATTTCTGGGAAATTTTTGATTTGCTTATTAAGCAAGTAATATGGCAGACGCTCGAGTTGAGTTTTATATTTTTTATATGTGTTTTTGCCAAATTTAAGTTGTAGTTTTCTGTCAACATCAGGACCTAAAATATTTATATTTTCACCTGATGTAAACATACCAAAAACACCTTTGGTTAATGGCGCTACAACGCTTATATCCCAAAGCAGTTTCTCTCCTTGCGGAAGAAAGGCATCGTATTGTCTTACTAAATCAATAGAAAGTTTTGATTTATTGAAAAAAGGTGATATCTTGTCTTCAACTCTTTCAGATCCAAGAACCAAAGGATTTATTTGTTCTGTAAGCCAATCATAAAAATTTTTCATATTGTATTTACAATTATTGCAAAAAAAATTGTTATATCGATATCATAAGTTCGAGGTGCAAAATGCAAAACTACGAGCTAGATCCAATAGAATTAAAAAAAAGACTAGTTGTTTCGCAAAGTCTTTTAGATGAAGGCGTAGAGTTGGTAACCGGGTTACAAGAAAGACTTATTGAAACTTTAAATGAAATCCGCATCCATAAACAAAAAACAGAAGCATCGCTTCACGCTATTACAAATCATGATCTAAAATTATGGTCCATATTAGATAAGGATTAAAATGGCAAACATATTCTTTATTTCAGACACCCATTTTGGACACGAAGGCATGTGTCAGTTCCTAAGAGAAGATGGCACAAAAGTCCGACCATTCATGACCTGTAACGAATGCGATGATGTTATGATTCAAAACTGGAATAAAACTGTAAGACCAAATGATAAAGTTTACCACCTTGGTGATGTTGCAATCAAAAGACAATATATTTCAACCGTTGAAAAACTAAATGGTGAAAAAATACTCATTCGAGGAAACCATGATATTTTTAAACTTAATGATTATGCAAAGTACTTTAGAGATATTAGAGCAACACATAAGCTCGATAAATTCCTGCTATCACACTATCCAATTCATCCAGAACACATTAATAAAAACTGTATTAACTTGCATGGACATCTACACTATAAAAAAGTTCTTATTAATAATACAAATATAGATCAAAGATATATTAATTTATGCGTAGAACACATAAATTACAAACCAATTGCTTTTTCAGAAGTGGAAAAATTAGTTCAAGAACAACATTGACATTCTCCCCCAACTAAAAATAGCCTCCCACTCCGAAAGGAACGAGAGGCTATTGGTTCATTTCCTTAATTTCTATGAGACAACCATTCTGAAAAACTTTCTTTTTTCAATTTTTTCAATTTTTCCAACTGGTTTCTCAAAGCAGCAAAAGTTGTATGAGGCAACATGTTCATCTGATTTGTCTTTACTCGTAATTTAGCACCCTTCTCAACCTTAGCACTAGTGCCTTTCATAGACACATCACCCTTTTCCGTCTTGGCGCTTGTGCCAGACATGTCAGTACTGTGCATCTTGTCATAATCAATGTCCTTGATGTTGACTAACGCTTTTACTCCCTTTTTTTCTTGAGCATCATAAAAATCTTTGCTTAGCAATTTGCCTAAACCATTAATTTTTATATCACTTCTTCTCAAAGTATAAATTATTTGTTCCAATATAATCTTATTCACAGCTGGATCATTCGGTTCAAATCTAGGATTCATATATGAACCGCTGATAGTCATAAAGTCTTCTTTGGCAATATCAAAATAAGGAGAATCTACTCTTAAAACAGGATATTTTTTGCCAAACTCTCTCAGTTGTTCAATTTGTGGCATCTTGTAATTTAATAACATTCTCTCTGCAAAACCACTATCAAAAGACTCTATATCCTCTAGCTTGCCTTTGGCACGCAAACCAATCACATACCCTTCATCCTCTGGTATACCATATGTTTTTTTGTCCAAAAATCTAGCATCAAAAGCATCTCCATCCACCACTCTATATCCCTTGCCAGAAGCAATTCCTTCAGGATACCAAAATGCAGGAAGTGGCATTTTTTCGTTTTTCTTTACACCACCTAACCACAACGGCAAAGCAACACCTAGTCCCTTAGATAATGCTTCAAGCACCTCCTTAAGATTTCCCTCCTTAACACTAAATGTGACATGATAGTTAGCTGGAAGTTTCTTTGCAGCAAAATTCTGCATCAAACCACCCAGTGCCGTGTAATCATAAAATTGTAAAAATGTTGGATTAAATTCACAATTTATACCAGAAGTTGTTTGTTGCCACATCTTGTTGAAAATATCAAAAAATGTACCTTTTTCTCCCGGCTTAACATACTCTGTGTCAACCATCTTAAAGTTAATTGGATTCTTGTCTTTGACACTCTTGGTGTTCAAAGACTTTAAATACTTGTTTATTTTACCAATTACATTTACATCCAGTATAAAATCATTCGCATAGTGCTTGATATCAGTAGTTCCATTTAGTCTGATTGCATAATGATCAAGATTGCTACCCTTCCTGCAATTATCATATAAAGCAGATATAGCAGCCCTAAAATACTGTTCCAAAGTATTGTTATAAAATAAATCTTGATTTGTTTTATAAAGTAAAGTTTTCTTATAACCACCAACTGTTTTTGCATGCACTTGCCCACCACTCATGTGCAAACAAGTTAAAGCACAGCCACCTATTGATTTTACATTTTCAATGGCCTGATATGGTATTTTAACTGCCATGTTTTTATCAACATAATTGCCATGAGCAACGCCAATATCAAGCTTCCTTGGACGAACAGTTATGCTTCCAGAAATAGGCTTGGCACCAGTAGATTGAGCACCACGAACCTCATCCTCCTGCGGTATAATATCAACAACTTTGCCCAAACGACCACTATTGAATTTAAAATTATCAAGATTAACTTGCAATCCCTCTACAGCAGGATTGTTTTTATCAATAATAAAAGGAGATATTTTTTCTACTTCAACTGGAGACAAAATTCTGTCCCAATTTTTCAAAAGTTTTACTAACCAAACAACAGTCGCAGAAGCACATGTGGTTTGACAGGTTTTATCAACTTGAGGTAAAGGTATCTTTTCCGCTTCCTTGAAAAGCCATTCTCTAAAACAAATATTAATCATATTCTATATATGCATGATTTTAAATCAATTTGTATCCATTTTCAACAAGCCAAGATCCAAACACACTTTCAATCGCACTTGTCTGTTCTCTAGTCAATCTTTCAGAATAATGCTTTTTAGTTTGACCACTTATATGATTGGGATGCATCAATGTCCTCCTGTCAAATCTTTCCCTTGAATTTCCTATTTCATTTAAATCGGCAACCAATTTACCAATATCTATATTCATGCCAAGTACACCAAATATTTTGCTCACTACAGATTCACTGTTTTCACTAAAATCCTCATATACCAATTCGTAGTCAGCATGCGAACTCCAAGCCTCATACATTTCCAAAATTTCTCTGCACATCTTGACAATATCGTCAGTAGTTCGATAAGTATTGACAGGCATCAAATCAATCGCAGACGCAGCAATATAACGCAAATCTCTCTTACAAGTAAAAACATAATCCGACCAAGAAAGCCACTTCTCAGAGAACTGGTGAATCTTCAAGATATTCTGATTATCAGAAGGTTTAAAATTTGTAACCCATTCTGAATTCACCAGATCAGGACTATACTGCTGCAAAAAACCCAGCCTCACAATATTGTAAAGCCGGGTGCTTCCAGATCTCGGTATGCCAGCAACTACAATGTTCAAATTCCAAAACCTCCATTAAATCCAAAACCTTTATTGCCACCAAAACCACCACCACCTAATCCGAACTGTCCTCCACCCATAGCACCAGAAAAATTAGAGTTGCCACTAAACCCACCACCGTTGAAATTGCCACTACCACTAAAACCTCCTCCAATCCCTGACATACTTCCCCCAACTCCTTGCATTCCTCCTCCAAGGCCACCCATGCCAAATCCAGACATTCCACCTTGCTGACCAAACATGTATCCGGGTTGGATAGGAATAACTGAGTAAGGTCCACCTTGTCCTGTAGGCCTAACTACTGTCCCCGGTGTATAGGCACCAAATGGGTTGTTGTTGCCCCCACCCATGCCCATTCCTTGCATTCCACCTATGCCACCCATACCCATTCCTTGCATTCCACCCATACCCATTCCTTGCATTCCACCCATTCCACCAAATCCACCATTGCCAATATTACTACCCCCAATCCCCATAGCACCACCATTGCTAGCCCCTCCTTGCATGCCTATCATGCCACCACTCATGCCCTGCTGACCACCGACACCCATCATGCCTCCTGATTGCACTGGAGGTCTCACAACAATAATTGGAGGTCTTGGGGGCATAGTTGGCCTGAATTGAGCAAATACTAATCCAGATACACAAAAAAACAAAACTAAAACCCTTATAAAATTTGCCATGACAACACCTCATTTAATTATTAGACTAACATTATATTAACGAATAAGGAGATCATACTTGCTCAAAGAAATATTCAAAGAAAATCTTGTGAAACTATTAGTGATATACATAATTATCACCACTGAAATGTTTATTTTTTCCTTTCTCCCATATTTGGTTGGACTCGCAATAGATGATCTTCTTAACAAAAAATATAATATGCTATTTCTATACGCTTCTTCTCTTATTATAGCAATATTTTTTGGAACATTTAGAAGACTTTATGACACCAGAGTTTTCTCTCAAATTTATACAAATAAAGCTCTAGCAACCATAGAAAATCTAAAAAAATCAAACCTAAATGAAAAAAGAATAATTTCCAGATATGGACTCGTTGGTGTCTATAGCGATTTCTTCGAATACACACTACCTAACATCACAAGCGTTGTTATAGGATTAGTCATAGCAATATTTATGATATGTTTTATACAACACAATTTAATATTATTATTAATTCCATACATCGCTTTAAGCATGTCACTACATATGTTTTTCTCCAAAAAGTCCCAAAACATAGAATACAAACTTCAACATGTCAGAGAAGATATTTCACACGCACTAGCAGAAAACCAAAACTGTGCCGACTTCATAAACAATCAAAAAACTCTACTAATAAAAAAATCAGATTTAGAATCAATAAACTGGAGTATCTGTGACTCCCTGTCTATCATATTAGATCTAATAACAGTTATTATCGTTTGTAACAACAACCTCACTCTCGGACAAATCACCGCCGTACTGATGTACACAAATAGAATTACTGAAAAAATAAATCAATCCTACCTATTTTTTTCCCAAATAAGAATACTCGAAATGACAAACGATTTACTTAAAAAAAATAATAAAATTTAACAATTTTACTTCAATTTTTAACATACATATAATACTCTAAGCCACCAAGAGGATAATATGAACGCTTCTGTTGCAACACCTAAACAGATTAACAAAACTAAAAAATATCATTTCACCCTCATTATACCAATATTCATAAACACATCAGAACTTTTGATAAAATTATTTCACGAAAACAACTGCACAGATATGATACCATCAATTCAATCCAAATGCCTAAACCTTCTGTTTTACAGAGAATCACAGTCCTACGAAGAAGCTGTCAAATCCGCTAAATCAGATGCAAAAGCCACTTTGGAAAAACTTGGATTCACCGATCTCAAAATCAGCGTTATCAATCACGAGAAAGTGTGAAACACCGTTCTTCAATTCTTAAAAAGAAAAAGCGGGTAACGAGATTCAAACTCGTACGAAAAGGATGGAAACCTATTATGCTATCATTACATCATACCCGCATAATTTTATTATAGTGGGGTTTCCGATTTAGATTTTGCTTTTTTTGCATGATACTTTTGCTTTTCTATTATAGTTCTGCAAGCATTGCAATCTGCAGAGAGAGTTCCTGTAGGATTTTTCTCTGATGGCTTAGATTTCCATGTAAAGTTTCCTTGAATCAATTTAATCTCATTGCAGCCTCTGCATTGCTTTTTACCTTCTGCAGCATAAGGATTGTTAACTCTTAAATGATCTTTCGGCAGGTGACCTGTGCGTTTAGCATTTTCCATATGACATACCCAATCTTCTTTGCCAACTACATCTCTGTCATAAGTAAGTCTTAACATTTTATGTTCTGTGTGGCAAAATTTACAATTAAATTCAACAAAATCATTTTTGAGCCACTTATTATAATATCTTTGTGATCTTTCTGTAGCTTTCTTTTTTCTGATTGCTGGGTAATCAATACCGTCTAAAGTTTTTCTGAATTCATCCGACCATTCTCTTAACTCTTTGCAATTATTGAATCCTAATTCTTTTTCACTCCATATTTCATATGTGTATCCATTCAAATCACAAAATTCTTTTGCATCTTTAATTTGTTCTTGTACATGAGTGTAGTTTCTTACTAAAATGTCGTGAGGCTTTATTTCTTTCATGTTAGTTTTATTAACTATAATATCAGCAACTCTGCTTCTGCCATTTATTTCATAATAAGTTGCTGTTTGATATTCTGTGACAGTTGAATCAGATTCAAGAATAGTCAATGCTCTTAGTTCATATGACGAATACCAAGCCACATGCTTTTGCATCTTTTCACTGAAAAAATAACCACGATGAGTTTTCTTTTGCTTTCCTTCAGCATTTTTTCTGGCAGTCAATCTACTTAATCTTTCTTTGAGGATTTTTCCTAGATCAGATGCCCATTTTTTTATGGCAGCTTGTGACATATTTTTCTTGGCTTGTTCATTTTTTTTCCAAGGATTCTGATTTTCTGTTTCGTTCATAATATTGTTCCTTTTGTTGGACAACATAATTATAGCAAAAACAAAAAATTAGTCAAAAAAAAGAGCCCCGGCCATCAAGCCGGGGCTCCATGTGATATCAGTTTGATATCAAGTGCTATGCCTAGACAACAAAGTTAGCAATTGATAGCCTTGCATAGAACTTGGCACCTTCTCTTAGCAATTTCTTGCCATATCTAGTTAAAATTCCTTTTCGGGGGCAGAAGCTCTCTGGATCTAGCACAGTTGGTGTTTGTGTTAGAGGTACATATGGGCAGTAGAAGTATCCGCTGTCCATGTAGGAGTCGCCCTTGTATCCCAAGAGGATTTGGTTGGTTGGGAATAGTGGATCCTTGTAGAGGCGGTAGCGGTTGGCCACGGTGCCGACATACTGGATGCCTAGGCTGCTGGTGAAGGTCTCGCTAGGAGCGGGAGCGAAGCCAGCGGTGGCTGTTTCGAAGATCGAGGCAACTTCTGGGGAAGTTACTAGGAAGTTAGCGCCACCACGGAGGGTCTTACGATGGATCACATTGGAGACTTCAACGATTTTCACATATAGTGACTCGTATTTTTCCTTGATGGTATCACCTAGGGCGGTGCTTAGGTCCCAAGCGGCAACGGTACCGGCGTTGTTGCGAAGGTCCTGAATAACTTCACGGTCGATTTCGAGGTTGATTTCCTGAGCGAGGACAGCGGTTAGCTCAGCTTCAGCGTCTAGGTTGTGCTGTGAGCGGAGATCTTGCTGAGCCTCATAGGACCAAACAGCCTTGAGTTTGCGGGTTTTGGCAACGATTTCTTCGGATTCGATGACAAGGTTAATTTCAGGTAGGTCCTGATTGCATTCCATGTTGTATTCGTAGGAAACTACAACATACATGCTGTCGGTACCAGAAGTAGCATTCTGGCCTAGGAATAGTTCACCAGTGGTGAGGTTTAGGCTGGAGCCAGAGCTCTGAACTAGAGGGGTTGCACCGGAAACGGTGTTCAAGTTTAAGGTGCCAGAAGAACTTATGGTGAAGGTCTGGATAGCAGCGCCGTTGCTGTAGACGGTACCGGTAACGGTTCCGGCTAGAACTGGGGTGTGCTCTAGGTTGCCGAAGTTCATATTGGTGGAGGCAACACGGGTTAGGGTAGCGGTTGTCTCGTTTTGGATGAACTGGCTGGAGTAGTATATGTCGAGGTTGCCATCGCCGCTAGCAAGCTGCTGGAGGGAGTTGGCATCGTCGCCGGGGAAGCCGCTGTTATTAGAAGCGCCACGGATAGCGCCCTTGTTGCTGGAATAACGGAAGCGGAGATAATACACTAGGCCGGTTGGTCCGAGTAGTGGCTGCACGCTAACAATTTTGTTAGCAATTA
>Ga0049080_10000898_pt1 | contig 10155 bp, 9 predicted proteins | sample GreLakmeER15MSRF_FD_66716 | JGI IMG/M metagenome (GOLD analysis project Ga0049080, IMG submission 66716) | Freshwater lentic microbial communities from great Laurentian Lakes, MI, USA - Great Lakes metaG ER15MSRF | ecosystem: Environmental > Aquatic > Freshwater > Lake | place: Great Lakes... | reverse complement strand
TCACGTATACCATCAGCATTACCAAAACCATATGCTGTAAACGGAATGTTTACTTTGCGACAGAACATTGCAAGAATCAATATCTGTTCATATGAACCAGCAAGATTGTCAGCCATTGAACCAGACTTATCAAGCAACAGAACCAGACCGTGTGATTTGCCTTTCGGTACCCGCATCATTTTCTTGAAGATATTATCGTCAATTTGATACTTGAAAATTTTACTGATATCAATGTCACCAGTCTCTGCGGTTTTAGCCTTAGAAAATTTAGATGCCGCTTTACGCATCTCAAATTCTTTTGCCAAGAGTGAAATGTATCGTTCATTCTTTTTACGGAATGTTGCATACAATTCATTGGTTGCAGTTTGATAATTTACACCTTGTGAACTAAATTCTTCAGTCAGAATTTCTTGCACACGTTTTGCTGGTGTGACAATATTTTTTAGATTCGGTGTAGGTAATTTCAAGTACACATAATCACGTGCTTTTTTGTCAATCAATGATGCTTCATTACGGCGGAAGTTATCATCGGTTTCACAGAACGGCTCAAGATCATCACCACGTACAGTAGCAGATTCTTTTTGGCGATTCAATTCTTTAGCATTGTATTCTTCATCACCCTCTTCACCTTCTTCTTCTTTACCAGGAGACTTGAGTGAACCCTCTTCATCAGATTTTTCATCGGATGATTTTTGCTTTAGTTTCTTTGAATTGGATTCTTGACCATCTTCAGATTCGGCATCATCATCACCGTCACTGAGTTCATAATCTTCACCATCGCCATCATCACCGAACTGATAGTCTTGCGGTAAATTCAATTCTGCTAATTGTTCTTTGGAGTAATCCCAAATTTCATTAGTCAGTTTGAGAACATCATCCCAAGTTTCAAGTTCTTTTACCCGCTCAACAAATTTGGTTTCTTCTTCATTGAAAGCAATGGGTAAAGTGTAACCCGACTTTGAAAAGATATTGAGTCGGTCAATGAATGACATATTATTGATGTTGCGGTCTTTGATGCCAAAGAAATCACGTTCCATCAATTCATTGAAGCCGACAACAAACGAACGGCGCAGACCAGGATAGCGGCGTTTCTGACGTTTCTCAATACGTGCATCTTCAACAACATTCAAAAAGCCTTTGAAGTTTGCGCCACGATCATGAACAGCACCATGCCACCCATCGGCAGGTGTATCAAGTGCATGACCGACTTCATGACCAACTAGCAAGTCATAAAGTTCGGGTGACGTTTTGTCCCAGATAGGAACAGTTAGAATACGGCGCTTAGGGTCGAACCATGCCGTTGCGGTTTTAGCATGTTGAACAGTAAGATTCTCGGTCGCCATCAGTTTGGCAAGACCTGTCTTTTGTGACTGAATGTTATTCATTTGATAACCCATCTACTATTGAACTGTTAGTATAACAGAGGTAAGGGTATTTGTCAAGTCTTGCAATTTTGACAACACTATCTCCCAGTGAATGATATACCAATATCATAGCTGGAAACAACTACTTTGTCAAGTGTTTACTTTATTGCAATAAACGCAGTGAAACTATGATTTTGCCAGAATGATTCTATTTTGTTGAACTCAAATCCAGCGGTAGCACACTTGTTCATGAGTTCTTTTCTTGTATTTAACTTCATCATATGGCGCAATTGTTTTTCTTTGTCAAGTATGTCATCCGATGAGAAGTGTTCACGCTTGTAATCATAGTAAGTGAAAGTTCTTATTTCTTGTATCTTTGCATGTTCTGCTATAGTCTTTTCTGCAAAGATGAATGCACCACCAGGGTTTAGACCATCATAGATTTGTTTGATGATTGATGTTCTTTCTTTCTCTGGAATAAATTGAAGTGTAAAAATTGAAGTTACCAGATTACAATTATCGAATTCATATGAACGAACATCACCACGATGATAAGAAAGATTCGAATTTATCTGCTCATCTTCATCATATGTTTTGAAAAAATCTTCTTCAATTTCTATACCAACATAAGAAGCGTTTGGTGCAAATGTATTCTGTGCAATCATTGCTTTCAGAAGTTTGCCTGTTGAACAGCCAATGTCAACAACCTTGCTTTCATCTTCAACGAAGTATTCAGAATACTTCAGTATGTCATTCCAGAGATTTGTGTAACCACGAATAGAATGTTCTATGTGATTATCAAAGCCTTCTTCTCTCTGTGCAAAAGTAAACTTAGTCATAACGATTCCTTGTAGGGCTTCAAAATGTTTTCATATAGATGAGATGATAACGCAGCCATCATCTTGGGTGCAACCATTCTACCAAGTCGCTCTGCCTGTTGATTGAATGTGCCAGTCAAGATATAATTATCTGGCATACTCATCAATATCTTCATTTCTTTGATTGTCAACTTTCTATCTTTAGCATAATGAAAAACACCACTTACACTTTTTTGTTGACCAGCCTGAGTCAATGTTGGTGATGGTAAGTTGATAGCGGGTCTGATCATATTGAAGCAAGAACCTTTTGGATTCAAATGTCTAAACTCTGGATCAGATGGTTTTGTATGCTTCGTTGGATTGAAGGGTAGCAACTCAATAAATCTTTTTTGAAAAGATGTTTGAACATATTCCAACAATTCTTTTTCTTCTTCGGGATCATTAACAACATCGTCAATTGCATCTTTGATGCTGATATGCTCTGGTGTTGTTGGTGTTGGATAAGTCATAGACTGTAAATTCAAAAAATTCAAACCAACTTTATCAGCAACATCTTGTCTCACACAAACAAAAAACAAACGTTCACGTGCTTGTGGCACACCATAGTCAGCAGCATTTAGAACATGATGAGTAACAACATAACCAGGCTCTATCTTTTCGAAATCATTTTGAAATTGATAAAGTTTGTCTCTAGCCTTTCCCATTGTGATGCCCTTGACATTCTCAGCAACAATGATTTTAGGCTTTATATCTTTTGCAATACGAATGTATTCCAAAAACAAATCTTCAATCGCTTCAACCACTTGATCGTCTGAATATTTTTTTACACCTTCTTTTACTTCATATTCTTCAACTGACACAACCTCACCAGTGTCAAAATCAAAATAACTTTCTGATGAAAAATGAACAGCACCTTTCCAATTTTTTTCTCTCTTACCAGCAACAGAAAAAGCAGAACATGGTGGTGAACCATCTAGAATATCAAGTTCACCTGCTTTCAGATTTGCTGTCTCTAGAAAATCTTCACCTTTCAATTTCTTTATATCACCTGAAATGATTTTTGTATCTGGGAAATTTGTAGAGTATGTTTTTATTGCTTCCTCAACAAATTCATTGATGGCAATGACTTTACCGCCAGCAAGACGATAGCCAGTCGAGCTGCCACCACCACCAGCAAACGTGCTGACAACGGTAAACAATTCACGTGCAGATGACTTTTTTACATCTTCAATCGAATAGTGTTCGTATTTCACCTTTATTTTTCCAATCTCTGTAAACATCCATCATTCGTATTCTTTTATTATAATTGATATCATCACATTCTAGCAAACTGCTAAACGCCTTGTCAATACCCGCACCCAATTGTAAGTTGATATGATTCTTAGGTTTACCTATTTCCTTAAATATCTTATCTATCATTGTTTTTAGAGTTTCTAATAATTTTCTTTACTATCTTTGTTGCCTTTTGTCTTGCCATTTTAAGTGCAAGAGGCTTCACATGACTAGTATATCTGACTCCATTTAAATGATCAAGTTCATGTAGGAAACAACGTGCAGATAATCCGTGTAATTTTACCTGTTTCACATCACCAAATTCATCGGTAAATTCTGCTTCAATCCATGATGGTCGATCAACATTCAAAAACAATGCTGGATAAGACAAACATCCCTCTTTATCTTTTACCACTGGACCTTGATCAATTACTTTTGGATTGATACACACCAATTGAAACTCTTCTGTTCCAATCACAAACATTCTCTCAGCAACACCACATTGATTCGCAGACAGACCAAGACCCGCATACAACTTCATCGTCATCTTCAGTCGTTTTGCTAATGTGACCATTGCTGGTGCTGGGAACTCACCAGTGTATTCTGGTATTCTTTGACCGAGCATAGAGAATTCTTCTCCGTAAATACGAAGAGGTTCAACTTTCTCTACTTGTTGTATACCAGCAGATGTGTCAATCGTTAAAATTTCACTCATTTTATCATCCTCGAAAAGTTCTTTACTTTCTCAAATCGAATTGTGTTTGCAAATTTATCTTGTAGAATATCACCTTTGTGACTGATCACAAACAGATTTACTTCCTCAAGTGAATGAAGAATCTTCATTAACTCTTCTGTTCCATTATTATCTAGGCTCGAATCAAACACTTCATCCAGTATCAAAAGATTGGTGTTGATAGAGTTCTTCAGTTTAGCAACTGCTCTCCATGTGAGCATCAGTGCCATATCAATACGCTGTTTCTCACCCTCAGAGAAATTGTGATAACTAAAATCATCACGGTGTCTGGACTTGATAGACTCTTTGAATGACTCATCAAGATTAAAGTTGACAAAGAAATCTAGACTTGTCAAATACTTGTTTACCAATTTATTGATTACAGGCAAATACTGTTTGACAATATTCGTTTTGATACCCGTGTCTTTGAGCAACGATGAAGCGGCATCATAGTATGCCTTATCATCAATTAGTTGCTTGAGTTCTTTTTGTGCATCTTTGATTTGTGTCTGAAGTGTCACAAGTTCGGTTTGATCAACAATGTCATTATTTGTTTGTAGATTTTTGATTTCTTTTTCAAGACGGGTAATGTTTTCGTTGTAGCCTTTTATGAGTGTTTTTGTTGTGGCCAATTCAATACGAACGTTCGATTGTTCTTTTTCATCTTTACGAATAACATTCAGTAGAGATTCATGTGCAGATAATTTTACTTGTAATTCTTTAAGTGCCTCATTGAGTTCATGCTCTTTCGATGAGAGTTCAGTGCATAGTGTTTCTTTAAACTCCACGGTAATGGCTTGCCTACAAGTTGGACAATCAGCATTGTGTTCATAGAACTGTGTATCGTTTCGAACTTTGGATATCTTGCCTTCAATCTGCGACTCAACTTTCTTGTACGAAGTAATCTTGTTCTCAATCTCAGGCGCTTTTGCAACAGTGTCATCCAAACTGGACAGTCGTTCGACCAGTACGTCAACCTCATTAGATAATGTGCTAATGGTTTCTCTATTACTCTGTATCTCACCATCATATTCTTTTATCTTCTCTTCGTTGTTCTGATTAAGTTTGTCTAGATGTTCTTTTTTTAGATCGTATCGTTGCTTCAGTAATTCAATTTCATTTTTCTTTTGAACCATTGAATCTTTGTTCAATGACAATCTGTTCTTTACTAGACTGTTCATCACAGAAAAGATTTGAATGTCTAACAAATCTTCAATGATTGCTCGACGGTCAGCAGCAGACAACTGCATGAACGGTGTAAAGGATGCTGAACCAAGAATGACGATCTGCGTAAAAGACTTATAGTTTAGTTTGAGAATAAACTTCTCTAAGTAGTCTTGATAGTCTCTAGCAGCCGCATCCTGGTTCAGCAAAACTGAGTCTTGGTATATCTGAAAGATGTTGGGCTTGATGCCACGAACAATCTTATATTCACGATTACCAATAGAGAATTCTACTTCAACAACACAATCTCTACCATTAATACTATTTAGAAGATTGGGTTTGTTGATGTTACGAAACGGCTTACCAAACAAAGAGAAACACAAAGCATCAAGCATTGTTGATTTGCCTGCACCATTTGTGCCTACAATCAAAGTATTTGAAGTGCTGTTTAGTTGTATCTCAGAGAAATGGTTACCAGTTGAAAGAAGATTCTTCCATCTTAGTTTTTTGAAGTAAATCATTCAGGTTCAGTATTCAGTGCCTCAACATATAATTCACGCATCAGGCTTTTTAATTTTTCACTTTCAACATTCAAAGAAAGATTATCAATATATTTTCCAAGAATTGTCATTGTATCTTCTGCTTGGTCAATAACATCATCATTCTCTGTGTCTGGTTCTGTAAAATCTTCTATCACAGAAATGTCTGCTGCTCCTGCTTTGTACAAATTATCTATCACGACATCAAACAAAAAAGGATTGAGTTTGTTCTTCACTACAACTTTCACATAACAACCTTCGTATATTGAATAGTCGAATGTTACATACTGTTCAGCAAAGTGTTCAAACTCGTCATCATAGTTGAGTTTATAAAACATACGATAGGTGTTTTCAACAAACTCCATGTCACGTGTATGTGTGTCAAAGATGTGAAAACCTCTAGGGTCTTTGTAATCTGCCCATGTCATTTCATTTGGTGAACCAACATAGAAGATATGGCCATCATCACTCTTATGGTGAAAATGACCAGACAATACTACATCATACTTGGATAATTCTTTTCTGTCAATACCATCATGGGAAATATTACCACGATCCATTTCAAAGCCGGCAATCTCAAAATGACCGACACATATCTGAGACTTGGTAGATTTTATTTGAGCAAAGATTTCATCTTGGTTATCATCACATATCCAAGGTACAATGTCAATATCGATCCCATCAAAACTAACTGTACTGAAAGAATTATGTACAGTAATGTTATCATATTCTTTTAGAAGTAACTCTGAGGAATTAATCTCAAGGGTGTTTTTGAATGATACATCATGGTTACCCAATAGTGTATGAAGCGTGAGATTGTTTTCTCTAAGTTTATCAAAGAAATACTTGCGGCACAAATAGAGTGAATTGAAGTTAATAAACTTACGGCGGTCGAATAGATCGCCAAGTTGTATAATGGTTGATATACCATGTTCTTTTAGGTAGGGGAAGAAGATGTTCTCGTAGAACTTCTCTATGTATTTATGAAACTCTAGAGAATCACCACGCATTCCAAAGTGCGTGTCGCCAAGTATGCATATTTTCATACTGCTATTCTACATCATCATCTAAGAACTGTTCAAGTCCTTCTGACTTCTTTGCCTTCTTTTTCTTCTTATTTTCCTCAAAGTTGTGAATGAACTCGGAGATATTGTCATATAGTTCAAACTGTCTCATGTTACCGTCAATATCTTCGTACATCTCACCTTCATCTAGTAATCCAAATTGTTGTGTTGCTTTATACTTGACATACAACTGTTTCTTTTCCCGCATAATTCTACGTAGAAATGCGTAGTAAATTATCTGTGTAAAGTAAGCAAATGGATTCTTAGATTTATCTGGATCGAAATTACGGAAGTATTGAATACAGTTTTCAACACCATCAGATATCATCTCATCACGGTAAGTATATGAAATAAAATTTGGTTTACGTGATAAGTGTTCAGCAATTTTCAGAAAGCATTCACCAATGTAATCTGGTATCTTTGGTTCTGTTTTGTTATTTTCTTTTGCTACTTTACAATCATCACGATACTTGATAAGTGCTGCCAGAAAGTCAGCGTTGTTTACATAGTGTTTAGTTGCCATTATACATTACCATAGATATTATTTTTAAGATATGTATAACCCTTGATGAGTTCTTCGACACCATCATCTAATGTGTGATATGGCACCCAACCAGTTGCTTCTAACTTTTCGTTTGATACAATGTAGTTGCGTTGGTCTGGATCTTTCTTGATGTCACCTTCTACAATCGTAAAGTTTGGCAATTGTCTCTTGATGATTTCACACAATTCTAACTTAGAAACATTTGCAGAAGAAAGACCAACATTATAAATGTTACCTTTCATTTCATCAAACTGATAGATAGCATGTAAGAATGCTTCACACACATCACGAACATGGATGTAGTTGCGTTTAAAATGACCCTCAAAGATAACAACATAGCCATCATTGACAGCACGATAAGTCAAATCATTTACTAACAAGTCTGTACGCATACGTGGTGACATACCAAATACGGTGGCAAGACGATAACTGATTGAGTTTTCACGTTCCATCAAAACTTTTTCAACAGCAACTTTATCTACAGCATACTTTGAAATAGGACGCAGTGGTGAATCTTCAGTGCAGAAATTGTTTTCATCACCTGTGCCATATGCTGAATTTGTAGTAGGCATGATGATGCGCTGTTCTTTTGATGTAGCATTGAGCATCCAGAACACGGCATCTTTATTTGTTGTGTCTGCACCAACGACATCTTTATTACAGAGTGGCGCACCAACCAAAGCAGCAAGAGGAATGATAATGTCTGCTTGTTTGAGAAGCGGTGCAATGTGTGCAGGATTACGAATGTCACCACTTACAATTGTAAGATTTTTATTATCGCAAAGATGATTCAGTCCACTTTGACGAAACATAAAGTTGTCTAATACTGTAACTTGAAAGTTCATCTGAAGTAGATACTCTACTAGAATACAACCAATGTAACCAGCACCACCAGTTACTAATACTTTTTGCCGATCCATATTATACCCTGTTCAAAATGTTTACAATTTCGTCGATTTGTGATTCTTTAAGTGTTGGGTAATTCCCAATGTAGAAAGAATAAAAATGCATGTGGTCTGTATTAGGATATTTCCTATAGTGATCTTTTGGCACAATGTTTTCCAAATATGGTTGACGTAATTGGTTACCACCACCAGCAGAACCTCTTCTGAACTCAACTTCCTCATCACGCATTTTATTCATCAAACGATTTACAAAATATTCTGTGCAATAATCTGGCTGTAAAACAATGTTGAACGCATAATTGCTACAACCAACAAGTTTGAAATCTACTTTGTATTTCTTTTGGTCTAGTTTAGATAGAAAGTGGAATAGATTTTTATTTCTTAGATCAACATTTTTATCCAGATACTTCAACTGATTCTGACCAAGAATGCCACCAATTTCATTGTTACGCATATTGTATGCTGGATATGCAAAGATGAAATCTGGATTCAGTGTTGGATATTTTTTCTTATACTCATCAGACATTTTTTCTGAACCACACTCACGAACCATACCATGTGAACGAAGCATACGAACTGTGTGATAAACTTCTTCATCATTTGTACAAACCATGCCACCCTCAATCGTTGACATGTGATGAGCAAAGTAGAATGAGAAGTTTGACATCCAACCATAACTGCCCAACAATCTACCATTATGTGTAGCGCCATGTGATTCACAAACATCTTCAATCAAAGGTATATTACGATGACGAAGAACTTCCAATACTCTGTCAGATAGACAATCAAAACCTTGAGCGTATGTAATGAACACCGCACGTGTCTTATCTGTGATGGCATTTAGTATACCATACTCATTCATGCCAAGAGTATCTAAATCGATGTCAACAAACACTGGAGTGAAGCCGCATTGAAGAATAGATGCGATATCAGATACCCATGTAAATGGTGGCACAATCACTTCACCACCTTCTGGATGTTTAATCTTCAACATTGTCATTGACAATAGATTTGCTGAAGCACCTGAGTTTACAAACACAGAATACTTTACACCCAACCATTTAGACCATGCTTCTTCAAAAGCACGGCACTCTGGACCATTAGTTAATTTTGGATTATCTTTTTTTAGATGTTCGATTACCAAATCTAAATCTTCTCTGGAAATATTATCACTCATCAATGGATACTTCATAACAAACTCCTATAATTATAAATTAAATTTTGCTGGTTTATCTTTAACAAACTTACCGTTATGTATATACGTCCACCAAAAACCATCATCTCTATTCACACCTTCTAACCATCGTCCTGGTCTAGCATCTAAATTAAACTCCTCATAAATTGCCAACAATACTCCAGGATGAAAATCATTAATTTTTTTATATGTTACATTATTGCCTGTAATGTTTTTAGGAGGACCATAGTTGTCCACATGTTCCGAACCCATATGAACAGTTTGAGGGTCAGCATAGTGCTGAAAATAACTGAATACTTCACCTCTATAAAAATCTACATCTTTATGAGTTCTTGCAATGTTTAGCATTTCTTCCGTAGGATTATTTTCATAATCGTCACCGCAAATTATGCCGCAATCTTGTTTTACAATTCGTTTTGCTTGTACAATGTCAGACTTAATGTCTGCATAATAATGAGAACCATCAATGTAAATAAAATCAAAAGTATTATCCGCAAAATCTTGTAAAACTTTTTTAGAGTCTCCACGGATTAAAGTTATATCTAATTTTCTTTTTT
>Ga0049080_10000897_pt1 | contig 10164 bp, 7 predicted proteins | sample GreLakmeER15MSRF_FD_66716 | JGI IMG/M metagenome (GOLD analysis project Ga0049080, IMG submission 66716) | Freshwater lentic microbial communities from great Laurentian Lakes, MI, USA - Great Lakes metaG ER15MSRF | ecosystem: Environmental > Aquatic > Freshwater > Lake | place: Great Lakes... | reverse complement strand
CGAATATTTCTTGGGCATGTTTGCCAGCGCCGAAGGCAAGCGGGGCGGGCAGTTCTACACGCCCGCCAGCATTGTCAAAACACTGGTGGCCGTGCTCTCGCCCAGCAAGGGCCAGATTTACGACCCGTGCTGCGGATCGAGCGGCATGTTCGTGCAGTCCGAAAAGTTCATCGAAGACCACGGCGGCAAGCTGGGCGATGTGTCCATCTACGGCCAAGAAGCCAACCCCACCACCTGGCGCTTGGCGGCCATGAACCTCGTCATTCGCGGCATGGACTACAACCTGGGCAAAGAACCGGCCGACACCTTCACCCGCAACCAACACCCCGACCTGCGGGCTGACTTTTGTTTGGCCAACCCGCCTTTCAACATCAGCGACTGGTGGCACGCCAGCCTGGACGGCGACGCCCGCTGGGTCTATGGCACACCGCCGCAAGGCAACGCCAACTACGCCTGGCTGCAACACATCCTGCACCACCTCAAGCCCACGGGCAGGGCGGGCATTGTGCTGGCCAACGGCTCCATGAGTTCCAGCCAAAACAGCGAAGGCCAAATCCGCGCCGCGATGGTGGACGCCGACGTGGTCGAGGTCATGGTGGCCCTGCCGGGCCAACTGTTCTTCAACACCCAAATCCCCGCGTGCTTGTGGTTCTTGGCCAAACAGAAAAAGCGCAAAGGCGAAGTGCTGTTCATCGACGCCCGGAAACTTGCCACCATGATCAGCCGCGTGCAAAGCGAGCTCACCGACGAAGTGATAGCCCGCATCAGTCAAACCGTGGCCGCGTGGCGAAAAGGTGACGATGGGGGTGCTGACGGCTACCAAGACATTGCAGGCTTTTGCCGCAGCGTGCCGCTGGCCGAAATCGCCCAGCACGGCCATGTGCTCACCCCCGGCCGCTACGTGGGTGCCGAAGAAGTGGAAGACGACGACGAAGCCTTTGCCGACAAGATGCAAATGCTCACCGCCAAGCTGGGCGAACAAATGGCCAAAGGCGCAGATCTGGACGCGCTGATTCGTCAGAAGCTGGGGGGGCTGGGGTATGCGTTCTGAGTGGAAAAATTTTTACTTAGAAAACTTAGCGAGTTTCAAATATGGAAAATTTTTAGCAAAGTCACAGCTGAATGATTCAGGCTTTCCTGTGTTTAGTGGATATGGGGTTGTTGGGTATCTGCCAACATTTCAATTTGCGGACCAGCAACTGATTATCGTTTGCCGTGGAGAAGGTGGAACAGGTGACGTAAAGATGTCGCCATCAGAGTGTTCAATCACAAATCTTTCGATAGTGGTGTCACCCGACGAAAAGATTGTTTCCAGAAAATTTCTATATTGGGCTCTTAAAGCAAGCGACACACATCGGCTTCGCACGGGATCAGCACAAGCTCAGATTGTTATTGGATCGCTAGAAAAGTTAAATATTTCAATTCCCGTCAATAGATCTCAACAGGATGAAATCGCTCGGATTTTGGACAGTCTTAACGACCGCGTCACCCTCCTGCGCGAAACCAACACCACCCTCGAAGCCATCGCCCAAGCCCTGTTCAAATCCTGGTTCGTGGACTTCGACCCCGTCCACGCCAAGATGCAAGGCCGCGCCCCCGAAGGCATGGACGAAACCACCGCCGCCCTGTTCCCCGACAGCTTTGAAGAGTCGGCGTTGGGGGTTGTGCCGAAGGGGTGGCGAGTCGGCATCATTTCTGATCTGGGTGAAGTTATTTGCGGTAAAACACCTCCTACTTCTAAGCCTGAAAATTATGGTGATGATGTCCCGTTCATCACTATTCCAGATATGCACAACCAGTTGGTCGTTACCAATACGGGTAGATCGCTATCAATGACAGGAGCAAATAGCCAGAAGAAAAAAAACTTGCCCACAGGCTCAATTTGCGTGTCTTGCATTGCAACGCCAGGGCTTGTTGTTCGTGTGACTCGTAAGTCACAGACGAATCAACAGATCAATAGTGTTGTGCCACTACCTGATTGGGGGAAGTCTTTTCCGCTATTTCTACTTCGACGTATAGGTGATGCAGTTCGTTCCGCAGGTTCTGGTGGATCAGTTTTTCACAACTTGAGTAAGTCAGGGTTTGAAGCCATAAGTGTGTTGCTCACCAGTTATGAATTGGCTCAAAAATTTGACGAGTTGGTTGAACCGTTGATCGTTCGTATTGAGGCTAATCAGCAGCAAGCAGCGAACCTTGCTGCGACCCGTGATGTGCTGCTGCCGCGCTTAATTTCAGGACGGCTGCATCTTGATTCGATGGGGGCTGTTGATGGCTGTTGATAGTGATTTTTTGCTTACAGCGCTTCTTTGCCACAACTACCTTCCGACATCTAGGCGCGACAAAGAAGAGCTGCCACCAAACTTATCATCCAATACGTTCACCCCAGATGTGGCGAAAAAATTGACTCACTTCAAAAGGGATGGCGTTCAAGGATTCGATCAAATTGAATATCGATTAACCAGATTCAATACAGCAGGACGTTGGTTATCCATTCCACACCCTTTGCCACATGCGAAGTTGTGCCTAACCCTTTCTGAACATTGGGATAAGTACGATCGAATTCTGAAAAATACGCACAGCAATATAAAACCACACCGCTACGAGGATGGCCGAATCATTATCATGAATGGCTACTCCGACTCAAGCGAAAAAACGGATAAATATCTCAGTCACTCCTTTGGAAATAGGTACGTAGTACATGCAGATATTTCCAACTTTTTCCCAAGCATCTATTCCCATGCAATACCTTGGGCACTTGTCGGATTTAAAGAAGCAAAAGATAAGAGCGGGCGAGTACATCGTGACGAGTGGTTCAATCAGATCGACGCATGCGTGAGAAATACCAGACGTGGTGAAACGCAAGGCGTGGCAATAGGGCCTGCGACTTCGAACATTCTTGGTGAAATTATTCTTGGTAAGGTCGATGAGGCGCTTGTCGAGAGTGCAAACGCTAATTTCAGCCGATACATTGATGATTACAGCTACTACTGCAATTCGGAGGAAGAAGCTCAAAATTTCCTTCATGTATTGGAGTGTGAGCTCGCCAAATTTAAGCTGCAACTCAACGCTAAAAAGACAAGTATCGAAAAATTGCCTCAACCTTCTGTAGAGTCTTGGCGCATCGCGCTTGGTCAAAGTGTGTCTTCTGATAAAGAGAAGGAAGTCCCGCTTTTCGATGTCTTTCGGTACTTGGATTTTGCGCAGGTCCTATCAGCAAAGCACCCTGAAGGAAGCGTGCTGAAGTATGCGGTTTCAACTGTAATCAAGATGCCGATTCGTTGGGATAAGGCCGGCGACTTATTGCAATATCTACTCGGTCTTTCATTTCATCACATTAATTTGCTACCGCTACTTGAGAAGCCCATTGAAGGAAATCACTCGGAAATTTTGGGGTATGGCAGTGCTGGTTCTAACTTGATTTCGATCTTGGAAGAAAACATCAGACTGAAAAGATCCGATGGCATTTGTTGGGCTTTGTATTTTCTTGGGCGTCTTGATGTTGAAATTTCCGAATCGGTAGCGAAGAAGATTATTGGCACTGATGATTGCATGTCCATCTTGAGTCTTTATTGGGCTGCTGAGGATCACAGACAGCTCGTGGTTGCCTACGCCAATTTAATCGACAAGAACCATTTGTATGAACTAGACCGTCGTTGGATGTTGTTTTATCAGCTGTTTTTTGACAGGCTTATTGAAAATCCATATCAAGCGGATCCAACGTTTGGGACACTTCGCGATGAGGGTGTCAGTTTTTTACTCGACCGGATACCGTATCCAAGTGCGTTTGCGATGTTTACTGCTGTGCCACAGGAAAAGCCGTCAGAATGAAAAAAACTCTCAGCAAACTCGAACGCGTCCCCCTGCGCGAAGCCTGGAAGCACGAAGCCAACGACTTCACGCCCTGGCTCGCCGAAGAGGACAACCTCAACACGCTGGCCGATGCGCTGGGTTTGCCCGACCTGGAGCTGGTGGCCACCGAGCATTGGGTGGGCGAGTTCAAGCTCGACATCTTGTGCACCAGCGGAGATGACCAGGTCATCATCGAAAACCAGTTGGAAAAGACCAACCACACGCACCTGGGCCAGATCCTCACCTACGCGGCGGGCACAGGGGCCAAGAAGGTGATTTGGGTGGCCGAGTCTTTCAGGCCCGAGCATGTGGCGGCACTAGAGTTTTTGAACCAGAACACCACCGAAGAGCTGAGCTTTTTTGCGGTGGAGGTAGAGCTGTGGCGCATTGGCGATTCCCCTTTTGCGCCTAAGTTTGAAGTGGTTGCCAAACCCAATGATTGGGCCAAATCAGGCCGCGAGCAAACCCGCGTGGCCGCCAACGCCACACCCGCCAAGCAGCGGCAGCTCAAGCTGTGGACCGAGCTGGTGGCCAAGATGGCCACGGCCGCACCGCAAGTCAAACCTCAAAAGCCGCAGCCCCAGCATTGGCTGAACATTTCCATTGGCCGTGCAGGCTTTGGCCTGAATCCGACCGCCAGCCACCGCGATGACCGCTTGGGTGTGGAGGTTTACATCCACCACGCCGAATCTAAAAAGATGTACCAAGCCCTCTTGGCGCAACGCCCCAGCATCGAGCAATCCTTGGGCTTCGAGCTGGATTGGCAAGAACTGCCTGACGCGCACGCCTGCCGTATTGCAACTTGGCGTCAAGACAGCCCGATTGAGGACGAAACCCAATGGGTCGTGTACCTCGACTGGTTTGTGCAGCGCATTGTCAAGATGAACGCGGTGTTCAGGCCGGTAATTCAGACTTTGGAGTGATGAAAAAGACGTAGATCTTAATTTTGTATATACAATGGGGAGGAAGACATGAAAAACCTGATGGTGTCTGAAGCGGTAAAAACCAAGCTTCAAAAGAAGCACCAAGTGACCATTCGAGAGGTAGAACATTGCTTTATTAACAGGGAGGGGCGCTTGCTTTTCGATAATAGGGCGCTGACCAAAACCAACCCACCCACGTTGTGGTTCATTGCTCTGACAAACCAAAATCGCAAGCTTAAAATTGCGTATATACAAAAAGGCGATCAGGTGATACTCAAAACAGCCTATGAGCCCAACGAATCAGAGTTGGCGATCTATGAGCGTTTTGGCATGGCGGCTTAAGGCGCTGTGCAACCAAGGAGATTTCAAATGACCAAAAAGATCAAAGATACAGAGCAAGCTTGGGATGCCCGCACGCTGGGTGCCGAGGCCGAGTTTGTGGGTGTGGCCGATGTCAGCCATGAACAGGCCTTAGAGGAGGCGCTGGATTTGCAGGCGATCTCGATCCGCTTGCCCAAAGACCTGATTCGCAACTACAAACTCATCGCAGAGTTTCATGGCGTGGGCTACCAGCCGCTGATGCGCGATGTTTTGCAGCGCTTTGTTCCTGAGGAACTCAAGCACATTCTGGAGACCCAGATCAAAGTAGCCAAAACCAAACAGCAGCCTGCATTGATCCCTGAGCGCAAAGTGGCTTGACGGAGAAAAATGAAGGGGAAGTGAATGCTGTTCGCCATCCGCGCTCAAATTAAAGCCAGCTTTAAAAGCATTGACTGATATTAAAGAATCCTTTAATATCTTTTCCCTGTATTAAAAAATTCTATTTATGAAGCGCATCACTGGTACTTATGCCGTAACTACGACCTTGAGCGAGCCCGTGCGTGCGTTTGTCCCGCATGCACTGCCTCCTTCGGAGCCGGTAATGGATGATTCAGTTTGGGCCATACACAATGATGCGGCGGTCATGGCTTTGCAGCGCCTTTCAGCGGTAGCTGGACTGGTGCCGTCTGTGGACTGGTTGCTTTACAGCGCCATTCGTCAAGAGGCATTGATGACGTCTCAAATCGAGGGCACACAGGCCACCTTGGTCGACTTGTTTGACGAAGAGGCAGGCATCGCCATCAGCAACACAGACGATGTGGAAGAGGTGACCAACTACTTGCAGGCGTTTCAGTGGGTTCAATCTCAGCTGCGAAGCTCTCAGGGTTTGCCCATCAGTGTGCGGTTGCTCAGTGAGGCACACCGCCGATTGTTGGATGGGGCTCGCGGCTCAGGTAAGCAGCCCGGTGAGCTGCGAAAGTCGCAAAACTGGATTGGCGGCACTCGGCCGGGTAATGCAGTATTTGTGCCACCCCCCGCCGATCAAGTGCCCGCTTTGTTGGCCGATCTGGAGCGATTTATTCATGCTGAGCAAACAGCGTTGCCTGCCTTGGTGCGCGTGGCTTTGGTGCATGCACAGTTTGAAACCATTCACCCTTACCTTGACGGCAATGGCCGTATCGGACGTTTGTTGATCGCCGCATTATTGGAGCATTGGCAGTTGCTGCCTGAGCCGTTGATGTACTTGAGTGGCTACCTCAAGCAACACCAGTCAGAGTATTACCGCCGTTTGTCGGCCATCCGTACAGAGGGTGACTGGGAGGGATGGGTGCAGTTTTTCCTGGAAGCGGTGCAAAACGCTGCTGTTCAGTCAGAACGCGCCGTAGTGGCACTGGCCAGCTTGGTCTCCAATGACCGTCGGCGTTTGTTGGCGCACCCCAAGGCCAATGCTGTGAGTTACCGCTTGTTTGAGTTGCTGCCCACCATGCCACGCTTGTCGGTGGATCGGGTGTGCGAGGCCGTACAGACCACGTTTCCAACGGCGAATACAGCGATCAAACTACTGGAAGAATTGGGCATATTGACTGAGCTGACAGGTCAAAAAAAGAATCGTACTTTTAGTTACGCGGCTTACATTCAATTGCTCAGTCATTAAGCCAGCAGAGTGCAGACCAAACTATGACCGAAGACCAACTCGAACAAGAAGCCCTCGGCTGGCTGGCCTCGGTCGGCTACACGCCGCTTAACGCCCGCGATCTGGATCACTTAGACCCGCGCTTGGTGCGCGCCAGCACCCGCGAGGTGGTGTTGGCCGTCAGCTTGCGTGCGGCCATTGACCGGCTCAACCCTGCTGTGCCCGCCGCTTCCCGCGAAGACGCCCTCAAACAGGTGCTCGACATGGGCCAGCATGCGTTGTTATCAGGCAACCGGGCGTTTCACCGCGTGTTGGTCACGGGTGTGCCGGTGCAATACCAAAAGGACGGCGAAACGCGGGGCGACTTTGTTCGCCTGATCGACTGGCAAGACACCACCCGCAACGAGTGGTTGGCCGTTCAGCAGTTCACCGTCAAAGGGCCACGCCACACGCGCAGGCCCGACATCATTTTGTTCATCAACGGCCTGCCGCTGGTGCTCATCGAGCTGAAGAACCCGGCCGACCTCAACGCCGACATCTGGAAGGCCTACGACCAGATTCAGACTTACAAGGCGCAAGTGGCCGATGTGTTTACCTACAACGAGCTGTTGGTAATTTCAGACGGCACCGAGGCCCGCATGGGTTCGCTCTCAGCCAATGCTGAGCGTTTCATGCAGTGGCGCACGATTGACGGCGTGGCGCTGGACCCGCTGGGAAAGTTTCAGGAGCTGGAGACTTTGGTGCGCGGCGTGCTGGCCCCGTCTTATTTGTTGGATTACCTGCGCTACTTCGTGCTGTTTGAAGACGATGGCACGGTGATCAAAAAGGTGGCGGGCTACCACCAGTTTCATGCGGTGCGCTCAGCGGTCGAGCAAGTCGTGACCGCCGCAAGCACCGATGAAGTAACGCGCCGCGGCAAGGGCGGCGTGGTGTGGCATACGCAGGGCAGCGGCAAGAGCATCACCATGACCTGCTTTGCCGCCCGCGTGATGCAAGAGCCCCGCCTAGAAAACCCGACCATCGTGGTCATCACCGACCGCAACGATTTGGACGGGCAACTGCTGGGCGTGTTCAGCCTGAGCCAAGACCTTTTGCGCGAGAAACCTCAGCAAGCCACCACGCGCCAACGGCTGCGTGAGTTGCTGGACAACCGGCCCTCGGGCGGCATTGTGTTTGCCACCATTCAGAAATTCATGCCCGGCGAAGACGAAGACACTTTCCCGTGCTTAAGCCAGCGGCGCAACATTGTGGTGATTGCTGACGAGGCCCATCGCACGCAATACGGTTTTGAAGCCAAGCTCAAGTCGCGCAAGGTTAATGGCGGCGCGAGCCCTGCGGTGGCTTATGCCACGGGCGACGGCCAGACGGTAGCGAGCACGGCTGACTTTGCGCCGCCTGAATACACAGTTAAATACCAAGCGGGCTACGCCCAGCACCTGCGCGATGCTTTGCCCAACGCCACTTTTGTGGCGTTCACCGGTACGCCTGTGAGCAGCACCGACCGCGACACGCGTTCGGTGTTTGGCGAGTACATCCATGTGTACGACATGCAACAAGCGCAAGAAGACGGCGCGACGGTGGCCATTTACTACGAAAGCCGCCTGGCCAAGCTGGGCCTGAATGAGGGCGAGCTGAGCCACCTGGACGACGAGGTAGACGTACTGGCCGAAGACGAAGAAGAAAGCCAACAAGCCAAACTAAAGAGCCATTGGGCCGCGTTAGAAAAAGTGGTGGGCGCCGAGCCGCGCATTACCAGCGTGGCGGCCGACTTGGTAGCGCACTTTGAAGAGCGCAACAACGCCCAAGACGGCAAGGCCATGGTGGTGGCCATGAGCCGCGAGATTTGCGTCCACCTGTACAACGAGATCACCCGCCTGCGCCCCGACTGGCACAGCGACGACCCCATGCAAGGGGCCATCAAGGTGGTGATGACGGGCAGCGCCTCAGACAAGGCGCTGCTGCGCCCCCACATTTACAGCGGGAAGCAAAAGAGCGACTTGGAAAAGCGCTTCAAGAAACCGGGTGACCCGCTCAAGCTGGTGATCGTGCGCGACATGTGGCTCACGGGTTTCGATGCGCCGTGCGTGCACACCCTGTATGTGGACAAACCCATGAAGGGCCACAACCTGATGCAGGCCATTGCCCGCGTGAACCGCGTGTTCAAGGACAAGCAGGGCGGCCTGGTGGTGGACTACATCGGCATTGGCGAAGACCTGAAAGCCGCCATGAAGGAGTACACCGCTAGCAAAGGCCGGGGCAAGCCCACGGTGGATGCCCGAGAGGCACTGGCCGTGATGCTGGAAAAGCTCGATGTGCTGCGGGCCATGTTGCATGGCTTTGACTATTCAAGCTTTTTGACGGGCGGGCACAAAACGCTGGCCGGTGCGGCCAACCATGTACTGGGCCTTCAATCAGACAAAGAGCGCGACGGCAAAAAACGCTTTGCCGACCACGCGCTGGCTATGAGCCACGCGTTTAGCCTCTGCTGCACTTTGGCCGAGGCTAAGGCGCACCGCGACGAGGTCGCCTTCATGCAGGCGGTCAAGGTGATCCTGACCAAGCGCGAAGCCAGCGACCAGCGCAAGACCGATGAACAGCGTGATTTGGCCATTCGCCAAATCATTAACTCTGCGGTTGTTTCAGGCGAAGTGGTTGATATTTTTCAGTCGGTCGGCCTGGATAAGCCCAACATCGGTTTGTTGGACGAGGCGTTTTTGTTGCAGGTGCAAAACCTGCCCGAAAAAAACCTGGCCGTAGAGCTGTTAGAGCGTTTACTGCAAGGCGAAATCAAAAGCCGCTTTGCCAGCAACGTAGTTCAGGACCGAAAGTTCAGCGACATGCTGGCCGATGTGATTCGCCGCTACCAAAACCGCAGCATTGAAACCGCACAGGTGATGGAAGAGCTAATCGCCATGGCCAAGAAGTTTCGCGAAGCGGCAGGACGGGGCGAGCAGTTGGGCTTAAGAGAAGACGAAGTGAAGTTTTACGATGCCCTTGCCAACAACGAGTCGGCGGTGCGCGAGTTACAAGACGAAACCCTGAAGAAGATCGCCCAAGAACTGACGCAAAACCTGCGCGAGAACCTGACGGTCGATTGGTCTGAGCGCGAAAGCGTACGAGCAAAGTTACGATTAATGGTGAAGCGGATTCTCAAGAAATACAAATATCCGCCGGACCTACAAGAAGCAGCCGTACAGCTGATTTTGGAACAAGCCGAGACTTTGGGCGAAGCGTGGAGCGAGTAGTCGCTCGTCCTACGCCTTCGCCGCCCCCACCACCGCCAAGCCCGCAGCCACGCCACCAAAAGGATTGCCTTGGACCAAGTGGGCCTGCGGCATCGCGGTTTGTAGGGCTTGTACCAAAGGGCGCAGAGCCGATGAGCCGCCAGTGAGGTAAACCACATCGACGCGGTCTAAGCCGGAGGCTTTGACACACGCT
>Ga0049080_10000894_pt1 | contig 10182 bp, 8 predicted proteins | sample GreLakmeER15MSRF_FD_66716 | JGI IMG/M metagenome (GOLD analysis project Ga0049080, IMG submission 66716) | Freshwater lentic microbial communities from great Laurentian Lakes, MI, USA - Great Lakes metaG ER15MSRF | ecosystem: Environmental > Aquatic > Freshwater > Lake | place: Great Lakes... | reverse complement strand
TGGAAGAGCACCAGGAACAATCATCAGATGTGGAAACTGATCATGCAATATCAAGAAGAAGTCACTCGTAGATTGGAAGACCATGATGAAAAAATCAACACGTTCTCTCAACACTTTGAATACACAAAAGCATAGCCTACGCACACAGATCAGTGATTGGCCCAGTGACATCTGTGCAAAATTGCAGTTAGAAAACACCCACGTGGATGGCCGTTATGATCCTGTGAGGGGTTGGCAGATAGTGACACTGCATCAGGGCAGGACCTTGTATTTGGACTGTGATGAAAAGCAGGGTGTGGTGTTGATAACCTAATAAATATTACAAAATCTACTCAAGGAAAAGATGCCATCAAGAGCCAAACTAACCACCAGAGGAATCAGCACTACCACAGTCACAACAGAAACACTGCCCAAGAATCTGGCACTGACCAACAACGAGCTGGACAGCAATTTCATTAATTTGAGAGATCAGACATTCAGCATAGTGGGAGATGACTCATCAGGCATTGACATCAAGGCAGGTGACACAATAAAATTTGCAGGTGCAGGTGGAGCCACGATCACAGCCACTGGCAGCACCATCACTGTGACAGCGGGTGGAGGTGGTGGTGGAACAGGTGATTTAACCATTGTTGGCAGCACCATATCAGGACCCAGTAATGCTGACATAAACCTCACAGCAGGTGGAACAGGAGATATCAATCTCAATGCTGACACCGTGAGATTGGGTGATGAAAATGCCAGTGTTGTTTTAACTTCTAATGGAGCAACCAGTGGTGATTTTACAATCAAGATTGGCAGCGATTCTACTCCTTATATAAAACTTACGGATGCAGGCACTATTGAAATTGCTCCAGACATCAACAGCACAACATTTCTCAAAAGTGATATTACAACTTTAGGGTCAGGCAGTAGTAGTGGCACACTCAATACCAATGGTGCAGTTGATTTAATATTAAGCACCAATACTAGTGGTACATCATCAAGAATTGAATTAAAACCAGGCACTAATGGTGGTATTAATATTTGGCCTAATGGCACAGGTAAAATTCAATTGGACAATCATTATTGGCCTAACATAGATGGATCTTCTGGACAAGTATTGACTACAGATGGTGCTGGAATTTTAAGTTGGTCTTCTGTATCTAGTAGTACAGGTGATCTAACCATTGTTGGCAGTGAAATATCAGGACCCAGTAATGGAGATATCAGCATCACACCAGGTGGCACAGGCAATGTTGTTTTAAAAACAGAAACTTTGAGAATTGGAGATCCTGATGTGGCCACTGAAGGTGATGTTATTAATATATTCACTGCCACAGATCAAAGTTTATATATTGCTACCAGCAATCTAGATGCAAATAGCACATCTATTAAACTTATAGAAGAATCAGGAGATGAACAAATAGAATTAAATGTGCCTAGTACATCTAGCAAGGGAATAGATATGAATGCTACTTGGTTAAGGTTGGGATATGCAGGCACAGGAGGAGTAATTTCAACCTATGGAACTGGTAGTCTTGAATTAAGAACTAATAATTTTGGTATTCTTAATACTGGTAAAATTGAAATTACAGGAGGCAGTAATGCTAATATATCTATTTTACCACATGGAACAGGGAAAATTCTTTTAGATAATAATTATTGGCCCAATACAGATGGCACTGTGGGTCAAGTATTGACCACAGATGGTGCAGGAAATTTAAGTTGGGGTAATGCCACAGCACAGGGTATCACATTTGTGGGTGATGACAGCACAGGCACAAGAATATCAGATGGAGAAACTATCAAAATTGCAGGTGCATCTAATATAACCACAGCAGTGAGTGGAGATATTCTTACCATTACTGGACCTAATTTAACCAATTATGCTCAAAAAACTGACACCGCAATCACTTTGGTAGGTGATGACAGCACAGGCACAGCAGTAACTTTGGGAGAAACTTTTAAAATTGCAGGTGGCACTGGCATCACTACTTCAGTGGGTGCTGATACTCTCTTTATCAATGCTACAAGTACATCATCCGTAGGTGACTTTACAATCACAGGCACAACCATTTCAGCAGAAACCACCAATGCAGACATCACCATCACAAGTTCAGGCACAGGCAATTTTAATGTGGACATGGATACATTACGATTGGGTGATTCTGGTAGTGAAAGTAACATCACTACCAATGGCACAGGCTCTTTGGTATTATCAACCAACAATGTAGGTGTCAATTCAGGAACAATTAAAATTAATGAAGGCACGAACGGCAACATAGAATTAGCACCCAACGGCACAGGAGATGTGCTTCTCACAGCAGACACAGTGAGAGTGGGTGACAGCAACACAGATGCCACCATCACCACCAACGGCACGGGTGATTTAATTCTTAATACCAATGCAGGCACCAGTTCAGGTTCAATCACAATCGCAGATGCTGCCAATGGCAACATTTCAATACTCAACAATGGCACAGGGGAATTGGTGGTGTCAGGTGCAATCACTACCAGTGGTGCAACAGATCTAGTGTTAGACACCAATGCAGGCACAAACTCAGGCACAATAACCATCGCTGATGGCACTAACGGAACAATCACCGTAGCAACCAATGGCACTGGTTATCTAGATCTCCACAAGAGTTTTGATTCAACCAATTTCCCACAGACTCCCGCATCAGGCAACACCAACTGGGCAGGAGCCACTTCCACTTCTTACATGGGCACTAGGATGCTGTACAGCAATCAAGCACAGGGAGACATCACCCAACCAGATGATCGTGTGCGGGCCAACACTAGGTTGATTTCAATCAAGCACCCCAACGATTCAACCACATACAATGACACTGACTACGTCATACAGAACACTGACCTCATAGTGCTGGATATCAATGGTCAATCATTTGGCAGCACCTTAACTGGATCACGTGGTGCTGGGGTAAGGGGAGAGGCCAACAACGTGATATTAAAGAACACCGCAGGTGGCACCAAGACTGGACCAAACCTAATTGGAGGATCTGCTTTCGTTGAGGTGGAGAATGCCCACGGTGGTGACCTCACAGCGGTCAATGTGATGGGATTTAGATCATTCATCAGCAACAGAGCCAACACGGGTGAATTCACAAGGATGACCAATGCCTATGGCTACCTAGCTGAAGGAATAGGAGCAGGGGGATCAGGCACCAGCGGAACCAATAGATTTGTAACCAACGAATACGGATTCTTTACACAGGGATCAACCTCAAGCAATCTAGTAACCAATTATTATGGATTCTATGCCAACACAGGTGCCACTGCTACCAACAAATACGCATTCTATTCTGCAGATGATGCCTATCTATCACGATTGGGCACAATAGAGAGAGTAAGAGAAAAACAAAATGCCTTGACCAGCAGTAGCACCATCACAGTGGATGCGGATCTAGCACCTGTCCACAAGGTCACATTAGCAGAAAACACACAATTTGGTATCACAGGATTGAGCACAGGTCAAACAGTGACCATCATCATTGTGCAGGATGGCACGGGCAACAGGACTGCCACATTCACTTCTGATACATCTACCACAGTGAAATTTGCTGGTGGCACACCCACTCTCAGCACAGCGGCCAATGCCATTGATGTGGTCAAGATATACAACGATGGAACCAATTTCCTTGGTGTGATAGAAAAAGCATTTGCTTAAAATTATTGGGATATTGACAACAGAGAATATGTATAACAGATGGTTAAAAACTGGATCTGTATAAATATTACAGTATAACGAGGAATTTACAATGCCTTCTAAAGCCAAATTAGTCACGAGAGCATCCAGCTCCAGCACAGTGAGCACGGACACGATACCCAAGAACAACAGCTTGACACACGCGGAATTGGATTCCAATCTAATCAATTTGAGGGACGCCACATTTGGTGTGGCCAGCGATGACAGCACGGTGATAGACGTTGGCATGGGCAACACTCTCAAGGTGGCAGGATCAGGTGGTGTGACCACGGCAGTGTCAGGACAGACCCTGACCATAACAGGCTCCTCTGGCAGCATAACCCTAGTGGGTGATGACAGCACGGGCACAGCAGTGACCGTTGGTGAAACATTTAAAATTGCAGGTGGCCACAACATCACCACGGCAGTGTCAGGTGACACACTGACCATAACTGGCAGCAAGAACATAGATGTCAATGAGATCAATTCAGGAGATTCATCAGCCATTCAGATCAACGATGCTGTGAACATATCAGGCACCTTAAATGCCAAGACCATTGTGACCAATGATCTCATATCAGAGGATTCATCAGCCATCAACGTATTGGATGGCATGAATGTGTCAGGCACCCTAAGTGCAGATGTTTTGGATGTGAATGAACTCAGTTCCAATGACAGCACAGCCATACAAATTAACGATGCTGTGAACATATCAGGAGCTGCCACGATCAACAACACCTTGGCAGTGACCAGCACCAGTACATTCACGGGTGATGCCACATTCTTGGGATTCATCAAGGGAGACACCAACGGACCAGTGACCATAGCACCAGATGGCACAGGTGATGTGCAATTGGTCGCAGACACAGTGCAAATAGGAGACAGCAACACCAATGCTACTCTAACTACCAACGGTACTGGTGATCTAATTCTCAACACCAACAGTGGCACCAATTCAGGATCTATCACTGTCGCAGATGGTGCCAACGGTGACATCAAGATCTTGGTCAACGGCACGGGCATGATGGATATATTGAAAGAGATCAATGTGACCAACTTCCCACAGACACCAAGTTTAGACAACAGCAACTGGGCTGGATATGATTCTCCCACCTACGTGGGCACGAGGCAATTGTATAGCAATCTCGCACAGGGCAACATCACGGATCCCACGGAACGTGTGAGGGCCAACACCAGATTCACTGTGATCAAACACCCCAACGACAGCACCACATACAATGACAATGATTACGTGATACAGAACACGGATTTCACCGTGGTTGACATCAACGGACAAAATTTTGCACAGACATCACGTGGTGCTGGGGCAAGGGGAGAGGCCAACAACTGTGTGTTGATCAACACAGCAGGTGGCACAGTGACAGGCACAAATATAGCTGGTGGTTCAGCGTTCGTTGAGGTTGATGCGGGCCATGGTGGTGATCTCACCTGTGCCAATGCCATGGGATTTAGATCCTTCATCAGCAACAGGGCCAACACGGGTGAATTCACCAGGATCACCAACGCATACGGTTATGTGGCAGAGGGCCTAGGCACGGGGGGCACGGGTGCTAATGGAACCAATAGGTTCATCACCAACGAATTTGGCTATTTCTCACAGGGTGCCACTGGCACCAGTTTGGTCACCAACTACTACGGATTCTATGCCAACACGGGGGCCAATGCCACCAACAAATACGCATTCTACTCAGCGGATGATGCCTACCTATCACGCTTGGGCACCATAGAGCGATTTAGGGAAAAGGTATCAGCATTGACATTCTCTGCCTCCATAGCAGTGAACACGGATCTCGCACCCATATTCACAGTGACGCTGACAGGCAACACAGATTTCACATTGAACAATCTTAGCACGGGACAGACCGTGACCATCATCGTCACACAGGATGGCACAGGCAGCAGAACTGCCACGTTCAGCACTGACACAAGCACGGCAGTGAAGTTCGCCGCGGGCAGTGCCACACTCAGCACCGCGGCCAATGCCATTGACGTGGTGAGGATAGTGAATACTGGAACCAACTTCATTGGCATCTTGGACAAGGGATTCGCATAACATGAAAGGAACACACTAAATGACCACTTGGCCCTCAGCATCCAAAGCCACCACAACACACACAGATTCTGGCAGCGATTCACCCAGATTGGCTAGAACAGACATCAATCAAAACATTTTAAATGTTAATGATGTGATTGATTTTTTTAACATCACATCTCCAGTTGACAGACAGATATTGCAGTATAACCAATCAAATGCCAAATTTGAACTGTCCAGCGACTTTGTTGGACAGGGATTGACCATATCAAACAACAACATCACGACCACAAGGAGCAATGATGATTTGGTGCTGGGCACATCAGGCACAGGACAGATTGTCCTCAATGATATCTGTAATTTTAAAACCAATTATATTGAAAAAGTATTTTCTATCAGTGGAACCAGTGGATCTATAGATGTAGATGCTTCAGTGGCATCCGTGCATAAGATGACATTGAATGACAATACCACATTTACATTTACAAATTTATCACAAGGACAATCAGTTTTTTTAATTATTAGCATTAATGCCAATAGCAAAATAGCTACATTTACATCAGATGGTTCTACTCTAGTTAAATTTGCTAATGGTGCTCCCACATTGACAGTGGCCAGCGGACAGATTGATTTGGTCACTGTGTTTTATGATGGCACCAATTATATTGGCAACATAGTGCAAGGTATTCAATAATGCCGTTAGGTTCTAAAAGATTTCTTCAATTTGAATATCCCACAGCTGCCGCACAACACGCAACTATAGACATTTCTGGTTGTCAATTAAGCAGTGATGCTGCCAAATTTGGCACATATGGTTTAAAAACTTTACAAGAAACTTCAAGTTCACAATATCGTGATGTTGGCAATGCACAGATCACAATCTATCCCAAAGACACCAGTTTTTATCTCAATAAAAATTTTGCCTGGACAGTGGAATGTTGGGTTAGAGCAAAAAATTTACTTGTTCCAAATGGTGTGCATAATATTGGACCCTATACAGAAGGACCTGATTGGAGAATACTGATAGTGCATCCAAGCAGATTGGCAGATGACACACGAAATCAATTTGTTATCAATAGATATTTTTATTTGAATGATCCTGTGCAGGTCCCTCATGCAAGTATAGGCACAGATGGAACACCTCGTTTTAGAACCAGATATGAAAACAGTTCATTAGGTAATCAAACATCAATCACAGACGGAACTTCATATCACATTGCCGCAGTGAGCACGGGTGCTGGTATATTAAAATGGTTTATTAATGGCAGTGAAGGAACTTTTAGTGGATACAGTCAAACCTATACCTATGCAGGTGAGAATAGAAATGTTTCTTTGGGATTGTATGAACAAACCTATGGTGCCAGTCCCTCAGGATTTTCTCTCTATTTTGATGATGTGAGAATCAGCAATATAGCAAGATATACTAGCAATTTTACAGCACCTACCAATCCTTTTACACCTGATAAAAACACTCTTGCTATATTTCACTTAGAAAATAACACTGATGATTCAAGTTTTTAACAAATGTGGCTAAATAAAAAGGTAATTACAACAAGGAAATCTAATTATGTCAGCGGCATCAAATAGTTTAGAGAATCACATATTAAACGGAACACTGAGAGGCTATGCCACTGCCTACACAGCACCAGCGGCCACAGATATTAAATTGGCATTGTTTTCAGGCTCAGCATCAGATGTGCTGGCAGCACTTGAGGCAGGCACTGCGTCAACCACTATAGGCAATTGGGGCTACTATGAGATCAACACAGGCACATATTCAAGAACACAGATCACGTTTGGCTCAGACACCACCACAGGATCAATTTCCAACACGGCCAACTGCACATTTCCCACTGCCACTGCCAATTATGACAACACAGCGGGAGCAGGATCCACGATAACTTGTATTGCCATCATTGATGAAAGCAGGACACCAGATCAAGTGATGTATTATGGATTGCTGTCCAACGCCAAGGAAATACTGAACGGGGACACCTTCCAGGTGGCCACAGGCAACCTCACCATATCGTTAGCATAGGAGCCATTCAATGGCCTCATTTCCTCCATATGTAGAGTCAGACTACGTAGTCTTCTTTCCCATAGTGTTTGGTGAAGACGAACCGCCCTATGTGTTTGAACCCACAGCGGGTGTGTCAGATGACTACACCTGGGATCAATTTTCAGAGGACGGAGAATACATAGACAGGACCTGGGATGAGTGGTACGGTGACTCTTGGGGCACTGGTGTGTCCTTCACATTTGGCATAGTGTTGAAAGCCCTTAGCGGATATCTACATTTTGGTGTAAGTGACCAATCCGTGGTTGCTTCTCAATCATCCACAATGAATAGATTGAGGGATCAAACAGCACCATTTACATTTGCATCCTCAGCCTCGTTTCTGAGTTTGGGAGGATTCCTTGCCTCAGGAGATGCCAGCATATCAGCCACGGCATCGCAGAGCACAATACCAAATAGATTGAGAGATCAACCCACACCCATCATCTACAACACAGCCTTTGCCTCTGCACAGAATGCCAACGCTATTTTTGCACCATCACCATCTTTCGTCACCCTGTTCTCACAGATTGCCAATGGCAATGCCACCTACAGGCCCAGCAAAACTTTATCAGCGATCTTCTCACAATTGAGCAATGGAAATTATCTTATAGCCAAATTACAACCATTAAATCTACAAGCATTCGCATTTGAATTGAGTGATGCCGCATTGGTATCACTGGTGGATCCTTACTTTACCATCAAGGCCCTGCAGGAGATCAGAGCCTATATCGTGCCAGAAGAAAATCGTATAATAGAATGTTTGATGGAAAGTCGTGTAAATACAGCACCAACAGAAAACAGAGGAATAGAAGTGTTGCAGGAAACAAGAAACTATCGCATATTCACTCCAGTGTTTAAAGACAGAAGTTCTATACCAAGGGTAAGAGGAGATTACTAGGAATGGCCAATTTAACAGGTTTTAAAAGAGATAATGAAGGTGCTTACATAGAAAAAGCACCCACAGCCAATATCAAATATGCTGTGGATTTTACAGATTACCTCAATTCAGGAGATGCAATCAGTTCTGCTTCTGTGGCCATTGAAAGTATCGCGGGTGATACCAGTCCACTGGCATTGCCAACCAATGCTGCCACAGATGTATTGATAGCAGGTGATGTGGTCTCAGTGAGATTGAGGAACGGCACCTTGGGCAATGTCTACAATGTGGATGTGACCATAGTGACATCCAACGGTGACACTGACAAGAGGAGATTTAGAATAGTGATAACGGAGAAACATTTATAATGGCACAGATCAAAAAAACATCATACAAGCTGGACACGCAGATCATAGCCAAATTGGCTTCCATCATGTGTTCTTACGAAGAGATCGCTTCAGTGATGAACACTTCTGTGGACAATCTCAAAAAGAGATACAAGGACATCATTGAGAACGGCAGGGCAGAGGGCAAGAAATCGCTACGTAGGAAACAGATGGAAGTGGCCTTGGAAAAAGGTGATGTTCGTATGTTGATCTTCTTGGGAAAAAATTACTTGGATCAGAAAGACACACCCACTGATGCTGAGAGTCAAGAGCCCCTACCTTGGCCCAATGAATAGATATGAAACTATCACAGCCGCAACAATCTGTGGCACAAGACAACACTAGATTCCGCGTCTTGGTCACAGGAAGACGTTTTGGCAAGACCACACTGGCCATTAGAGAATTGTGTTATCAGGCAAGGGTTCCCAACCAACTTTGTTGGTACATTGGACCCAGCTATAGACAAGCCAAACAGATTGCTTGGGTGCAATTAAAAAAAATAATTCAAGATTTAAGATGGGCCAAGACCATCAATGAAGCAGAACTCACCATTGTGTTAAAGAATGGTTCAAGGATCTGTCTAAGGGGAGCGGACAATCCAGATTCACTGAGGGGGGTAGGTATAAATTTTTTAGTGATGGATGAGTGTGCGGACATTGAACAAGAAGCATGGACAGCGACCCTAAGGCCCACACTGTCAGATACCAAAGGCAAGGCCCTGTTTTGCGGCACCCCCAAGGGGCTCAGTTGGTTCTATGATCTATACCAACAGGGACAGATGGGCAATCCAGATTGGAAGAGTTGGCAGTTCACCACACTGCAAGGTGGTTGGGTGGATGCTGAAGAAATAGAACAGGCACGTAAAGATCTATCAGAAAAAGTTTTTAGACAAGAATATGAAGCCACTTGGGAAACATTCTCAGGAGTGGTCTATTATGGTTTTGATATCAAACACAACGTCAAGGCATTTGAGATGCCTGAGCACGTGACCATGTTGCATATAGGACAGGATTTCAACGTGTCACCCATGAGTTCTGTGGTATCTTATATTCAAGATGGAGTGGTGCATATATTTGATGAGATATCCATGTATGGATCCAACACAGATGAGCTGTGTGA
>Ga0049080_10000890_pt1 | contig 10200 bp, 14 predicted proteins | sample GreLakmeER15MSRF_FD_66716 | JGI IMG/M metagenome (GOLD analysis project Ga0049080, IMG submission 66716) | Freshwater lentic microbial communities from great Laurentian Lakes, MI, USA - Great Lakes metaG ER15MSRF | ecosystem: Environmental > Aquatic > Freshwater > Lake | place: Great Lakes... | reverse complement strand
TAAACAACTTGAACTGGAAACTTGAAATAATTAAACTGTGTATCTAAAACATCGTTTACTGACTGTTTGTTATATGCATACGTGACTCCTTCTATAGTTAACATGTTTGCAGACGCAGATGCATCTATAACAAGGTGTCCTGAATCAACACTGCGTGTATTAACAGCAGCCTCATTTGAAAATGCTGTGATACCTTTTAGTTGATAAACTGTATGATTTGTAGGATTAATTGCCATTATCTAATTACTTTAAAATACGTGTCATTGTTAATATATTGTATTGTAATACCGTCATTTATTTTCAATTGTAATCGATAACTTCGTTCCGGCATAAATCCATTCATGTCAATATGAATAAAATTGCTTGTAGAATCACAACTTAATTTAGTATAAATATTATCGTACGGAATAATTACCTCATCTGTTGCAGAATCAAGGATTGAATAAAATGATGATGTTGGTAAATAATTGACTGTTTCTATAGGAAATAAATTTGTGGCAGATTTTACCGGATATTTATTTCTACTATAAATTCTAATTTTTGCAACCTCTGCTTCATTATAAGCCGGTTTTAACTTGGTATATGTTACATATGAATCTAGATTAACCGCAGTCAATGATCCCGTTGTAAACGTGCTATTATCTAGGTACATTACTAGTTTAGGAACATATATTGTATGCGTTTCTCGACTAAAATATTGTACAGATCCGTATGATGCAGTACTAGTTGTATTTATTAATTCTAATAAAAATCCATGATTTGGAATAGTATATCCGCCCGATCCGCTGAGCCACAATTTAATGGCATTTGTAACATCTAAATTGATATCAGTAGTACGATAAGAAAATGATTCAGATACAATTAATGAACTAGTTGTTGCCGAACCGGAACTATAAATCCAATTTCCGCCTGCACCTGAGCCTGATATATAAAGTTTCGATCCAGATGTTATTTGTTGTAGTTGACTGCCACTTATCCATGAATTATTTGGCTTCGGACCGACCCAAGAAGCACCATCTGTAGTTAATGCAGTTGCTAATCCAGTACCATTATCCCATGCTTCACCAACTATTTTTGCAGATATATCATATTCTGCTGCCAAATTACGGGCATGGGTAGTATATAGTTGCAACATGAATTTGCAATCAGTAACTGATTTATTGTATAGCGCCAATGACTGCGAAATTTCAGTTACATTGAATTTTAAAAGACTGTTAATTGATGATATGGTATCATCTGTATTTAAACTTTTCCCAACTTCTAATACAGAATTTAGTCCACTATTAGCTAATAGATTCGATTCATATAATGTTGTATCTTTTTCTGCATAAAATATTTTAAACATGTTTTCCTTTAATGACTTACAACGCGACCTTTAATATCTTGGTCGAGAAATTTTAACTCAAATATACTAGGGTCTAATGATGGGTATATTATTCCATTTTTGGTACTTGCATTTAAATCATATACATTTCCTGAATAATTAAATTCAGTATCATATAAATTTTCAAACACAACATTGACTACGTTTTGTACTCCGCGGACGCTACCTATAGTATTTGTTAGGTCTGATTTTATAATTGGTTGATTTATTTGCCAAGCATCTATAGAAAAATATGTTTTTATTGCATTAATACAATTTAGTAAAACTTCATTGCTGTTATAATTAGATAATACAGTGATTTCAAATTGTATACCAATATTGATAATAAATGCATTTTTTATATTTACAGCATCAGTTAAAATTCGATAATGATCAAGATATGTTTTTAAATTTTCTTTAACTGCATCATTTAAATGAGTCAATTGTTTATTTTGATTGAAGCCTAAAACATATAAATTCATTGCTAATGGATTAGGAATTCTAGATTGTTGCACATCTCTTTGAGAAATTTGATCGTCAGGTATGATATATGCTTTTGCAATACTGCCAAATTTTGCCGGCATTGAATATGTTCGTATAATATAATCTTCGCGAGTTACTAATCGTGCTTGTGTTGCAAAATTGGCTAATGCATTATTTTTTATATCTTGCAATGAATCAGCAGTTCTTGCTCCCGCAGCTGCTTCCGGATTATTAACAGTTACTGTATTTTTAATAAAATTTAATGATGATGCATTAGTAGAAGAATTAACATCATCATTAAATTTTATTTCATTAATTTTAGTTAATACATTAGATTCAACATTATCAGACAACCCTGTGCCTACTGAATATTGTATAGTTAACGTAGTATTAGCTGGTGCTTGTCCGTAAGCTTTGGTATATAAAAAATTAGATGGATCAATATCTATATCAATCTCATTTCTAACTGATAATAATCCGTTTCCAACATTTTTTGGATTTGGAATTAATTCAACATCATGATCATCAGATACACCGGATCCGAACTGAAGCTCAATTTTATTATCACTTCTAATTCTAGTAATGTATCGTTTAGCAGTCTTTTTTAATTTTAATAAACTAGGTACATTGGCCCGATATATTGAAAGTTCAGGATCATTTTCTGCTAAGTTTACTGCTTCTTCAAATATAGTATCTTGAGCTAGATATGGAACTTCGTACCAAGAATCTCCGTCTGATTCGGTAACTGATATAATTTCTATAATATTTGTGTCGGGCAATAAAATTTTATCATATGCTACTGGACTGCCAAAAGAATATTCTGCTTGTTTTATATCTCCTGATACGGCTTCTACTTGTTTTTTTAATAAAAAATACGTAGGTTGTTTTGTAACAGAATCAATTTCATAAACGGTAATTTCGGTAGGACTCAATGATGATGAATAATTAAAATCAACCGAGTCAGTAGTTCTAAATTTTGCGTTGCCATTAGTTTGATTAACAATTAATCCGCTAAGTATGTTTAATGCAAAACTAAAATCAGGTGATACAGTTGCGCCAGAACCTTTTGCTGGCAGTAATTGATATATATCTAACGTAACATGTGCCGGGACAACGTTTTTTGGTTTGTATCCTAAAGTTTTAGCAATATCATATATATTAGAACGTTCTGTAGCCTGTTCCAACATTGATTCTTTTAAATTTGTATCCGTATAATATGATAATACGTCACCAACATATGCCGCTAATTCTACAAATACCATACCTGGAGATGATTCATGAAAATCGTTATATGTATTTGGAAAATATTGTTTTGTAAAATCAATTAAATTTTTACGAAATTGACCAAAATCTTTATTAAGATATGATATATTTTTTTTAGTTTCCATTAGCTTCCTTGTATAATAATTAACCCGGTATCCGATAATCCGACCGATACCATTGCATCTTCCCCATTTACTGAGAAATTTATTGTTATTAAAATTTGATGTATTAAACTAGGATCGTCATAGTTTGTTACAATATCAATACCATCCAACGTTATTTCAGGTATGTATATTGATATTGGTTCTTCAATTGTTTCGGTAATAAGTTGTTTAATATTGACATCTGATGGTTGAAACAATATATCTAATAAATTAGTACCATATAATGGATAGCCATATCGTTCTCCTTTTCTAGTAAATAATAAATTTTTTAATCGTGCAATTGTCAAATCATATGATGTCCTAAGAATTTTAAATGATCCGTTACCGGTAAATCGAATATCAACGCCCGCAGCAATACTAGTATTAAAAAAATTGTTATTTACAGGTTGTACAATATATGCCATTAAGTTACTTTCCGTTTATTTATAACTTTCATCAAATCAGAATAATCTCTTGTAAGTGCACGTGCAACTTCTGGAGCTACTTCATGCAACTTGCCTGTTTCAGGATCTTCCATTGTTTTCGGTGCAGCTATATCATTACCCATCATTTGTTTCATATTGTTTCGCATCATACCAAAACCTTGAGCATCTTTAGATGTCATGTTAATTTCATCAATTCCTTCATTCATTAAGGACGCAAAACTAGTTACCGGGTCTGCATCATCATTTATTGCATTTGTTTCATTTAAAATATCTGCCCATTTATTTTCTTTAAATTGTGTACGAGACCGATTTGATTGTGTAACTGGTGGAGCAACATGTTGTTTTTGTTCAATGATTGTAGATTGAAGACCTTCGCGAAGAATCTCTGTTAATTCTTCTTTAATAACTTGTCGTACTGCAGATTTAAGTGCTAATATAAGTGTTTTTGAGTTCATATGAATATTTTATAATAAATATAAGTATTAAAATTTTACGGGTTGTCCCCAAGAATTATTTTCTAATTTAGGACCATACATGGTTTTATTGACGTTATCAACAACATAATCTCCTAATTTACCAAGTGACCCGGTTGGTTCCGCTTCTGTAAAATATACTTTACTAGGCGCTTCTAGAATTGAAGATAATAGCTCTTGTTGTTGACTTAATAGTTGCTCAATTGTATCTGATCGAAAATCTAGGTCTTCTTGTGAAACATTGACTTTTGTATAAAATTCTGTTGATAACATATCGTTATATCCGGAAGGTGGGTCAATTCCATCGATGCCATCTCCTAGACCGTCATATGAATTTTCACCACCACCACCATCACCACCACCATCACCATCACCACTAGAATCTCCATTATCAGATATTGTAGGAATATTTATAGGAGGCTCTTCATTGCCGCATGCATTGCCAACAATATTAGCAGCTGCAACTAGTTGCGGAATTAATGGAGCAAGTTTACCAGGTAGTGTTGCAGGTATTGCTGATAATGAAGTTAATGATGTAATTGCATTAACTAGAACAGCATCTTGTATTAACATGAGTTGACTAGCAATAAATACCGGTGCTGTAATTGGATTTGCTAGTTGAGCAGCCGTTAACGTTAATTTAATGCCTTGCGCAACAGCTATTAAAGATTTAATTGTAGATACCGCTGTTTGTATCTTAGGAACTAATTCTTGAATTGTTACAATTTGTTTTTGTATTTGTGCAATTTGATCTTTAATTTTCTTGATACTAGGATCATTGCATTTTAAATTAGGCGGTAATTTTGTAGAATCAATGACTACTTTCATAACTTGATCTACTAACCGATCAATTTGTTTATCAAATACGCCAACAAATTTATTAACACCTTTTGCGGGTAGTTTTGGAATCAAATCCAATGGTGGAACTATTGCACTCATATTTTGTCTTTATTTATAAGGGTTTTTTGTTATAAAATATTTTGAACTTAACAAAGTTTTTAATTGTTTTTGTGCTGCTGATGCTCCACTATAACTTGTGAATCCGCCTAACATGGTACCACATTGAATAGGAGTACGTAGTTGATTAAGAATTTGTTGCAGCATTTTATATAATATGTCTCCGTGAACTAGATTTGATGTAGCTGAATCATTTCCAATTTTAACTACACCGGTGGTATTTAAAATGATTCCGCGCGGAGAGTTTATAACAGCTAAATCTGTTTTTGCACTTAAGACAATGCGATCAGCAACACCTATAAATTGAGATTGTTTAAATTCAGACTCATTTGGTAACATTGTTTTTAATGAATTTGGATTTTTCTTGGTGCCAAATAATAAACGTTTAACGTTTTGAGTACTAGTTAAATATAAAGATGCATCGTCAGATTCAACGTTTTCAATTGAATATGTTTCAATTGTTTTTCCAGTTGGTGGTTTAGCTCGTGTATTAGACAATATAATAATAGGATCACCATCTTTATTACTATTCCATGTAGATGCAACAGTATATTCGTCTTCATTTGTTTTGACCGAACTTCCTAATCTAATAGAATTACCCCAACGACCTTCAATTAAAAAGTCTCCTCTAAATGGTTGTTTGGGAATAATTTCAGTTTTTAAAAAATTAGCATCTTCTATAAACGTTGATGAATTAACTGCTAATGGGGTTTGGTAATTGTGATTTGCATTAGATATTGTACCAATACTTGGAAAATAATACCATTGGTGCGATCTAGTTGTCCTAGTTGTTGTATTATTATATCCTTTTACTATTAATACCGATTCTCCAATTATTGGAATTTGTTTAATGTTAGCTGAAATTGGCTGCACATTTTTGATAAGAGTTTCTTTAGAACTTTCATAAACTAGTACAGAAATACAAAATAATTTATTTTGTTTACCTAATTGTTCACCGGGTATGTATGTTTGATGTTCTGCCTCTAATGGAACTACTTGTCCAATATAAAATTCTATATCTGTATTAATTGGCATCTTAATCCTTGATGTTTATTTTAGATTTTGCTGCAGCAATTTGTTGATCTAATAATTTTTCTTCATGATCAATATTGTCTAATTCATCTTGCAATTCTGATGATAGTGTTTGCTCAGCTACTTTAAGCAACTGCTGTTTTTCATCGTCACTAAGTAATCCATCTGCTCCAGATATAGTTTGTTTGGTTGAAATATAACGTTGAACAATTGCTGTTAATTTAACTAGGTGGTCGTCATTTTTTACTGCAACATCTAAATATTCTTTAATTAGCGGAACAATGATTGTAGCATCTGACGCATTTTTTATTAATGGTTGTAGTTGAGATATTAATTGATTGATTTGTCTATCTTTTTTTTTAGAATTATGATAAACATCAGACATTAAATCTGCAAAACTAGTACCTTTGAATAATTCATCATTTTTATCCATTATGTAAACTTCTTTAATATAAATATCAAAAAGGCAAATTTACAAAGTTTGTATGTTCATATTCTTGAAACTTGTTATTATATAATTGTTTTAAAACTTTAATAACACGAGTTATATTAGTTGTCTCGTAACCGGTACGTTCACGTATAAAAATATACAATGCTTTTTTATTAAAATCGTCAATGTTTTCTCGGGTTTCAAATATATGAAGAACCGAGTCTGCAACATGTATATCTGTAGAGTTATGAAACAAATAATTTAAGTTGTTGTAACAATATTCTATATAGGCATCCATAAATTCACGCAACGTTTCAGCCATATCGGTATTATGGATTTCAGTTACGATGTTGCGCTGTTCATCAATGTTTAATTCCAATGTATTTGATTTAAGTTTAGCATATGCTTTTTGATTTTCTGCAATCAAATAATTAAATGATGTTCTAGTATAATATGAATATGCCTTGCCAGCTTCTGGATTAAATTTATTTAATCGTTCAGTTAAATATGTAACCAAGTCAGTTTGCAAGTCTACAAAGGAAGAATCAATATATGTGGGTTTAACAGTATTTATTAAATTCTCTGCCATTTTAAGAAATGCAGGATATATAAATCGTTTATAGATGCGTTCGCGCTTTCTAGGAAACTCAGCTGATCGATTATATGCTGATATAGCTATATCTGTTATTTTTGTAAAATAATTATTACTTTTCTTCTTCCGTGCCATTGTCGTATTCTTGTTTTAATTTTGTTATAACATCATTCAATAATTGGAAGGTAGTTCCAGATTCGTCGTCTGACTCAAATGCTCCTAGTCGATCTATCTCTTTCATTTTATTGTAACAATCAACAATTGTTGTGTACATGTATTGATTATTTTGTTCTAGACTAGTTATATACGTTAAATTTGATTCGTCTAGATCTTGATTGTCAGCCAATACTCCAGCTAAATACCAAACTCGATATGATAAATACGTAGTAGCTGCTGATAATGCTAATATTATTATTAATGCCATAATGATTGTTTAATTAAATGTTTTGAATATATCGCTAATCGATTGTTCAACTTGCGGATTATTTTCTGCTAAGTTTTTTAATCCATTACTTTTTTGTGTTTTACTTTTTTCGGAAACATGATTAGGAGACCCGTTTTTGTTGTTTCTCCATCGTTCATATTCTATAATAGATGCCATATGATCTGCATGATGCAAAATAACTGGCAAATTTGTTTTTAATTTTGATTGGGGTGATCTAGAAACAAAATAAGGTTTATTTGCATCGTCATACATGCCATCATGTATCTTAATAGCTTGATATTCATTCCAAGATACATGAACTTTATATTCTTGCAACAACCATAAAGATAAATCTGGTACCATTGCAAATGGAATTGTTGAATTTGTTTTGTAAAGTTTTCCTTGATTTTTGCGATGCCAATCTGATGTTTCTATTTGATATACTTCATTACCATCACCCGGGAAACCTGATTTACCTAAATCATGATGCATTGCTGCAAACAACAATTCTTCCGTAGTATAGCCAGACATATCTGCTCCAGATTTGCTCCAAGTATCATGCAAAGTTAATGCACAATCCATTACTCGAAGTACATGGTCTACATATCCTCCTGAAAATGCATTATGAAAATGTTCCATGGAAGAAGCTGGCATAAATACCATTCTTTCTTCTAATTCATCATATAGTTTGTTTAGTTGGGAAGAACGAGTAGGAAACAAAGAATTAACTCTATCTCGATATTCTTCCCAATTAGTTTTTATTTTTTGTGCATCTAACATATTTGTTTTATAACAATTATAAAGAATTATTTGCGTAATTCCAATATTTTGCCATTTACTAGTTTAGATGTACATATTGAGCAAACAACACCTGTAGATTTATCATCAACACGTTGACATACATAATCACAATATTTGCACTGTAATTTTTTGAATCCTTTTCCTAAAGTTGTAGTTGTTTTTTTCATATTTTTATATTTGTTATATACATTAATGTGTTGAATCCTTAACGGTTGATTCAAGAGCTTTGTTTGCTGAAATTAACAAGATAATTGCTAATGGATCAAATACTATGATTAATAAAATAATCAACCAATTAACTATAATATCCATGGACAGGCCTGTTATTTTTGCAATATACTTTAAAGGGCCAACTTCAGAAGTAATTGTTGAATTTGTTTTTAAATCTAATATCTGCATATCAATAGCGGATATTGAATCATTTAATTTAGATTCTTGTATAGACATTGATTCTAATTTATCAGCTGATGACTGCAATTGTAATTCATATGATTTTCTATTTTCATTAGATGTACGAATTACCTGATTGCCATTTGCATCTGTATAACGAATTATATTGTTAGATAGTGCACCTGTTAAATTATCAATGTTTTTATTTATTGCATTAGTTTTAAAAGTTAATGCATCAAGTTGTGATACATATCTTGTTTTTTTTGAGTCTAATGCTGTAGTAACAATTTGCAAATTTTCAAGTTTATATGCAGTGTCTTGATAAGCTGATACTAAAAATCCATATATACCTAAAGAAGTTATAGCCATCAATATAACAACTGCTGCAATTAAATAAGTTTTGATAAGTTTAGAAATTGATGTCCAATATCTATGTAAATATGTTGCAGTAATAAGTTTTGAAGCCTCTAATGACCCAGCAAGAATTATAATTGATAATGATTGGGATGAAAATAGTTTGCTTAATCCGAATATACTGTAGTATGCCGCACTTCCAGCAAGAACAAATGCGGATACTAGTACTAGATACGGGAAAACATGTTTCATGAATTTATTCGCGATCAATATAATAACGAGCTGAATCTAATTTCTTCAATGCTCGTACTAGATTGTCAAGTAATGATGCTTTATCAATTTTGCCTTCTTCAAGGGCTTTACCTGCCGCGCGTACAATTTCACGTGCATCTTCTACATCATCAGTAAGTTTTGCTTTGTATCTGTAATGTGCCATAACTTGTTCCTTTTTTTTTAATTTAAAATTTGATATTGACTATAAAATAAATTTTCTAATACTGCATATGATTCAATATTTGTTTGTGCTAATATTTCTGTTCCATCAAAATATACTCGACCAACCATATTTTGATCGATATCGAAATCTACCACTGCTACCGGAAACGTGTCTCCACGCAATAAATCTGTAACTGTTAAATATGATCCAGCTGACGCAAAAACATCATTTCCCCCGGGTAAGTTATGCATAGCCATAATATTACTTAATTTTAATTTTATATTAATAAATATATTACATGCAAATTTTCATGTTCTTGCAACACTCAACATTAATATTTAATAGTGCCTGCTCTTTTGCTTTGGCTTCAACCATAATATCCAATGAATCAACACCATATGTGTTTGGAGTAGTTAAAATATAGTCTGCGTGTGCCGCCTCACGTATTTTTGTAAATTCTTTGTATTGTTTTTGAAAGGTTGGCCACTTTGGTAAATCTTCCAATGAAATGCCATGATGTGCAAACATGCGTTCTATAAGGGTTTGGGACTCTCTACGGCGTGATTCTGAATAATGGGTACATTGGGTTACATGATGCCGATCCCAAGTCTCT
>Ga0049080_10000885_pt1 | contig 10232 bp, 13 predicted proteins | sample GreLakmeER15MSRF_FD_66716 | JGI IMG/M metagenome (GOLD analysis project Ga0049080, IMG submission 66716) | Freshwater lentic microbial communities from great Laurentian Lakes, MI, USA - Great Lakes metaG ER15MSRF | ecosystem: Environmental > Aquatic > Freshwater > Lake | place: Great Lakes... | reverse complement strand
ATCAAAGTGAAATTAAAAATAATATTCTGCGAGATATTTTTGTGGAAAAAGCATCATCATATTGTAATTCTGGTGTATTGGAAAATTATGTATTCTATGTTATGAGTAGTGACGCAGCTAAAAGCACAAAATTTGAATTTAGTGTTAAATATCCAGAAATGTATTCAGCTATTGTGGAGAATATTAAGGGTAGATTTCCTTATCTTCATTCATTATTGCTACAATTATTCACAGAAACAAAACAATATACATGGCCAGATGGTCTAATTGAAGAATTACCTACTGGTGAGGTTGATACTGGAAAATTTATTTGTTTTATTCGGGACTTGGCTCATAGTAAATAAAAGGAATTTACATTATGATGACTTTGGACGAAGTGAAAACTATTGTGTCAAATTGCCGATATCTACTAGGATGGTATATTCTAGTAAAATTGGATAAGGATCGTCCGTATTTACAACTTTCAGTTGATGATATGGATAATTTTACTGGATTACCTTTAAGGTGGACTGGGCGAAAATTCTTGCTCAGGCTGGATGGTCTGCGGAAAATCTCACTCTAGGTATGGGTGGTGGATTGCTACAGAAGGTGGACAGGGACACCCTACGTTTCGCCATGAAGGCTTCTGCTATCAAGGTCAATCGAGTGTGGCAGGATGTGTATAAGGACCCTGTGGGTGATCCTGGGAAGCGCAGCAAGAAGGGACGATTTGTTGTTACATTTGGGCTACATGATGGTTGGCAGACTCTACCATTAACCAGTGGACATGATTGGGAGGATATGCTACAACCTGTATGGAGGGATGGTGTTCTGCTTAGAGATCAATCGTTCCAGCAAATTCGTGAGATTTCTAATTTACAATACTATTGATAAAGGATATATTATGACTCGTAATGAAATCATTATTCAAACGATTGCTATTGTATTACTTGCTATTGCTTTGATTTGGTATAATTCTATTTAAGAAAATAGGAGTGATTCCTTATGGGAGCGAAGGGAAAAGTAACTGTTTATAGATTAGAAAACTCTTGGGGATTAGGGCCATATGGCGCACAGGCATGTGGAACTCATGATTATGGTTATGGACCTAATCATCCACCACCACAAGATGATGGTCTAGATAGAGATTTTGAGTATTTTAAGAATAAATATCCTAAATCATATAATAAAAATAAAGTTAAATTTGGATTTAAATCTCTGGAACAATTATATGACTGGTTTCCACAAGAGATTATATCAAAATTTCACCAATCACATAATATATGTATTATAACTAAGGAAGTAAGAGAAGATTTAGTTAGATATGGATATAAACAAGTAATATTTTATGATATTAGATCACCTAGTATCAAATTTGATTATAAATATGAAAAAACATATCTTCCATTAAAATTTATAAATACGGCATATCCTGATAAATGGGTTAATCTAGATTATTCAGGAATTCTACCTAAAGACCCGTCTTCCATTAAAAATCTTACTGAGGCATTAAACATTATTAACGAACAATAAAGGAATTATAATATGAAGAATTTTTTCAAGTATGGATCAATGGCGGTAGCAGGATTTATTGTCATTCAGCCTCTAGTGGTTAATATTAAGGATACACCTAAACAATGAAATCATTATTAATTATTTTTTCATTATACAATGGAATTGCATTACCAAAACTTCCATTGTATTTGGATACAGTTTCGCCAGCTTGTCTAGTTGAATTTAACATGATTATTGGCATCAATGAAAATATTAAGGATACTGGACTTCAATTCAAACCAGTATGTGTTACTACATTGGGTAATGATGAGTAGTAATAATTATTCCGTAGACATGTTAGTTAAATCTGCATTTGTATATGAAACCTTAAATGTATTGAAATATACAAAGGTAGATAATTCTGATCCAGTATGTGTTTTAACTATGGAAATAATCAAAACATATTTGGAAAACAGAATTAAAGAAATTGATTCACGATATAAAGATATGTAGATATGGGTATTCCTATTAAATATAATGCATTCACTGAATTGGGTGCTAAGACTATGATTAAAATACTTACTAAGAAAATGGGTTGTATCAATGTATCGGAAATAGTGTATAATGAGGGAATGTATCACTATACAGTTGAAAATGAAAACTGGTCTGATACTACAAAATGGGATTTAAAAGAAAATGATGTTCTATAAAATAAGTATTATATCAATTATAGTAATTTTAATTATTGTAGTAATTACTGGTATTCCGCTAAGGTAACTGGTAAAGTAAAATAATAATACCAGATAAACATAATATATAAGTTAGTTAATATTAAATATGGAGATTGTATGACAAATATCTTAGACGATTACTCAAATAATTTTAATGACACCCAAATATGTAATATGTCTGTATTAGAATATTTTGAACTATGCAAAACTGATCGCATGGCATATGCTACAGCCCCAGAAAGAATGATTAAGGCAATTGGGGAACCTGTAAAAATTGATACATCAACAGATTCTAGGTTATCAAGAATTTTTTTAAATAGGACAATTTTACAATATCCTGCATTTAAAGATTTTTATGGTATGGAAGATACTGTTGAACGTATCGTAGGTTACTATAAACATGCCGCACAGGGACTAGAGGAACGTAAGCAGATTTTATATCTTCTTGGTCCAGTTGGTGGGGGAAAATCCTCTATTGCAGAACGATTAAAAGAATTAATGGAAATCAATCCAATATACATTATTGCATATATTGATTCCAATGATAGTTTTGAATATTCGCCAGTATTTGAATCACCATTAGCTATTTTTTCACATAGGAAATTTTATGAAAAAATGCGGGATCAATATGGTATTGATAAAAGATATTTAACTTTAATTCAAAGTCCATGGCTTATTAAACGTCTGAAACAAGCCGGTGGCGATCTTAATAAATTTCGTGTAATTAAAATTATGCCATCTAAATTAGAGCAAATTGGTATTTGTAAAACTGAACCGGGAGATGAAAATAATCAGGATATTTCTACATTAGTAGGGAAAACTGATATTCGTTCTCTGGAAAGATTTTCACAGAATGATACTGATGCCTATGCGTATTCAGGTGCATTATGCCGCGCTAATCAAGGTATGATGGAATTTGTGGAAATGTTTAAGGCTCCAATTAAAGTATTACATCCATTATTAACCGCCACACAAGAAAATAATTATATGGGAACTGAGAATATTAGTGCTATTCCTTTTAATGGCATGATTCTTGCTCATTGTTTTTCTGATGACACGGAATTGTTAACAAAAAATGGATGGAAACTTCATAATGAAATCTCCATTGGTGATAGTATTGCTACTATGAATCGTAATACAGGAAAAATGGAATATCAGCCTGCCTTAAATAAATTTGAGCAGGAATATGATGGAGATATGTATCATTTTCTTTCCAATTCTGCTGACCATTTAGTAACACCAAACCATAAAATGATTTATCACACTCAATATACTAATGATTGGAGAGATATTACAGCAGAGGAATTTGGAAAAACGGGGAAAATAATTCCAGTTAGTGCAGAAAATACCCATCCTGATTACGATATATCTGATGATTTATTGAAATTAATGGTTTGGGTTGTAGCTGATGGTTCCTTAACAACTGGAAATAAAATTAGATTTCATCTTTTAAAAGATAGAAAAATAGAAAGATTGACCGATCTTTTAAAGAGAATGAATTGTGAATATTCACAAACTATAATGTTGGATAATACTACAGATATTAGATTTATTAATACATATGGTTTAACTAAATTTATTCCAGATTATTATTCTCAATTGTCATCAAGACAAGGAAAAATCATATTAGAGGAATATGCTCATACGGATGGACATCGTAAAAATGGGCAAGATATTTTTTATCAATTAAGTTCTAATGTAAAAGAAACTATTGATCGTCTTCATCATATTGCTATTGTGAGTGGATGTAAAGCCAATCAATGTTCTCATACAAAAGAAAGATATTCACCACAATATTATCTAAGTGTTCGTATGAATATTACAGAAACTAGATCAGACAATATTTGCCAAAAAATTCAATATAAAGGAAAAGTTTTTTGTTTTGAAACAGAAAATCATACTTTAGTTTCTCGTAGAAATGGAAAAGTATTAATAACCGGCAATTCAAATATGGCAGAATGGATGACATTTAAGAATAATAAGAATAACGAGGCATTTATTGATCGTGTTTGTATTATTAAAGTTCCATATTGCCTACGGGTATATGATGAAACTAAAATTTATGAAAAAATGATTGATATGTCAGAATTATCAGCTTCTCCATGTGCCCCTGGAACATTTGAAATGATGGCACAGTGGTCAGTTCTGTCTAGGTTAAAAGATCATGAAAATTCTAATTTATGGTCTAAAATGAAAGTATATGATGGGGAGAATATTAAGGAGAGTGATGTAAATTCTAAGAGTATTCAGGAATATAGGGATAGTGCTGGTATTGATGAAGGTATGGAAGGTGGTTCCACTCGATTTGCCTTCAAGGTATTATCAAGCACATATAATCATGATCCCAATGAAATTGCTGCTGATCCAGTGCATCTTATGTATAATTTAGAAAATGCTATTCGACGGGAGCAATTAACTAAAGAAGAGGAAGATCGTAGACTTGGATTTATAAAGAAAGATTTGGCTCCAAAGTATAATGAATTTATTAGTAATGAAATTCAAACTGCCTATTTAGAAACATATAGTGAGTTTGGGCAAACATTATTTGATCGGTATATTAATTATGCTGACCATTGGATGCAGGATGTTGATTATAAGGATCAAGATACGGGGTCTATGTTTAATCGAGAATATCTCAATGCCGAATTGGAGAAAATCGAAAAGCCTGCCGGAATTGCCAATCCTAAAGATTTCAGACATGAGTGTGTAAATTTTGTATTGAGGCAACGTGCTGGGGGAAATTTTGTAAAATGGAACAGTTATGAAAAGTTAAAGAAAGTTATCGAGAGAAAAATGTTTACCAATGTGGAAGAACTTTTACCTGTAATTAGTTTCAGTGTAAAATCAACCACAGAGGATTCTAAGAAACATGATGATTTCGTTAAACGAATGATGGAACGTGGATATACAGAAAAACAGGTTCGTCGTTCCGTAGAATGGTTTATGAGGGTTCGGAAAGCATAATGGTAACATCATTCAATATTATTGACAGAAGGAAAAATCCTGGCGGGAAAAGTTTCAATAACCGCCAGAGATTTATTGAAAAAGTTAAGAAAAATATTGATGTCAGTAAAGGATTAAAGAAAAGAGATATTACTAATAATAACGATGAAGAAGTAACTATTTCTAGGGATTCTATTGACGAAACTACATTTGAATATAATAAATCTGATGGAGGAAATTGGAATTATATTCTTCCAGGTAATAAAGAATATAATCCCGGAGATACCATACCTAGACCAAAAGACGGTGGGGCAAATTCCACTGGCGATAAGGCTTCCTCTGATGGGGAAGGGACGGATGATTTCACATTTTTATTGACTTTCGATGAATACATTGATATAATGTTTAATGATTTAGCTCTTCCCGATATGGTAAAAGATACTGAAAAGCATATAATTGCCTGGAAATTAAGACGGGCGGGATATACTACATCCGGTCCAGTATCTAATCTTGCTCTAGAACAATCTATGATTAAAAGTATCTCACGTAAATTAGCATTAAAATATCCTAAAATGACTGAAATCCGTGAATTAGAATCAGAATTAGAAAAAGAAACTGATGAAATTAAAAGAGATGCTTTATTATTAAAAATTGAGGAATTAAGAAAACGGATATCTAATATTCCATTTCTAGATAAAAATGACATTAGATATAGAAGTGTTATTAAACAACCATTACCCATTACTCGTGCCGTAATGATTTGTTGTATGGATGTATCTGGGTCTATGACTGAACAAATGAAAGACTTAGCCAAACGATTTTATATCTTACTATATCTATTTCTTAAAAAAATATATAAAGATGTGGAAATTGTGTTCATTAGACATACCCATGTTGCCGAAGTAGTTGATGAAGATACATTCTTTAATAGTAAAGAAACCGGGGGAACTGTTGTTTCTACTGCATATGCCGTTGCTAAACAAGAAATACAGAAGAGATTTCCTGTTGATGAATGGAATATTTATCTGGCACAGGTATCAGATGGGGATAATACTTATTCTGATATTGTATTATCACAAAAATATTTACATGAATTATTACCATGGATACAATATCTTACATATGTAGAAGTAAATGGACCAATGTATGAATTCTATAATAATATTGATGTTAGCGAAGTATGGAAGATGATGGAAGAATTACAGGCATTAATGCCAGATAAAATAGCCATGAGAGAATTATCAGATAAAAATAAAGTATTAGAAGTATTCAGAAGTTTATTCATTAAAAAATAGGAATATACATGACATATTTATGGGATGGGCCTAATTGGACATTTCCCCTACTAGAAATAGTATCACAGGAAATTGAAAAAATTGGTGTAGATGAAATGGGATTATCAATTTATCCTAATCAAATCGAAATTATAACCTCTGAACAAATGCTAGATGCATATTCAAGTGTTGGAATGCCAGTGATGTATAATCATTGGAGTTTTGGTAAAATATTCGCCAGAGATAAACACCGTTATGATAAAGGAATGCAGGGATTAGCATATGAAATTGTAATTAATTCTAATCCTTGCATTAGTTATCTTATGGAAGATAATACCATGACTATGCAGGCATTAACAATTTCTCATGCGGGAATCGGCCACAATTTTTTCTTTAAAAATAATAATTTATTTAAGACTTGGACTGATGCAAGTTCTATTATTGATTATCTTATTTTTGCGAAAAAATATATATTGGATTGTGAAAATAAATATGGATATAAAGAAGTTGAAGAATTTTTAGATTGCTGTCATTCTCTACAACAATATGGTGTCAATAAATATAAAAAACCTGGAAAATTATCTATTATTGCTGAGAAAGAACGAGAAAAAAATAGAAGGGAATCGTCCCAGGCTGAAATAAATGTATTATATGATTCATTAATTAAAAAATCAGTATTAACGATTGATGAAAATTTTCCCAAGGAACCAGAAGAGAATATTTTATATTTCTGTGAAAAATATTCTCCTGATCTACCGGAATGGAAAAGAGAATGTATTAGGATTGTTAGAAAAGTTTCCCAATATTTTTATCCACAAATACAAACTAAGGTTATGAATGAAGGGTGTGCTACCTATGTGCATCATAGAATCATGAATAGATTACATGATAAAAAATTAATGACAGATGGATCAATGCTAGAATTTATGCTGTCTCATACTAATGTTGTATCCCAGCCAAATTTTGACAGTAAATATTATAGCGGCATCAATCCATATGCATTAGGCTTTGCTATGATGTGTGATATTGAGAGAATTTGTAAAAATCCTACAAAGGAAGATTTACAATGGTTTCCTACTTTTGCAGGATGTAATGACCATATGAATATATTGCGTCATGCCTGGGAAAATTATAGAGACGAAAGTTTTATTCGTCAATTCTTATCTCCTAAAGTGATTAGAGATTTTAAATTATTTCATGTAGTAAATGATTTAAGAAATAAAGATTTAGAAGTTGCTTTTATTCATAATGATAATGGGTATGATAACATTCGTAATTCATTAGCAGATAACTATGAAATTAATAATACAATTCCTAGAATTGAAGTAACAAAGATGGATTTAAAATCAAGGGCTTTACATCTTACCTATTATCAGTATAATGGAAGGGACCTTAAAAACGGTTATGTAATGGGCAAGAAAATTAAAAAATTATGGAATGATTATCCAATAACTATTTGGGATGATCATGGACGTTGTATAACAACTAGCCAATAGATTATTGTAATATGAAAGGAAAATCATCCCGTCAACTGGATTATATGTTGACGGGATGATTGAAACCTACTATAATGTGATGGATGATTCGTCTTGTGATGTAGTATCGTCACCATATAATTTTTCATCATTAAGAATTTCTTTATTGTCAGATAAATGACTGTTATTATACATTTTGGATTCCCCACGAGCAACAGAATTAGCTGATAATTTAGCAGAATTATATAATTTGGCATTATCAAATACTTTAGAATTAGTAGTTATAATTACATCATCATATAACTCTGCATTTCCATATACTTTAGAATTTTCTGATACTACTACTCTATCATATAATTTAGCATTTCCATATACTTTAGATGTATCTAATACCTGCACTACATCATGTAATTGAGCATTACCATATACTAGAGCGTTTGGGGCTACATAGCAGGTATCTGCAACACTAGCAGTATCAGCAACCCAACCTTCTCCATTAATATGTTTATGTGCTGGAACCGAACCATTTCTATCTTTAAAATCATACATTAATTTTTTCCTACTATTCGAGTTTCTGTTATTTATATATCCAACAACTTCTAATACCCCATAAAGGAGTTATGTTATGATCATACATTATGAATTTTCGGATGGTAATCCATTTGAAGGCATTTCGTATAATACTACTGGAAAAATTTTATTTCGTTATGGAAATTAAGACCGAAACTGTGGACGATTAAATAAAGGATTATTGAATTATAAAATAAGTATTATATTAATTGTAATTATTGTAGTAATTACTATAATTTTTTGTCCATAGCTTCATCATACATTGCATGATATTTTATTGTATGTTTACTTAGTTTAGTTTTCGCATTTGCATCTCCCGGCGCGGGTTTATATGTTGTTGGATCACTATCACTTTTCTTATCCATCTTATCAAAGTGGGCTGCTCTGGCTTTTGCTGTTGCAGCAGAAAGACCAGAAACGTATTTCTTTGGTAGACCAGACTCTTTATCTTTTGCTACTCTAGGAAGATCGCTAGTATCGCCTTCATGAAGGTCTTTATCTGCCCCGCCGTAAGTTCCCTTACCTTTACCGATGTAGGAGTTTACCCGAGCCATGCCCCATTGTTGGGGAGTAGTTCCTGGACGATGGCCAGAATTCCAAGCAGCTACACCACGACGATATACCTTACGTAGTGTAGCGATTGATATACCAGATTTACTAGCTTTTGCCGATAATCCTGCCTCGGCACTTTCATATATTTGTTGTTGATAATCTTTGAATGATATCATAGTGCGTTATGAACCATTTCCGTCTTTAAAATCATACATTATTTTTTCCTAATATTTGAGTTTCTTTTATTTATATATTTCAAGAAATTTCTAAATTACTACAATGACCTCTAAACGATCAAAACATAAAGGAGTTATATTATGACCCTACATTATGAATTTCCTCATGATATCACATTGGATGAAGTGAATACTATTGTTGCGAATAACTCTAATTTTATTCTTGTAGATAAGGGCAACTATTCCGTAGCAAATTACATTCGGGCAGGAAACGATGTTCATGTTCCTGTGGCGGATCGTAATAGTGCTATTCTGCGTGAATTGCGCGGTCTTATTTTTTGCAATACTACTGGACAAGTCATTTCTCGTCGGTTTCAGAAATTTTTTAATTATGGGGAACGCGAAGATGTAATGACTCTGGATTTATCTCAGCCACATGTTATTCTGGATAAACTTGATGGAAGTATGATTACTCCATTCAAGATTAATGGCAAGATTATTTGGGGATCAAAGATGGGAGAGACTGATCTTAGTAAACAAATTGATGAATTTATGTCTAATGATTATGATCTGAATAACAATTATCATAGTATCTATAATTATTGTGAATATAATAATCTAACTCCTATTTTTGAATGGACTTCGCGCCAGCAACGTATTGTAGTCGATTATCCCGAGGATAAGTTGACTCTAATTGCTATTCGGGATAACATTACAGGTAAATATTATAACTATAATAACATGAAATATGTCGCGGATTTCTTTCTAATTCCTGTTGTGAATCAATTTTCATATACCGGCGATAACTTCAATGATATTCTTAATTACGTGAAGAATATGCAGGAAGGTGAAGGGATCGTTATTCGTTTTGATGATGGGCATATGGTAAAAATTAAAGCTGATTTGTATGTCTCCCTGCATCGTGCAAAGTCTCTTATTGAGAATGAACGTGATGTAATGGAATTGGTTCTTAATGAAAAGGTTGATGATCTATATCCATTACTCTACAAGGAGGATGCCCAAAAACTTCATAATTAT
>Ga0049080_10000883_pt1 | contig 10254 bp, 6 predicted proteins | sample GreLakmeER15MSRF_FD_66716 | JGI IMG/M metagenome (GOLD analysis project Ga0049080, IMG submission 66716) | Freshwater lentic microbial communities from great Laurentian Lakes, MI, USA - Great Lakes metaG ER15MSRF | ecosystem: Environmental > Aquatic > Freshwater > Lake | place: Great Lakes... | reverse complement strand
TTCGTAATATGATAAGGATTTCTTTGAGAAACAAAATTGAATGATTTCTCTTTCAAAGTATTCAGCGTTTCCAGCTTTTACTTCCGATTTAATCCATAAATTTGATGAATAGTATTTTTCCCAATCAGATGCTTTTTTTACAACCCTTTTACGAGTCTTTCCCTTAAGGGGTTTCAATCTTCTGGTTTGAGATAAGGATTTCTTTCCTATATAGAACCTATCAGTTCTGGTATCAATCATTTTATAGACAAATCCAACCGCACCTTCAGGTGTGGTTTCTTCTGTAACAATATTTCCATTAAATTTCCAACTCATTGATTATCTTTTAACCGAATCAGAATACTTCTTTTCGTTTAATTTACCACCTCTAGCTTTAAGAATAGCCGTTTCGTTTGTTGATAAATCTTTACCACCATCTGCATTTAGAGGGGTTTTATCACCACCCTTAACATCAACTATACCTGTCTTTGGTGGAGTTTTCTTATATATGTCTAATATACTTGCCATTTTGTGTTATTTGAATATAAATATAAATAAAATTGTTTATGAATCAAATCTAACAATAAAATTCACTGGATAATCAGGAGTTGATTTAATTGGTTGTGGTAATTTAGCTACTGCAACCATATTTAATTCATTATCATATAATCCAATTGTTGTAATATATGGTGCTAAAAATGAACCAGTTGGGTCTAAACTTACATTATCTTCATAATAAGCAAATTCATCATTAATTATTTTTGTACCAGCATTATAAAAAGATGCGGTTACTAAATCTCCATTTCTAATTGATCCTGGTCTTTGTACAATATGCGTATTTATTACACCATCGGTTTCGGTTACTGCTGATGGGTTTTGAGAAGTATTAAATTCGTTTTCCAATACGGATAGGAATATTTCATTTTCATATATTGTTTTAGTTGAACGAAAGTTTAAAGTGAATTGAGATAAAACAGAACCACTAACTATATCTTTAGCTACTACAATCAACCCTCTATCATAAAATATGTTTCCCTTAATATTACTACCAGAATCAATAAGATTTGAATACCCATCATCTGTATATGTTCTTCCTAATTGTTCATCTTCTAATTCAACAGTACCAACTTTTATTCCCTCACCATAATATATTTGTGGAATAGAAAATACAGCAATATTATTCTCTAATATTCTTTCATTTGTAGATGCATATGAAATTCTTCTGCCAACTTCTGTTAATAATGATGCGGTTGCTGGATTTGTGTAGAATTGGGATTTTATGGATGCGTAAATTATTTTTTTATTGTAACTATGACTTTTAGCATCGGTATCAATATCAATTAATGTATTGGCGCCATTTATACCAAATATTGGGTATATATCATTTTCATCCAATGTCCATTCTTTATAGACCTTAATTGGTCTAGTGATTACATCGGATTTTGGAATTTCTTTTAACATATCTTATATAAATATTCGTTAAATGAAAAACCCCCAATGAAGGGGGTTTATTTATTTTTTATAATTTTTGATTAGAATGATAATTTCACTTTAATTAGAACTTCCTTATCAAATGATTTAACAATTGGTTGAGAAGTCTTAGCCACTGCTACTATTTCATTTGCATCATTCAACAAACCTATTGTTGTGATAAATGTTTGAGGGTCAGTTTCAAATGTTGGTTCAGTAAAGAAACCATCTGCATCTAAGTAAGTAGGATTGTTAGAATAGTTAAATTCTCTATTTGTTGCTCTTACAAAGAAATGTTGTGTTGATACATTTTCAGTTCTTCTAGCATCAAAATCTTTACCTGCTCTAATTGCGTGATATAATCTTTTATGATTCTCTTTATCAGCAAGTATTGAATAGTCTGGTAATAAAGTTCCAACTGATTGGAAATTTTCATTAAATACGTTACCAACTACGTTAGCTACTGCCGTTGGATTAAGAACTATAATTCCTCTTTCTGGATAGAATAAACCATATCCTAGTCCAGAAGTTGGGTCAGTTGTATTTTTTATAGTAGCTTCATTTTGGCTTCCTAATTCTAAAGATCCAGAAACCACTTTAAACACATTACCACTTAAACCATAATTATCACCGAATTTTTTACCACTATTATCGATAAATGTAAATAAACCATTAGAACCAGAAAGTTTTAATGACCAGTTACCGGCATCCATAGATTCTCTATATCTAGCTCTAGCTACATTTATTACATAAATCTCATTTGAATTTGTTGCCTGAGCAGCTGAATTTTCGAATTGGAACTGAGATAATGTTGGGTCTAATAATATTGATTTATATTGTGCGTAAGTCGCTTTACTTGCCAATAATCCATTAGGGTCATTATCCAAACTAACCGAGCCACTACCATTTAAATGACCATATGCTACTGCAAATTGAACTTCTTCTATATCAGTATCAATTGGGTCAGTTTGATATACATTGTAATAGTATTTACCACTAGTTGCTTCAACTTGTGATGATGTAAAAAACGACGTCAACGAACCAGAATCACTACTCCACAATCCAGTTGTTACTACTTCTATTTTAGCGTTCACCTTATCAAATTCACCAAATCTTTTGTAAAGACCAGTTCCAGTAGTTCCAGTAGTTGCAATTTGTTGCCCAGCTGGTAAAACTGAATTTAATATTTGTACTATTTGGTTTGAATCAACAGTACCAGTATTCGCCAATGCTCTTATTTGGTCTGTTATTTTTGGGTCGTTTATTAGTGCCATTTTATATTTCTATTTTATTTTATACGTTTGCTTTGTATGTTACAATTACAGGTATAGTTTGAGAACCTCCTGTTTCGTTTCCAAATACAGTAATTGTTGTTGATACATCAATTGTTAAGTTTGGATTTGGAGTGAACTTAAATTCTAAACCAGTAGTAACTTGTGCCGTTGTTGTGATTTCATCACCCAAGAACAATGCTGTTCCAGTTCCGTTTGCTCCTCTAGTTACAGTCAATGTACCCGCTCTTTGGTCTGCCAATACCATTGTGTATCCAGCATTTTGGTTTCCAGCAGGAGATGTTGTTGGAGATAATCCCACACCACCTTCATATTGATTAACACTAATAGAAGGTACACCCAATCTTACAGTTGGGATTTGAGTAGTTCCTTTTGGTAAAGTAACTAATTTATATCTTAATACTTGAGTCTCATCAGGTGAAGCTTCCGTAATAGGAATAGCTCTGATTGCTGAATCATAGTATGCAGAACCTTTTGGATGTGCTGGTTCATAAAGCGTATAGTCAATCTCATCATCACCTAAAGCGAACTTTGTAATGTTTAATGATTGTCCAGATGCTAACTTTTGTCTTCCTTTTTTGGTAAGAATTGCATCTACCGTAATTTCCGTGTTATCTAAATATGCCATTTGATATGTTTTTTATCTATATTCTATAAATATAACTAATTTTTATTTTCAATTTAATCAACGATAAGAATTGGTTCTCCACTACCTCTTCCAGTCTTAGTAACTCTAAGTATATTAGGATTGGTAGTAAATATTTCTACTGGGTCTAAACCATCCGGTGTAGTTCCTATTGTTTGTTGAGAGCCCTTCCAAAAAGAACGAATCATACCCTCACCTAAATTATTTGTAAATTTATAATGTGATGGGAAATACCCATTCAACGCAGTTACTTCCACAGTATCGTTGCCAAGTTCAATACTACCACTAAAAGGAAGCTTTGCCACTTTATATTTATATTTAGTAACAGCTATTTTTTCATATTTAACGTGTTTATCTGCTGTGGTTGGATATCCTTCGGTTTGTGTATTTATTTTTTGAATATATTGTTGCTTTACTAAAAATATACTTTTTCTGCTTCCAGTATTTTGATTATTTCCAAATAATGGGTCATAATCTCTAACCAAACCATCACCTCTTATAGCGTACAACCCATATCCCGCATTTGCAATAGAATCTTTATCATTTCCAATTTCAGTAAACGTAAATGAATCAGCTTCACCTACTAAATTAGCTCCCGTAGGACATTCTATTAAAGTATCATAAAAAGGAGCAGATGATTCGAATGCAATTGAATCCCCTGCATTAATAGTTGTATCGTAATTTGGATTAGTTCCCTCAAATACTATTATATCATTTGCGAAAATTGTAGTTTCTTCATTACTAATATCACTTGTAAGTACTGCTACTTCCTCTGCGTTTATATGTGCATCTTTCGGAATTGATTCACCTTCTAATATATAATTTTCATTTGTATCTATTGAAGTATCAAAATCATTTCGTAATGCTTCTGCTTTTTTCCATTGTGTTTTACTTCTTTCTAAATAATGTGGTTCTATTAATAATCCTTTAGATATATTTGTTCTAACAGGCGCTAAATCTGAAAGTACCTCAAATAATGATTTATCTATATATCGTATTAATCTAATATATTCATGGATATCTCTATTACCAAGTCTTTCAAAATAATAATGTCTTAAAGTATCCAATTGTTTATATGAATTTGCATATTCATCGGAAGGGTCACCAATGTAATTATCAATATTAAAATCACCAAATGCTTTTAAGATATCCATATTTAACTCCTTAATTGGAGAGAAAAATAATCCTAAACGGTTTGAATCTATTGGAGCTCTATCAAATGCTTTTTTAGTTGCTCTAGTTTTATATGAAAGGTCTCCAATTAATTCCTGGTCTTCAAAACGTATTTTATTTGAATAGTTTAACCCCATAGATGGTACGTTAGCAGTTACCGTTCTATCATATGGTATATACTGATATGGGTATGCCGATGCGGAATACATATTACTTGCCGATGCAAATGGTTCGGTGTATGTATCACTTATAGCTACGTTTTTAATTCCAATATTTTCCGTTTTAGTTCTATCTTTTGGATATTCAAAATCCAAACGGAACATTAAATCTTTTGTAGATGAATCGTAATCATTACCATTAATTGCATCTGGAAATAATGTGTGATTTTCAAATTTACTTTTTTGTAAAGGAACTGTCCATAAACGGAACTCATCTAATTCACCCTGATACCCATTTCCACCAACTACTAAGTATGGAGTTGAACCTGTCCATTGAGAATCGTTATACATCATAGACATACTAACCGAAGTTATAATTCTATGGCCATCCGATGTACCTAGCCAAATCTCATACCAAGAAGATGAATCAGGATTATTATGCCTATTAATTGCTACGTTTGAGTAATGTTCATTTGAAAGTGGGAAATCTAAACTTCCTGTTTTCAAATCTGGACCAAATGCGTACTCACCACTTAATTCAGGAGCTACATATACCGTTGTTGTTTCAAAATAAGTACTTGTAGAATCATTTCCACCAAAATTTAATTCCAATTTATAAAAAGAACCTGTTGTTTGAACTAAATCTAAAGTAAATTCACTTCCAGATATTAATGTCGCGGGGAAGGTAATACTAGCAGAAGGTCTTATTCTAAATTCAATACAATTTGGAAAATCTAATGTTGAACTTACACTATGCCAAGGAACTTTTATACTTGAATTTTCATCCAACACAATTGCCGCAGTTCTATCATCAAAGGTAAATTTAGTAGTACCGCCTTTTGTTGGGTCTTGAGGTCCTCCAAATTCCATTATAGTCAACATAGATTGTGGTACACCATAACAAGCCATTACTGCTTTTAATGCTCTAGAAGTACCTTTATGTTTTAATAGATATGGTAAGTTATTTAAAATTCTTCTCCAAACTTCATAATTGGCATCTTGCAAACTTCTTCCGTATTTTTGAAGACCATTTTGATTAGTACCAAACATATATTCCCAAAGTAGTTGAGAATTAAATGCTCTTTTTTCTTGCCAACCCATTGCGTTTAGTAAAGAACTAACTAATGAATCCGGTACTCCTAATTCTTCTTTATGCTCTACGTTTTTAGCTTTTTTTATTCCATTTATATAAACCCATAGAATATCAAAATGTTGACCAACCATATCTAAAAATAAAATAAAATCTGCATTATCATAATCTTCCGTTATATATTCAGGAAGATTATTGCGCATTGCATATGAATTATATTTATCAAATTCTTCCGAATCGTTTAATGCCGTATCATACCAACTAATAACAGCTGCAACCGTTTTAGGTCTCAGTACTCTGTATGTATATGATGTTATTGGATTAAAATAATCTTCTTTTGGATATGCTAATAGGTTTTCAGATTTAAATAAAAAGATTTCATACCCATCAAAAGTTTTTATTAAATTACTTATTTTTGTAGCTATTAAATTTGATTCTATTAATGCGTATGGTGCTGGAATTACTTCGGGCGTCTCAAATTGTAATTGTAAAATTGGGTCTACTTGTTCACCTATTAATATTTCATTACCAAGTATTTCAGGAGTGCCATCACCACCCGAATCTTCAGTTAATATATAACCAATTGGAAATGATGTTTGAGTTAAATCTAAATATTTTGCTTGATATTCCTGTAAAACACTTACTTTATAATAAAAGTTTTTCAATCTTTCAGCTGCCGAACCAAAATGTACAAATTGGTCAAACGTATATGATGAACCACTTGCGTATTGAATATTTAATTTTTCAGTATCAATGGTATTTTGTTGGGATATTTTATTTAAAATATCATTCGAAGTGGTAGAACCACTTGCAATTAAATCATCAAATATTTTAAAAGCAGTACCGTTATCAGGTTCTAATAAAAAGTTAGGTCCTTTTAGTGGGGCACAATAACTTGTATCAACTCCACTTATTGTTACCGTTTCAACTATTGGGTCTGATTGTACTTTTGAAATCCAAACTTGTTGATTTGTTTGAATCGTTGTATCTAATGGCTCATATAATTTTAATATAAGAGAATCATCATCACCAATCCAAGTTGTAATTACTTTATTATCACCATCTCCAATATGCAATAAGTGAGTTAAGTATTTAGAAGTTTCATCTGCAAAAATAGATTTGTCAAATTGTGCAATAAACCCTTCAGCAATTCTACTAATTGCAACATCTCTTGGAATTGTTAAATCACCTTTATCAAAAAGAATTGTAATTATTTCAGTTTTACCAACTACGACTTGTCTTCCACTTGTATTATATGGTATTAATATTAATTGTAAACTAATTTTATCCTGGTCCTCTGAAACGTTGGTACCTGAATTTACTAATAATTGCTTAAAATTAAATGTATGTGTACCATTACTCGGTAATTGTGTAAAATTTGAATTTGTACTTCCGGCATACATTCTAACATAATCAGTATCAACCGAATCAAAGTATATATTAAAATTTACATCCGTACCAATGTAATCAGGACCTCTTAGAACCGATGGGTATTGTATATTTCTAATATCCGGAACACCAACCCACATATCATCCATTGCAACCAATGCCGTTTCTATAAACTCGCCATCTCCACTATTATTACTTGGTACTATTTTTATAGAATATTTACCAATTACATCAAACGTTTTAGATGGTATTAAAATTATAGAACTATCACCACTTACATCAAATGCATATTTCTTATCCTTTACATATATCGATACTCTATTAGTACCTCCAAATAGATTTAATCCAATTGGAACATCTGCTTTTGAATTTATATTATATTCAGTAAATTCTTTTGATAATAATCTGTCTAAATTAAGAAATGTTATAGATGGTATTGTTGATTGTACTATTGCAAAATTTTCAGTAGTAATACTAATATTTAAATCCCTTTCGGCTTTTATTTTAGTAGATATACTTTCTAATCCACTAGTAGCTTCTAACGTTTTTGTTACCAGCCCTTCACCACTTACTACTATTTTAGTAATCCTGTATAAATTTATATCAGATGTTTGTATCGAATAAACTAAATCCGATGTTGGTACATCTTCAAAATTTGTTACCCCTGCATTTAAATTAAATTTTTCATTAGTTATACCAGTACCATCCTTCACCACTAATACGGATGAATTTGGACCTTCAACGGCCATATTTAATTTTATCTTTTCAGCTAAAGGGTCAGTTGGATTTCTATCATCAATGATATTTTGAGTTAATGTAAAATTTATTTTTTTATCTTGCTTATCAATTTCATAACTATAATCAGTTTGAAGTACTTCATTTATAAATTTTCGTATTCTAAATGTGTATGCAGGTACAGATGAGTAAACCGCTTGATAATTTTCAGGAATTGTATATAAACTATTATTTTCATATGTCTGATTAGGTAATCCTCTCGTATCGTATCCAACTAAACTATCATATGGATTTATATTTAAATTAACATATGGTATATAGTAATTTGGATTTTGTACAACATCTATTATATATTCTTCATTAGAATCATATCCTTCCTTTTGTACTGTAATTTTTTTACTACCTTCATCCAATAATTGCGATACCATAATAGGTAGCCCATAGCTTGTTGTTTGGTATATAGGTCTACCATTTATATAAATACTTGCAGCGGTATTTGCCTCTATATAAAATATATTTTTACTATCACTTTGAGCCGTATTTGGAGTATCAATAATAGGTATAAATCCACCGCCACCGCCACCTCCACCGCCATAGGAGATACCGGCACCTGAACCACCACCTATACCAATACCCAATTCATTATCAAGATTGTATAATTGTTGTGATTCGTTTACCCCAAATCCATTATCAAATGCGTTTTCTTCTACTGCTCTCATTACTTTATAAGTATTTTATATTATCGAAATGCCAGTTGTTCTCTGCCCATACCACCATCTGATAAATTATCTCTATCTAATGATTGTGTATCAAATTGTCCTCCGCCGCCTCCTCCTCCGCCACCTCCAGTATATGGTGGGTCATATGGTGGTTCATCAATTGGTGTAACTATTTCAATTGGTGGGGGTGGGTCCGGTACTGGCCTACTCACATCAAACGGTGGGTCTGGAATTTGTTTTTTTATTTCTTCTTCCAATTTCAATTCTTTACTTGTTAATATTGGATTTATAATTTCAGCTTTTCTAATTACAGGACTTGTTGTATCTATTATTGTGTTTGATTCTATTCTTTGCAATACCTTACCAACTGCATCAATACTCGTATCAATACCCATATCATATGTAGTTTCAGTTTTTACATCCGGGTTAGGAAAATAAAAATCAATACACATAATTAATATCTTTTTACATATATTTTCAATTTCGTTAATAGATAATCCTACTACTGGTTTTTCAGATTTAGGTTTTCCATAATTAATATCGTTTATATCAGATATTTTGTTTTGAAATTCATAAAAACAAGCTTGAGTAAATTTTTCAAATACTTTTGTTGAAAAAATTTCAAAGTTTTTTATTTTAAATTCATATACAAGTTTATTTAGCCAGCTAGCTGTATATTTTGATTTGATAAATTCATCAATACCGATTGGGCTTATTTTTTCAACAAATGGAAATGTTAAATTTACAGTATCATCTCTAAATTCACCATTATTTACAAATATATCATATCGTTTTTTAAGTTCTTCATTTAATACCAATCCTTTTTTCAACGGTAATAATCTAACCTCAGTACGAGACGGTGATATTTCTGCAATCCACAATTTATCGGATGGAAATTCACTGCCCACTCTCTTATTAAGTAAAGTTATTTGTGTTTTAAATATACCATTATCATATCCAGCTTCTCTAAGTAATCTTTCAATATCTATGAAATATTCCGTTGGGAATTTATATTTTTGAAATACAGTACCTTCTGCGATTAAAAAATAATCTTTAATATTTTGTGTTGTTAATGGAATATATCTTACCAATTCATCATTAATCTGTGGTAATTGATTATCATCCAAATCATAAACAATAAATTCAATTGCATCATTTTGACTAACTCCAAAAAAGGAATCAAGATTACCTTCTTCAAATATTTTTCTATCATTTGAAGATATTCTATATCCCTGATTGTTTAATATTTCCTTAAATGTTTTTATTGCCATGATAACTTATTTCTTTTACTCATTTGTTTATCATATACATAGTAACAATATTGTTTTCCTACATTATGAATAAGTTTACCTATCCAATTATCTTTTGGTAATGTACCCACCTCATAAGCCATATGCTCAGTCCAAGGTTTAACCATCATATAAATCCACTTAGTATTTTGTGGTTTAGCTTTCATATACTTAACTACATTTCTAGCCCACATCATATATCCTAATACTAAACGAGGGTCTTTAACATACATCATCTCACCATAAATTTCATCGGCTTTCCAAATATGTTGTGGTAAGAAACCTTGATTGTATAATTCGTTACAAATGATTTT
>Ga0049080_10000878_pt1 | contig 10276 bp, 17 predicted proteins | sample GreLakmeER15MSRF_FD_66716 | JGI IMG/M metagenome (GOLD analysis project Ga0049080, IMG submission 66716) | Freshwater lentic microbial communities from great Laurentian Lakes, MI, USA - Great Lakes metaG ER15MSRF | ecosystem: Environmental > Aquatic > Freshwater > Lake | place: Great Lakes... | reverse complement strand
CCTTGCTTAGTTAGGTTAACAATGCGGGCTATCTTATCCCACATCCGTACTACTAGCCCCTGTGTTGCACCGTAAGGGGAGTTAGATATGTTCTTTGCGCCGTAGTCTCGGTGCTTCTTGATGAGCAAGTCACCTAGTTCCAGCATAGTATCTCTTACATTTAACTCAAACTCTGCCCAGTTAGTAGAGGAATGTGTAGCGTCACTACTAGAGTCTTTTCCTCCACAACATACTTCTTCACGTTCAGCCCTTGTTCTGCCAAGTGGGTTATAATCTGCCATATCTCTTCACGCTCCGCCTTCTTCATCTGTTTCCTCCGACAATAGTTCTTCTAATGACCTATCAAAATCCTGCAACGCAGACTTAACTACCATATCTTCAACTAACTCATCTATCAAATCGTAACCCATCTCGCCAGCAAATAGAGTTACGAAAGTTGATTGACTAATAAGTTTAATCTTCTCTGGGTCTTCTGCATTGTTGTACATAAAGCGAAGCAACGAACCTAGCAATAACTTAAACCCATTGGGTAGTATGTAGTAAGGGTCAAAGTCTTCATCATCTTCTAGTGCGTGGTCTATTAACTCAAATGAATTATCAAACTGTTGCTTACAATCGTGGCAAAAGTTTGGAGTTTCATCATCCTCAAAGTCAAACTTCACTATGCAATGCCAGCCTTATCCTTTATGTATCCTGCTCCGTGCTTGACGTATAGTGAGTTAACGTCTTCTCCTTCTGGCAGTTGCACAATAGTAACGGGGAGTTCCCTAGCCAATGAGCGTGCGAACTCCGTCCCCGCTTGGTCACCGTCTGCAAAGACGAAGACTCTTTCAAAGTCTGCAAGTAACCGAGTATAATGTTTCTTCCAACTGTTAGCACCAGGCACGCCGATACAAGAGATACCAACACAATGACTAAGAGTAATAGTATCCAGTTCACCTTCACACACTCCAATGAAATCACCAGCACGTTCTACATCTAATACGTTATACATCTTTGTCTCTGCCCCAGTCATACCCATATACTTAGGCTCAACAGCAGGGTTAAGAGAACGAAATCGCAAGTCAACAACACCAGTCTTGGTGATATAAGGGATAGATAAGCGACCAATAAACGCTTCGTGTCCAACCTCAGGCTCCGCGACTACGCCTAATTGCGCCAGACGTGCTACCTCCAGAGGTATTCCCCTGCTTTCTAGGTAACTTTGAGCCTGATAAATGTTTGCCGCGTACTTCTCCGCTGCCCGTCCCAGTAATTCCTTCTGCAATGCGCTTTGCTTCACGGATGTTCACCCCTTCTTTTTGTGCGATGAGTTGCAAACTGTTACCTTGTACGCCACAGGCAAAGCATATAAAGATATTTTTATCCAAGTTCGCTGAACCTGACTGGTGCGTATCATCGTGGAACGGACACTTAAGATTGACTTGCCCGTTTCTTTGTCGTATTTTTGCACCGTAATGTGTGAGGACATCCGCGATGTCTGGCAAGTCGCTGTCAATTTTTATCACCATAACCTGCATCTCTTAATAGTTTCACAGCATCCTCTAATCTAAGTAAACATACCCAATCAGATACGCTCTTCTCGCCTTGCCCGTTGAGTCTTAAGACTACAACACCAAGGTCTTTACCGTTGTTTCTATCTTTGAGTTGCTTCACAGCAGCAGCAGGATTAAATCCTGTTCTTGCTTTTACTTCCCAATCAATACCAATAGTGCCAGTAACATCGGAACCGCTACGACCAGCACCTGTGCTCTCCGCAAAGGGAAATCCGTTCTCTGCGAGATAAAGTGCCAAGACTTTTTGGCTTCGGTATCCTCTGTGTTTACGCGATTGCGATGCCACCTAGTACGCACTCTTGTCCTTGCGGAGAATACGATTAGCCCAGTCCATACCAACATTGACACCTTCAGTCCACTCATCTGTAACAGGTGGCTTAGCATCTTCTATCTTGGTAATAAAGATTAGCAACTCTTCATTAACCTTTTGCATTACAAGTTGACGCATCTCCTGCGTCATATCATCTTCTTCTTCTCTTATCATTACTTATCCATTCTCTGGTATGTCGTCCATAAACATATACTCAGGGTTAAATGATAGCCAACAACTCAGGTTTGCGTTGGCATCGGCACGCCCATATCTATTCTTTACTGGTGCAACCGCCATTGAAGTCCCGACCACACCAAGAGTACAAATAAGAGCAGGTAACTGAGCGACTTTACCTTGTAGTGCCGACCTTGGCTGGCAAGGGTTACCCATAACTGCCTCACTAGTATGATGAAGAATAATAACTGCAGCATTGGTGGCACGAGCAAGGTACTTCAACTCCTTCATAATCGCACGCATAGATGCGAACTCTTCACCACCATCGGTGGCTATATCCATTAGGTTATCAACAAAGATAGCCACAGGTGGACAGCCCCACAATTCCTCAAAGGCTTGGACTTCTTCATCAATATCTTGCAAGGTAGGACTAGATTCAAATGACCAGACTACGTGACTGCTTTTGTGTAGTACAGCCTTAGTCCAACCAGCATCAGAGTTCATCAACGCTTCTACATCTGTCTGGTTCTTGCCACTAATCATAGATGCTAGGCGCATAGCCATAGTGTGTGCATTGGTGTCTGCCGATATGTACAGGCTAGGTACTTTCATCTTTAAGGCTAAAGCCAAGGCGAGTGTAGACTTACCAACTCCAGGAGTACCAGCAAGCATAGAGACTTCTGCTCTACGAAATATAATTTTGTTTGCATCAAATGTTTTGAATACAGAGGGCAACGGTTCTCCACCGATGTCTGCTCTTCCTACACTTCTTACTAAAGTTCTCATTACATCCCCTGTCTAAGTTGGTGGAGAGTAGCCATCTTCCCCTAATGACTACCCATCCACCAATTCTTATAGCATTTCGTCCTGTATTAGTTTTGCGGCTTGCATTGGTCTGGCGTTCCCATTGGAGTCGGACAAGCCCAGAATGCGTAAGGCTTCCCCGTTGTTTTGCTCACTCCCTGACGGAATGTTCGTGCTCCGTGGATACAAGTCGGGGTTGAAATTCCTGCCCCCGTAGCGGATGCTGGTGCTGTCTGGGCGGTTGCGGAAGTAGCCCAAACTGGAATGTCTGGAGTTGAAGTAGTGGTTGCCAAAGGGGCAGCCACCGTAGCAGCGTTCAACATCTTGGCTGTTGCTGCAATCTGTGTTGAGTAATCAGATACACCTTCAAGCAATACTGATAGTTCGTCTGCTGTATTAGCCCGAACATTAATCATATCCCCTGCAGATGTCTTGTAACTAACTTGTAGTTTCCAGTTTTCTGTTGTCATTTGTTTTCCTTTTTAGTGAATTGGCAATGTGCTGTGAGTCCACAGAAATTGCACGATTGTAGGTTCGGTAGAAATATACCAGCCTTGCGTGCTTTATCAAATCCCTCAACAAAGTATTCAAGCGTGTCTAGCGTATATCTACTTAGGTCAATCATCTCCCCTGTCCCCGATTCACGAGACATCCAGTAGTTTCCTAGATTGACTTCTGCTCCAATCATCTGCTCTACCCCGACTTTATAAAAGCCAAGTTGCAAATCAGATGTTGGTCTAGTGCGTGATGTCTTGAGGTCAACGATAACAAGTTGTCCGTTTACCTCAAAGATTCTATCAATGAACATCTTTACTGGTACACCTGCAATTACTGGGTTCAACTCCAGTTCAATGGCACGTACACCTTGTGGAGTTGTCCAGATTTTCCAGTTAGGATTGTTCTTGCGCCAAGTGATGTAGTTATCTACCCACTTGGAACCATTAGTGTCCCACCAGATACCGTCTTCTTTATTTGGATTATCTTTGGTGGCTTTTCCTGCCCGCCGTGCAGTTGTTAAATCTAAACCTTCAGTCTCTTTCTTCCACGCTTTGTCCCAGAGTAGGTTACTCATTGTCTATGTCCCAGAGTTCTGCTGCGTAGTGGAATGCTCTTCCACCTGCCGACCAGATACTAGGCTCTTCAGGAACTTGGAGCAAGCGCCCAAGATAGTATTGATAACCGCACGTAAGGTAGGTCGTGAAGGCGGAGTAAGAGATGTGTTCGGGTAGAACATACTCATCTAGTTTAATCATCCGCATCCAGGACAGCGACTAGGTAATCTACCTCTTCACGTAGTTGCTTGACGCTCTCATCAAGTAATAAGACAGCATCAGATAGTTCTCTAAGTTTCTTTATTTGTTGGTTGTTAAACACATTAACTCCTGTCGTAGTTGTTTAGATAGACCCCCTAAGAGGACAGGAGGTAACTCAATTAGGGAGTCTATCTAATATTCAGTTGATTATTAATATATTATATTATTATACAGGCGCTCCGCGCCTTATATAGTATTTATTATTTATTAATAATTTAATTGTACACTAGCGTGTCAAACCGATAAGAATCCGACACGCCGATACGATTGAGTCAAAGACAGGGGAGACCGATGGAACCGATTCGTCAGGTTGGTGATGACGGGGCTAAAGAAGCAGCCGTAACTAGGGAGTTATATAATTTTTACCCTGAGTGGAGGTTCTATCCGACACCCAGATTCTACTTCTCCGACTTTCACTTAAACCATTCGTGGGGTAACGGAAGAGAGAACTACATAGGTGACCTTGAGGTCAAATGGTTACGTTCACCTTGGCAAGATGGAGCAATCTTTCCATTTGAAAAACTTCAGAAGTTAGTTATTGCTCCACCATTTACCGATGGTGACGATGTATTCCACCGTATATGCTTCCGCTTTAGTAATGAAACAGCAATCATCCCAGTCAAGGTTCTTGCTGGGCTTCAGCCTAGATGGAATGTACGACAAGATACGCAAGAGCGTGACCTAGTGGTAGACATATCTTGGGAAACCGTCCAACAATATGCTTTAGGACTGGTAATAAATGACAAATAACCCCCCAGGGGTAGGATAATTCCTACCACCCAGGGGGCTAAGTGTCTTAAAACCGCCTTCTAAGGCGTATACGGGCTACTTTGAACCGCGACCAAACTCTTTTGCATTAGGGTCTAATGCCTTGAGTGCTGGACCTGCGACTGCTGCAACCGCTGCTGCGAGTAGAGCCTTTGGGCTTGTCTCACCTGCAAGGTATAGTGCTAATACAGCCGCAAATGCTGCACGACCATAAGAGAGTGCAATCTGTGTTAACTTTTCTTTCATTGGTTTCTCCTTAAGACTTAAAGACTGGCTTGCCGAAACCAACGATGGTTACAGCCTGAGACTTTCTCAACTTTGAGCCATTCTTCTTCTTGTAAGCACGCACCTTCAGGCATACTTGCCCGCCGTTGCGTTGGTCACCCTTCTTATCTGGGGCAGTGTTGCCTTCAATACAGGTAACCGTTCCGTCTGCGTTGTCCTTGACCACAATCCCAATATGTGAGATACGGTCAACTCCATCGTTCGGAAAATCAAAGAACACAATGTCTCCTGGAAGTGGTTGTGCTACATCACTTGCCTTCTCCCATTGGTTCTTCTTCATAAATGCTTCTGCTCCAACCTTAGTTGAAACACAGTTAGGAATCTTTAATCCAACTTCGTTGGCACACCAGTTAACAAATGACCCACACCAAGGCAGGAAGTTTGCTTTAGTAAATGCACCGTACTTAGTTTCATTCTCTTTCGGTCCTTCAATTACTCCCAGTTCGCCTTTGGCTACTGCGATAAAGTCCATACGTTGTCCCATTAGTCATTCGCTTTCTTGTCAACCTTTGCAAAGGCTTCGTTGATTTCTGCTGCTGATAGGTGACCATCGGCTAGGTAGAAGCGGGCTAGAGTTTCAAGTACGCGGGCTGCACCTAGTGCGCCAGCCAATACTCCTGCTTGCCATACTTCAATACCGACTAGAGAGCCAGCCCCGATAACTCCAAGAGACTCTGCTGCAATCACAGCAAAGATTCTCATCATTACACTCTTAAATGTTTCCATCATTCGTCCTTGTCTTTAGGGTTTCTAATTGGGTAAGTAACTGCCCAGAAAAAAAGCGTTCCAAAAATGGCTACGCCTACAACTTGTTTGGCTGAACCATCTAGTACTACCCAGGCAATAAACATACCTAGCAGAGTCCAGAGTTGTTCAACCATATCTTTTAATATCTTCATTCTTTGCGTCTCCTTGCGCTTTTAGATTCGGATGCTCCGCCTCCACCACCTGACGAGCCACCGCTGCCACCACCAGTGCTACCTGTGGATGTGGATGCGGCTCCTGCTGCCATACCTGCTGCACCGATAGCAGCCTGTCCAGCGATGACGGCTGCGACAATTGTTTGTTCTGATTCTGTTCGTTCTTCTTCTGACATATCTGCACCAATGCTGGTTAATGCAAGCAACGCTTGCCCAGGGTCAGTAAAGATTGCGCTAATAAGTTCTGCAGGGTTCTCAAGTATTACAAGTGCTGCTGCTACCTCTGCTGTGATAACTACTTCGTTACCTTTATCATCTGTACGAACCTCAACAGGAGTCTCTGGAGGTAGGTCAGCGTATGTAAGTCCAGCATCTGCAATCGCGGCTGCTGTTACTGGCTCTCCACCTGCTGCTTCAATAATTGCTTCAGCAACTACAGCCTTTTCTTCCTCAGTTGCATTCTCTTCTGCCACCATAGGAGGCTCAGGTTCCACCATAGGTGGTTCTGGCTCTATTGCGGGAGGTTCTAGTGCAAGTTCAGGTGCAGGTTCTTCTTCTACGGGAGGCTCTTCTGCTTCAACGGGAGGTTCTTCAACTGGCAAAGGAGGTTCTTCTGCAGGTGCTGGTGGTTCCTCTACTGGTACAGGTGGCTCATCAACAGGCACAGGGGGTTCTTCTGGAACAGGCTCTGGTTCTGGAACGGGCTCTGGGGCTGGTTCAGGAGCAGGAGTAGGAATAGGTTCTGGAGTAGGCTCAGGCTGCGGAGCAGGTGCTGGTGGTTCAGGAACCACAACAGGCTCTGGTCTAATCACAGGTGGCTCTGGTGCTACGATGGGAACTGGATTAGGAATTACAGGAGGTAAAGGTGTTACGTTCACTGTTTGCGTTTCAGTTACTGTCGTTGTCTCTGACGATACTGTTGGGGATTCTGGCTGTTGAGTTACGACAGTCACGGATTCAACAACGGAAGTTGAAGTTTCAACTACAACGGTTGAAGTCTCTACAACAGATACGGTTGAAGTATCGGAGGCTGCAGGACTCGGAGAAGCGGAAGGGGCTGTCGCAGTTTCAGCAACCACGGTCTGGGTATCAGGACTGGGACTTGCAGAAGGACTAGGTTCTGGGCTGGGAGTTACAGTAGGTGATATGCCATTGTAGTATCTTCCGACACCTGAATAGTTATCACTTACATAAATAGTCCATTGACCAATAAAGCCACCTTCGCAAAACAATCTTGCAATATCACCTTTGCCATCAAAGAAAGAGTTATCAGCGTTCCAACCTGTGTTTGCAGTGTATGTTTCACCAGCAGGATTAGCGCAAATAATTGTTACATCTCTAACCATTAACTCTGGTGCGGTAGCACTAGCAGATGGACTCCAAATAAAAGATGTACCAAATACTAGAAGTAATACACTTAGTTTTCTACTTGTCTCTTTCGCAAAGAAGGACGTAAATTTGGTCAACGCGTTCTTCCAATCGGTTCACTTGGTCTTTAACAGAACCGCCCCCATTTGGTCTTAACTCATACAGATAATGCTTTACTAGCCATCGTACAAGTGTGGCAAACCCAGCCACTATAGTTAACATTGCTACGGCAAACGCAGCCCAATCTTGTGCTGTCATTTTATACCGTTCTGATAGTTATATTAATAACCCCACCAAAGCCATCAAAGCGCTTATCGGGTGGAGTCATACGGCTGAATGTAACTTGCTGTATTACTGCTTGCTGTGATTCTCCTGTTGTCAGGTCTTGCCAAGTGAGCACGTCACCTGTTTTTTCAATTTCTTCTAGTAGTTTGATACGCTCAAAGGCTCTGCCTTCAAACCCAACTACAGTATTAAACCTGTCAGTTTCTATATCAAAGCAGTAGACAGGGAACTGAATGATACGTTGACGGGGAGTAGCAATAGTAGCCTTAGCCTGATAGCCCTTAAAGGTTGGACCAGTAGTAGTATCTGTAGTATCACGGCTAAGTGTAAACTTATATCCAAGAAACTCTTGTGCTACTTCAGGCTGAGTTGTAGTTACTTCTACTGCGCCAACACCTGAGTTATAAGTAATGTGGTCATACTGTGTTTCAGTTCCAGATGCTTCTGTAGCAAGAGATGAAAGAGTAAACTCACCAGATGTAAAGTTACCACGTGCAAGAAGACGCTTATAGTTCTTAAGTTCTAGGGTAGAGAATCTAATCTTACCTGTAGTTATAGAGCCAGATGATGCTAGGACTGTGGCTGATTGAATGGCTATGCCATTGCTGCCTGATGTAGTAAATGCTAGTTGATTACTGTTACCTATAAAATCTACGCTAGTGGCATAGCCAGTAGCGGTACTAAGGTAAGCATCTTTGGCATAAGCAAAACGTAAAGTCTCAATCTCTGAGCCTAGGTCAATACGATATAGTCCAGCACAGCCATTGACTGTACCCGTAGCCCAGACATACTTATCGCGGAATGCAAAGTCATAGACACCATTAGTATCTTCAAATATAAGTGGGCCGTATGACAAGTCACCAGTTGTATCTGAGATGCTAGCCACACGCATACCCTTGTTAGTACCTATCATTAGGTAGCCAAGGTATGACTCAATCTTGTAGACAATCTCGCCAATAGGCAGTTGTGCTGCTACAATCCCTGATGTCAGGGTCGGCATAACACCAGCAGTAGATAGAACAAACTTGTAGATGGCGGAGTTTCCGCCAGCATAACCTGCAGCATAGATGGCAGAGCCACCTTCTGATATAGATGACCATATCCAAGCAGTATTAGGATGCGTGTATAGCGGTGTAGGTAATGGCAATGCGCTACCAGTAGCACCAGTTAATTCATAAACAGAGTTCATAACAGCACCAACAAGGCGTTGTTTAACCCAAGAAAGAGTGGCACGTGTGCCAGTTGCATAGTATTCAGTCCAGCCAGCAGATGCTGCGTTAATTGGACCGACATAGATGTGGTCATTGTCAGCAGCAAACAAACGTGTGCCATCTGTTACTACTGCAGTATCTAGTATGTTTCCTAGGTTAGTAGGAGCATATGTAGTTACAACTGTGCCATCTGCTTGAAAAGATTTTATTGTAGTAGAACCAGGAATATATCCAACAACTACGTCAGTAGTTGTAGATACTCCAGAAATAAGTTTGTAGACACCAGTTGTAACACCAGTCATTGCTGCTGTCTCTTTAAGTAAAGTTACCTGTCCCTTAGTCCACACATCTACATTGTCTGAGTCGGTAAAGCGGTGAGTAACTGTCTCACCTGCAGATGGGTCATAGAACTTAATGCCTGTGCCGTTATGAAAAGAAGACTGGCTTCTTAGCCACCAACCAGTAAGTGATTGCTCGCCTGGTTCTGCTCCAATGTCTGACTGTTCCTTACTAAACGGTGCAGTCTGACGAACATATGGTCTTGCATCGCTGATAGCATAGAAGAACGGTAAGCCGCCAACGGCTACATCATATGCTTCATTGGTGTTCTGCCAAGTAGAAGTAGATGAAACTATACCTAAGTCAATAGCAATAGCACGACCAATACTGGCGGTTGCAGAGCCTCTACCTTCGGTTATATCTCTAGTTGCCACCGTATCTCCTTAGTATATTTGTTCTTCTGCTTCATCTATTGCATCATCTATGTCCCGTGCTAACGGGAAGATGTCTTCAGTTAGAGAGTGCTGCAATTTCAGCACCAGTTAGACCTAGTGCTGCAAGTTTTGCTTGCGCTGTTAGTTTGGCATCAGCCTTGGCAGCATCAACAGCATCACGCTCTGCTTTTTCAATAGCAGCAGCCTGCGCGTCTACTGCACGCTGTTCAATCTCTTCTGGCGTTAGGTCAACGTAAGTCTGTGTGCCTTTAGCAAGGTCAACAATTAGTTTCTTATCAGTCATTTTCTTCTCCTATGATGATTACGTGTGAAGCGTCTGTGCAATACCAAGTGCAGGTTGTCTCATCAAATGTAACCGTATTTGGATGACAATCTGGTTGAGGTGGAATAAAGGCATCTCTGCCTGAATGGTATGAGTAACCGATACCTGCGTAGTTCTTACGGATATTGCCGTTGTATGAGGTCTTAACCCAAGTACCGCCGAGGCTATTCATAAAGGCTTCGCCTTCATCTGGCTCGCTGTTATCGCCTACGAGTACTCGCAAGAC
>Ga0049080_10000876_pt1 | contig 10284 bp, 13 predicted proteins | sample GreLakmeER15MSRF_FD_66716 | JGI IMG/M metagenome (GOLD analysis project Ga0049080, IMG submission 66716) | Freshwater lentic microbial communities from great Laurentian Lakes, MI, USA - Great Lakes metaG ER15MSRF | ecosystem: Environmental > Aquatic > Freshwater > Lake | place: Great Lakes... | reverse complement strand
GGCGGATGCTGAAGCAGGAATGAAAGTATGGTCAGATAAGTTAGGTCTTTCAGTAGATGAATTATTTAAGAAAAAGTTTTATCAAATACCTGGTTTTTATTTAGATTTACCACCAATGGAAGGGGCGATTGATGCTTTTAATAAGTTATCAGAGAAGTATGAGGTTTATATTTTAACAGCACCTTCTTGGAGTAACCCATCGTGTTATACTGATAAGAGATTATGGGTTGGAAAATATTTAGGTGATGTGGCTTATAAAAGGCTAATAATATCTAATGATAAGAGTTTATTTACAGGAAGGGCTTTAATTGATGATAGAATTAAATATGGTGTAACTAAGTTTAAGGGAGAACATATTCATTTTGCATCTGATAGATTTCCAAATTGGGAATCGGTATTAAAATATTTATAAAATGGAACCAAGTGAATTAATTAAAAAAATAGATGATAGATTTTTTTATAAGTTATCAGAAGGGCATTCGATTGAAGAATTGATTAATGAATTCACTTCTGTTTCTAAAAATTGTCAAAAACGAAACACATTTATCAAAGTTAAATTAAAATATTTAATTGATAATTGGAATACTATTGATGTAAATAAAAGAATGAATACTCTTTACGTTATATTTGTAAATAAAAGATTGAAAGATTTAAAATGGTTGGTTGATAATAAATATAAATTTTCAAATTTAGAAAATAATAAGTTATACAAATTATTAAAACTTAGAGATATTTTAAATCATAATTGGGGTTAGTATTTTTACTAACAGGTTTAAAGTTGGTTAATAAAGTTGCCAATAATTATATTTGTTGTTGTTAAATCTTCTGGATGAAATAACAATCCATATCTTTTTAAATGGTCATTAGATATACCAGCAATTTTACCATCTAATTCAGCAATTTTAGTAAATCCTTGTGGAACTTCGGCTGGATAGTCGTGAAAGCAAAAAGAAACTTTAGTTGAGTTTAAGTCGATATTTTCAAATAAGAAATGAGAGACATCAAAGTTATCTAAATATAATTCACCTTTTGTTTCTGAACCTGATAAAACCTCTACTCCATAAAACTTAGACATTGATTGAAATCCAAAACACATTGCTAATATTTGACATTCTAAGTATTGAAGAGCTTTATAACTAAGAACATTCGAGTCTTCATTAACTCTGTAGTCAGATCCTGTTGAGATAGCAGCAATTATATTATGTGAATTACAATAATTTGATAATTCATCAGAGTTACTAGCAACTACATAATTTGTATTTGATTTTTCTAAATAATTTATTATATTTACTAAGTACTTATTTTCAGGAAGTATAGTATTATTAATTACAATGATGAAAGGATCAGCGTTTGAATAGTCGATTGAATTAAAATCATTAAACTCTTTAATATATCTCATAAAGTATATATTAAATTATTTTGAATAGATAATTAAATTCCTTATATTTGTATAAGAAATAAAAAAATAACCACTATAAAAACAAAAAATATGTCAACATTTACAATAAATCAAAGATTTGAATTCTTAGGAAATCTAACTCAAATGGTTATATGTGGTATCACACCATCATTAATAGTTGTAGGAGAAGGAGGTCTTGGAAAAACACACTCAGTAAATCAATCTATAAAGAATACTGACATGTGTAAAAGTGATTATGTGTTCTTTAAAGGCTACTCTACTGCTCGAGGATTGTATAATACTCTTTATGATAATAATGGTAAATTAATTATTTTTGACGACTGTGATTCAGTTTTAGAAGATAAAGTAGCCTTAAACATTTTGAAGTCGGCTTTGGATTCTTATGAAAATAGAAGTATCACTTGGATGTCTAATATGAATAAGAATGATGATTATCCTCAACAATTTGATTTTACTGGTCGCATAATATTTATCTCCAATAAGTCAAAAGAAAGTATAAACGATGCAATTTTATCGAGAAGTTTAACAGTTGATTTGACTATGACTCCTAATGATAAGATTGAGAGAATGACCTCAATCTTAGGTTCAATATTACCGGAGTATACATTAGAAGCTAAAAAAGAAGCATTGGATTTCTTAAAAACTGTTAAGGATGAAGTAAATCTGAATATGCGTATGTTAATTATGGTAACTAAAATCAGAGACTCATATCCATCTAATTGGAGAGATATGGCAAAATATATGGTGAAAAGTTAAAATACTACTATCATCAACATTCCAATAAATTAAACTAAATCAAAATAATTGGATATAATCAAAAAAGTAGAATTTTATGAATAGAGAAGATGTCAAGATTATACATGTATCATCTGAACCAGATAAAAATAGAGAAATTAGGTCTTATGATTCTTTATCTCAATTAGGTTATAGATATATTAGAATTATAAATCCAAGATATATGAAATATCCACCAACTCATAATGTTTTTGAGGGAAGGACAGATTGGATAGTTGGTATAACAAAGCCGGATCCAAATGAATTTGGTTTTACATCAGGTCACTATGGCGCATGGCAAGGTCATATGTCTGCTATTCTCGCTTCATTTGTTGATAATGATTATACACTAATTTGTGAGTGTGATTGTTTAATTACGGTTGACACTCAATTTTTTAGAGATAGAGTGGATGAAGCTATTAATCTATTGGAGAAATCTGATTATAAAATAGTTAGATTTGAAGCTCCAAATAACCAGGTTGAATATGGTGATAAAATATCTGATAACTTATATTTGGGTAATATGATGACACTTGGACATTGTTATATGATACATTCCAGAAATATGGATTTTTGGTTAGATAGAATAAAAAATGTTGGCTGGCACTCTCCTGATTTCTTTTTAAATTACGCATTTGAAAAGGTTGGAGAGAAAATGCCGGCATTCAAAGATTTTGTATTAACGGGTCAAGCAGGTGGTGATTCTATAATTGATAATACCTATAGACCAGAAAGATTTAGATAATTTTATCGTCTGATCTAAACAATCGTAAATATGAGAAATTTTATTATAGCACTTATTTTAATTATAATTGGTCAATCATTGGCTTATTTCCAACTACAAAGTCAATTTTTTTGGACTTGGGCAAAAAATAATACATTATTAATGTCATTAACAGGAATTCCAATTTCTATACTTTTAATTTATTTTACAAAATATTGTGCTTTATCTTTTGATGGACAACTTTGGCCCGGTCGTCTTATTGGATTTGCAGTTGGTGCTATTGTCTTTGCTATACTTTCATATTTAATAATGAATGAGCCATTTACTCCAAAAACTATAGTTTGTTTATGTTTAGCAGCTGGTATATTACTAATTCAAGTTCTTTGGAAGTAAGATAATATAATATTTAATTAATTATATATAGTATATGTTTAAATATATCTCTGAAATATTATCTCAGTTCTCAAAGACTCAAAGAGTAATGGCTCTTTTAATGGTGCTTACAACCATTACTATTATTACTATCGGTCCAAGTTTAATTGATTCTATTACTACAGATAGAAAAGAATTAGAATTAAAGATTATCAAACAAACAGAAAGAATAACTTTACTAGAGAATCATACAGATACATTAGATTGGAAGATAAGAGAATCTCAAAAATCTTGTACACAAGAAATCTATGCTAGAGAAAATGAATTCATTCAAATGTTAGATGAAATTAGAGCTGAAGCTTTCAAGTATAAAGTAAGTACTAAGACTAATGAGAATGTAGTAGTCAATAGAAAGAAATCAACTGGTGATGATGAGAATGTTATGATGATGGAGATACCTAAACAAGAAACTAAGACTGAGGTTAAAGTAGATATCTCACCTATACTTAGTAAGATAGATAAGATGAAAAAGAAAATTAAACATTAAGTCAATATTAAACTTAACATAGCATAAAATAAAAAAGCCTTTCATTGAAAGGCTTTTTTTATATCTTATCGATAATTGTTATCAATCTTGGAATATTTTTTAACAATTCATCAACCCTAGTATAATAATTATCAATTAGATAGCTATAAGCTCTATCTTCTCTATTATTAAATATGTTTTCAATAACATAAGAAAAGTATCTCTCTAAACCATATCTATTTGATCTTATAATGTTTTTCATAGAATTAATCTTTTGATTTACAATTTCTAAATCTTCAATATCATTGATTTGTAAATTTTTAAGATTATTATAAATAGCATCACTTAACTTTTGAGTTAATTCTAATAATTCAAGATATTTTTTATCTTCTGATCTAGAATTAAGTTTCAATTTTATATTTTTAATAACCTCATTTATTTTAGAAGATTTTTTAATACCAGTATCGATTAGATTATTTGTTCTATCTGATATTAAATAAGAAAGATCCTTTTTATCTACATCATCAGTAGCACTGATAAATTTAATATAGTCACCGATAATACGATCTAAACTAGAGTTGATATTTGTGACAAGAAGATATAAAGCTGATTTATATCCTAATGATCTAATTATTAATCTGTTACAATTAGCGATATCATCAGCGATATCTATTTTTTGTGAAATTAAATTAATGTATCTTTCAATGTTTTTCTTTTTAATTGACTCATCAGATTGATTGGGATCTAATTTAGAATCTAATTTTCTTTCTTCTCTATTTGATTTAATATCCTGTGTAGTTTCAAATTCAGATTTTTTTAATTTACCAAGATCAAATACAATAGCAAAATGAGCATCTTTAATAGTTTCAACAACATCAATATTTTGTTGAGACAGCTTAAAGTTACTACTATAATATCCAAAACTAATTCCTGTATTCCAACTATATGGATTAACTTGTTCTTCTTTTTCTTTATTTTTTGGCTTAAGTAGTCTCATATTTTTATATTCATCACCATATAACATCCAAGAACATTTACCATATTTTCTCCAATCTGAACCAGATGGTGAAGATCCGTCATATGTATTTTGAATAGCATAATATTTAGAATCTTTTTTATATATAAAAGCAATAATATTGTTCTCATTATTTATACTCACTGATACATAATCTCCGGTTGATAATTTTGAGATATTATCATTAGATATCACCTCATCAATTGTGTAGTCAGATATTGAAGTTGAAAAAATATTTGTCGAAAATCTATTTCTTATCAAACCATCAACTAATGTAGTATTAACATACTTACCCTTTGAAGTAAACCAGAATTTTATTAATTTTAACTCGGATTTTTTTGGTTTAACGCCCGAACCAGCACAAACAGGACAAACCACATCTCTTGTTCTCTCACCCCATTGTCTTTTAATTGTACCATTTGTACATCTTTCACCATCAACAGCATGTGTAGGAAACTCTGATTTACTTGTAGCCTCACAAGGCTCATCACCACTCATAGCCGCTCTATAAAGAGCAGATTTGAAAGGTAAGTATTCAAAATATTCATCAGATATCTTAGATAATGGAAAATTGATTGATTTACACATTTTTTTGAGTTGATTCATAAATGTAATTCTATCCTCACTACAAATATAACCTAGTGTTTTACTAAGAATATTAGATTCAACTGCTTCAAATATTTGTATATTTTTTAGATATTTCATATTACAGGTCCGATGATATCTACTTTTATACCTCGTTGTCTAAGTTGGTTAACTTGAATTTTGGATTCTTTGTCTTTAATTAAATCACCAGATAAAACCAGTTTTTTAATTTTAAGATTTTCAGTTAAATCTTTTAATTCTTCAATCGTATCTAAGGTATAAATAATATGCAACTCTTCTAATTTTTTAAATTCAGAGAAGTTTAATCTACCAGTTAAATCACAACTAATAATTTGAATTTTTTTAATATCAGTATTTGATTTGTTCATCTCATATAAAACCGAAGTATTTAATTTACATTTGTCAAAAGAAATAGAATTTGTTTTAATTTTACTAAAGTTATTTAGAGTATGAATCTCTAAATATTTAAATTTAATCCAATCTGGATTCAAAGGAATTTCACTTAGATTATCAGGTATATCAGTTGTTTCAATAACTAATTCTTTAATTTTAGCATCTGGAGAAATTTTAACATTAGACCAGTCATGCATTCTATTTAAGTAAAGAATTTTAGTATTTTTACCAATATAAGGTTTTCTTTTTAATTCTAATCTATCCATATAAGGATCTCTTAAATTATCATCAGTATTAATATCGGGTGTAAAAATATAAGTAATTTTAGAATTTTCATCAGCGGTTTCTTTTACCTCAGTATATTTTTCTATCATCTCAGTAAATATTCCTTTCATTCTATCGGGATAAGCTCTATCAAAGAATATTTTAGATTCTGATTGAGCATCAAAAGTTTCAATATTTCTAATTATCATTCTTGATAAAGGCAATTGGTCAGAAATCTTTTCTTTATTCCAATAAATTGGTGTTTCGAATGTTAGAAAAGCTGGAATAGAGTTAGGATCAAATACATTAGCTAAAATTTGTTCTCTATAACCACCTGAATATAAATGCTGACAAGATCCATAAAATTTAGAAATAGAAATATTCAATATATCTTTTGGATTATGATTAATAGATAAATATATATCTTTATCAAAAACTTTAAAGTCAATTTCAAAATCACGATTCTCATCAATACTAGCCATACTTCTTAATCTTTGGATATTACTTTCTTGAAAATAAACACTTACTTCATCCTCAGGAAAACATTTATTAAAGTCATCAACAAATGTATTAATGTTAACTAAGTTATTAGAGAATACTAATTCACCTTTAGCTTTAGCAACTTTAATCATATTACCACCTTCATCTTTAAGAGGTCTACCATCTTCACCTTTTTGAATTATTTCTGTAGACATTGTTTCAGATACAGCAATCTTTCTAAAGATAGAATCAAATAAAATAGCAATTTGGTCTATGGATGGATTTTTAATGTTTAGATTAGTAGCAATTATCTTAAACTTCTCATCTCTGATTAAATCTAAATTAATAGATTGAGAAAGTACATCAGCAAATTTATCAGGTATGTTACTAAATAAATCAGTAACTTTTTTCATATCACAATCAAAAAACTGACCCAACACCATATTTTTATCTTCAGTAGACAATTTCCATTTACCTTGTTTAATTTTGTCTGTTGGTGTGACTTCTTCATAATCAAGAAATTTTTCACCCCAAATTTTAATAACTTCATTAGCCTGTCTTTTAAAAATAAGGTCACGAATCTTTGCCTCGTTTAAGAATTTCTGTCTATCTTTAATATACTTCATAATCATTATATATTATTTTATACATTTCTATTTTATTAATATCTGTATATATTAATATTTAAAACATTTAATCTTTATTAAAAAATTTGTGTAATTTAATATTTATCTGTAAGTTAACATAAAAACTTTTAGTAACTTTAATTATATAATTTTTGTAAAAATAAAGACAAAACATGAAATATAAAATTGAAGTATATGGTAAAGGTGGTGAAGCTTTTATTCACAAGTTAACAGAAGATCAATATGAGACATTACAAGATAATGGCGTTGAAGATGATTTGATGGATCATGAACAAATAAGTGAGGTTTTAGGTACTGATTTTTTAGAAACTGAAGAAATTATAATGGGTATCTATACCGGTGGTGAGAATATTCAAATCGTTGTTAAAGATGAATCTGATGAAGTTGTTTGGAAATCAGATGAAGATTTTGATTTTGAAGAGTATGAAGATTACTATCAATTTAATGATGCAAATTACTTATTAATAGAAGACTATCAAAAAGGGAATTTCTTTAAATATGAGTTAGAAACAGAAGAAGAGTTCAATCCTGAAATGTTAGTAGGTGTTTTAGTTGAACTACTGGATGGTTGTTCTGAACTAATCACTGATATTAAATACAAAGATCACGAAATGGTTAAGGATTATGGTGATACTACTTCTAAAGGTTTCACTTATTTTATCATTAATGGATAACAAATACTATGACTTATATGACTTATTGGAATGTTAAACTAAAAACTTATATAAAATAAAAAACCCACTCAATCGAGTGGGTTTTTTATTAGTTTTTGATATTAATTAACACTCTTATTAAGACCAGAGCCAGCTTTAAAACGGGCAACGGTTTTAGCCGAGATATTAATAACTTCACCTGTCTTAGGATTACGACCTCTACGAGCTTCTCTTTTAGAAGTTGTAAAAGTACCAAATCCTACAAGTGTAACTTTCTCACCATTTGAAAGTGATTCAGATACCGATGAAACGAAAGCATCAATTACTTCATTAGACTTTGACTTTGATAGACCAGTTTGAATAGCTATCGAGTTTACTAAATCTGCTTTATTCATTATTAGTTATATTTTTTTATTACAAGAAACTAATTATCCCGTATAAAGTTTATATAAGCAGACAGGGCTTAAGTTTTAAAAAGTTGAGTAAAATTTTAAAATAATTTAATTTTTTATTATTATTATTTTCCTTATCTTTGTTCAAAATAAAAAATAATGAAAATTTGGATCGTTAATATCGTTAATTCAACAAATATAGTGCGTGCTTTCACAAATCAGAAAGATTATGAAGCTTGGTTGAATATCTCCCAAAGTGAATTAGCTGTTGTCACCATCTATGAAGCAAGTGTCATTGAGTCTAATACGGTTAAGGAAATAAGAAAGTCTATTATAAACTCTAACACTCGAGAATCTCGTATAGAGGCGATTGTGTCGGAAGATCCTTGGTTTATAAAATTTGAAAAATTTAAAGTTGAACTAACTAAATATTCAAATACTCAATTAATACTTGAAAGGTTAAATATGATGGAAAATCAACAAAAAATTATTACTAAATTCCTAAAAGCAAATAAAGAATTTTTATTATGTGATGTTAGTGATAGTGTTGAATGGTTTGAACTAATCATTGACATCACTGGTATCAAAAAAATGGTAGAGAGTTCTTACAAAAAAATTAATGGTTATAATACAAAAGTAATAGTTTCCAAAAAGATAAAAGATAACTTCTTAAAAGCAAAAGAAAATGTGTCGTAAACAATGTCCTGAGTGTCCGTGGAAGAATGATAACCAACATAGTATCAATTTCAGAAAATATTCCGATAAGATGAAATCTATTGGCAAAATAGAGAATCATTCTTGTCATATGATAAGTAAAGATGTATGGGGATATGAAATAAAAATAGATAGTAAAAATATTTGTATAGGTTCGTTAAACTTTAAGAGTAAAAAATAATAAAAAGGTATGGAAAAAACAGAGATTAAATCATTATTAAGTGAAGTAATGTTTACAAATATTTGTAAACATGGATTTATTAAACATAAAAGTACAATTTCGGGTACATATGATATAAGATTTACTAATGTTGATATAAAAAAATTATCAGCAGGTGAAATATTAGAAAAAAATGCGGACGATGCTATATTAAAATTTATGTTACAAGATATTAATACAGAAACAATAAAGGAAATTATTAAGAGGTCTCCAATTTACTCAGATTTATCACAAGAAATTTAATTAATTGTGTGAAGTAAGAAACGGGAAACTTGTAAAGTACATCAACCTGTTGACATAAGATGGTGAAACGAGAGTGTGTGTCAGCTATGAATCACAAATAAATTAAGTTAATTAGCTCAGTTGGTTAGAGCGATTCCCTGATACGGAATAGGTCATTGGTTCGAGTCCAGTATTAACTACAAAATAATAAATTAAAAATAAAAAAATATGGACATTAAAAAAGAATTTGAAAAGTATGCTCTAAGTGATGGATTGAGCTCAATGAATCTACACTATTATCAAAAAAATATAGAAGGATCATTGACACCCTATATCCTTGAAGAAAGAGAAATGAGAGTAACTCAAATGGATGTATTCAGTAGACTATTACGAGATCGTATAATATGGGTATCTGGTGTTGTAAATCAACATATGTGTGATGTAACACAGGCTCAACTTATGTTCTTAGATAATCTTAATAATACTAAAGATATCACAATGCACATAAACTCACCTGGTGGATCAGTTTTACAAGGACTTGGTATGGTAGATGTAATGAGATATATTAAATCTGATATAGTAACTATTAATACTGGAATGGCAGCATCAATGGGCTCTATCTTATTATCATCTGGTACAAAAGGAAAACGTTCTTCTTTAAACTTCTCTAAAGTAATGATACATCAAGTTAGTTCTGGTGCTCAAGGACATGTTCAAGATAATCGTATCTCACAAATGGAGTCCGAAAAGTACAACTACATCTTATTTAAAATGTTGGCTGAAAACTCTGGTAGATCATTTGATGAAGTTTTAGAAAGCGCTCGTAGAGATAAGTGGTTAAATTCACAAGAAGCATTAGATT
>Ga0049080_10000875_pt1 | contig 10286 bp, 16 predicted proteins | sample GreLakmeER15MSRF_FD_66716 | JGI IMG/M metagenome (GOLD analysis project Ga0049080, IMG submission 66716) | Freshwater lentic microbial communities from great Laurentian Lakes, MI, USA - Great Lakes metaG ER15MSRF | ecosystem: Environmental > Aquatic > Freshwater > Lake | place: Great Lakes... | reverse complement strand
TCTTTTATTTTCGTCAGACAACACCTCATAAGCGTTTGATATTTTTTTAAACATATCTTCCCCTTGAGGATTTTTGTCGGGATGGTATATTTTAGATAACTCTCGGTATTTACGTTTGATGGTTGTGCTATCAGCGTTTTCTTCAACACCGAGTATTTGATAAAAATCTTCCATAGGATGTATAAGATAGTCTTATTTAGAAATAAAAAATTAAAAAAAGTAATCCGTACCTACAAGAGTTATCAAGGTGCGTCAACTAAATTTAAAAAATTAATTGACAATAACAACATTAAATTTCCAAAACAATTTGAGAACGGAAAAAAATACAAATACGAACTGGTTTTGTTGTGTCCAAAAAATCAAAAGAAATTATTTGATGTTGATGAATACGGAAGGAATGTTGAAGTAGATCTTGATAATTCAGAGTTCTCTATATGTGAGAAAAGAGAGTACTTCGAAGAGGAAGTGATCAGGAGTTATGACAGGGGTGTAAACTTCACCTATGACCTTCTATTGAAGTATGTGAAGAGATTTCCCGGTGTGTTGAGTTTCGTTGCTTTAAATAACAAAGTATTGTTTCAAGCTGAAGATCATATGGAGTTGTTTTTACTTAAAACTATGGAAGATGCCGATAGGTTGATCTCTATACTCCAAGATGATCTGATGAGTTCAAAGAAACACTCAATCTGTGTTCCTGACTACTCCAAAGTTCAAAGAAAAGAACTTTATGATATGTTAGAAGAAAAAGGGTATGACAGAGGATTACTTTATAGACAAGTAATTAATTATCCAAGACAAAAATGTAACTAGTATCACCGAAATCAAATTCGTATTTATCATTGATCCGATAAATTTCACCAAAGTATTTTTTGATTTTATCTAACTCTTCTGCTGGTAGTTTTACTATGATTTCAATCTTTCCGACACTATCAAAGGATTCCACTATTTTTTCGGAAGCCTCAGCCAAGTTCTGAATCAAAATCCCATAACCTTCTTTATCCTCTGCCATATTGTGAAATTTTGTTCAATCGTGGTGTTTTTAATTTCAGACTTATCAATCTTTTTTATATAATTAATAAAGTCCTTCCTTTCTTTTTCAAGATCATTTTGTCGCCTCATCGGATTCAATTATGGATTCCTCTGTTTCAAATTTGATCTTTTTCAAACTATCCAAGTCCCCTTCCAAAAATATACTACGAAGTTCTTTGACCTTTTCCTTGAATAGTCTTTCCTTCTCCTCTAACTCTCTATTGTATCTAATAATTTTTGATACGGTTTCTTCCATAGAAAAAACCTGCGTATCAGAAAACTCAGTCCAAAGGGAAAGTGAGTAGAATTTCTCCCCCTTCTTCAGTTCGTGTTTAAATGCAGAGACAAGTTCTCCGTCTACCTCCCAAGAGGTTGGAAAATTAAATTCAAAACAAAGATAATTTCCCAACTTTGTGAGTTTATTAAAATATGTAATGTTTTCTAAAAAAAAGTAGTTCATATTAAATAAGATAAAATGTAACTTAAGGTTACTCCATAAAATATAAGAGAATTGTTTGATAGTCTCAACCTTTTGGGTGGACTATCAAACAAAGCTGATACAAATTCAAATATTAGTTTACCGATCGACAATAAACTAAAATAAAAAATCATATCAAAAAAAAACTGAATATTACTCATTGTCCTTTTTTCTTTCCTCCAAGATTTCACCTCTCAAAGTTTGAAGAAGAGCCTTGATGTCTTGTGAAGTTTTACGAGCTCTTGTACCTGCACTTTTGTTTCCGCTGGTAAAGAATTTTGTTGCGTCGTTGTTCAAGCTCTCAACTAAGGTCTTGATTTGTTCTAATGTTTCCATTTTATTAAAAATGTTTTGGTTTATTTTACTTAAAAATTAGGTTTATTTGTTTTTTGTAAAGACTTATAAAGATTTTTATAGATCTCAACAATCATCTGTAAGTTAATTTGTGTGTCTATTGTTTTGTACTCGAATAGTTCAGAGAAAAAAACGGGTATGCTTTCCTTAATTTCAACCATACTTTGATAGTAATATGTTTCATTGAAAAATTGATTGAAATATGTCTTGTGGTCTCCTTCTTCATCGAAGAATATATTTTCTTTTCTAAAATTATCTATGTTTTTTCTCCAACACCAATCAAAGTGATTACGGATGTCCTGATCATTTAAAACTATATTCGTTTCAACACCAACCTCTGAATCAGGACCCAAATACGTTTTATCAATTATAAAATAGAGTCCAATAATAAAATCTTCAAATAATTCACAATACTCGTCAATTATATTATTTGCCTTATACCAAATTTCAAGTTCCCTCTCGTCGTATGTGTTCACGATGCTTGCTTTTTCTCTCATAATATAATTTTAATAAACAATTAAAAATTATACATAAAAAATATTCCCGATCAAGTCGGGAATATTCATTTAGATTTCTATTTAAACTTATTGTGTTCTCTGATTATAACCAGTAATTGATTTAATTTTTTTAATTTCCTCGTTCAATTTCTTCTCCTTCTTATCTTCAATCGACTCTAATTTTGTCAAAACTTTGTCTGATTTTTTTTGTAACTTACCTTCTTTTGTGTTATCACCAGCTTCATCAACAGGTTGAGTGACTCTCTTGTAGGATCCTTCAGCTTGCTCAATACCGTAAAGGTTTTCATCATAATTCTTCTTGAATCTCTTTCCTACTTCATCAGGTGTAACATTTCCGAGTGGTTTTCCATCCTTATCAACCTGTGCGTTTCCTGTAGTTGAATCACCTTCCAAATATTTCTTAATCATTTCATCATTTGGTTTGATCTCATCGAATCTCAAATTTGTTTGTCCAGGATAAGCAAAAGCTTCGATATATTCTTCAACCGCTTCAGATGGTGTATACTTCTTTACTTTCTCTTTTTTCAATTCCAAATTACCTTTTGGGAACATCACGGGATCCATATCAAATTTACCGTTTGATCCATCTTTGGTATAATCCTTCATTTTTTTAGCCACCGCTTCAAGTGCATCATTATTTTCTTTTCCATCCTCATTGTGAATTTTGTTGTAAACCTGTAAACCTTTTGCCTTTTCTTCTTTAACAATTCTTTCAATTAAATCAATCAACTCATTTTCAGTTAACTTCATTTTGTTTTTTCTTGATTCCTTCAAATCTTTACATCCACAAGATTCTTTATCTTCATCTGACCAATCTTTTACTACTTTTCCGTCAAAACCCTCTATCTTAACTCCGTTTCCTCCTTTACAACCTGCTTTACATCTTGCTTCAGAAAATGCATTTCCTTCTGTCATTTCTTCCTCACCTAATTCTTCTTTGATTACTTCAACCAATTTAGTTAACAATCTATCCGCTTCGTTTTCTTTTTGCAAACTCTTGCATTTATCAGAATTCATATTCAAATAAAGATTAGCTTGTTTTGCTGGTTTACCACCTGCTTTTAACGCCTTCTCAACACATTCACAAGTTACTTTACCATCACAGTATTTCTTGAAGGATCCTTCCTTCATATCAATATCCTGAATCCACTTTTCATCTTTTTTCTCGGTAACTTCCAATTTTGATTTTATCTCATCAATTTTTTCGTCCAAAGCTTCATTGAGAAGTCTTTCAACGAGGTTATCAAATTCTGTATTTTTCATTATGATTTTTTATTAATAAATATATCGTTAAGGTTAATTATACAATTTCTTTTTTCAGTTAAATGAAATTATATATTAATAAGTTTGATCGGTTTGATATGTGTTTCTCGTCTATATTAAATTGAATTCCATCTCTATATTAATTTATATTTTGACTATATAAACCTTGAATAAGTACTATTGTAATTGTTTAATACGTCATTAGTAGATAATGCCGTATTGTAAACCTGCATTCCACCAAATCTCATATTAGCAAAAGAACCATCACCTAAATTTGTACCATCATTATGGGCAATAGCATAATATAAATTAGCACCGGGAGTAGATCTTAATATTGTTCCGCTAGTTACTGATAATGATCCATTAACATATCCTCTTAAGTTTGTTCCGTCATAAGTGAACCCGACATAATACCAATTGTTTAGGGGTGTTGAAATAGTTGAAGCAAAACCAGGTTGGTTCTGCCATACTGAAAATCGTAGAGTTCCTGAAACCATTTCTATTTGGGAATCATGCCATCCAGTATTTGGTGTTGTTTGACCTATCTCTTGCACAATAACCCCATTATCCATTGGATATACCCACACAAATATAGATATTATGGTAGATGAGTTAGCCGGATTTAGTTTTGAACCTAATGCGGTATTGGTTCTGAAATATTGATTACTACCGTTAAAAGTTAAATATCCCCCACCAGATGATGTGTAGGTTGGTGAATTAAATGTTGTTGCATTACTATTTCCTTGTAAGTCTGTAATTATAGTTCCGCTTCCAGGATATGATGATGAATTACTAATATCATAGTTTAGAATAAGTCCTGAGGTAACAAAAGAAACATAAGATGTCCAATATCCGTTGTTATTCAACCAAGTTTTAGCGCTTGATCCTGTTAAAAATGTTTGTGGATCTCCGTGTTGGTTGGAAACATACTCAGCAAGTCCGATAAAAGATACTTCAGTCAAAAACTCAGATCTCCAAAATCCCAAGTAAGCCGGAATACCAAGAGGGTTTGGTTGATTTCCTGCGGGTGTCGGATGAGCAATTACATATCCTAAGTCTTCATCTGGTCCATTCCACCATTGAACACCACCAGGGTTTGTTGAATAATCTTGTGGATCAACACCAATTGCTAAATCACCAATTTGTAATGTACCGGGTATAGGTGACCCTGTGTTATATGCAAATGGTCTAGCCGTTGGCATTTATTTTCCAATTTCTTTCAGGATCATATTCAAAATCATTTCCTGACTCAATCCTGTTTTCTTACTTATATTTTCAACCGCTTCGGCCAACAATCTATTTTCAGTTAACTTAAGTGCGTTTATATCACCTTGATTACAATACGGAAATGTTTTACACCTTTTCTTAACTTGGACAAACTGACCACCTGAGTATATGGGTTTTGCACCTCCTCTCCAATTCTTTTTGTTTTTTGCCAAAAACGCCGGACCACTATACGCACCTGATGATGCGGATGTTGTAGCTTCTTTAGTCTCAACCTTCTTACCTTGACCCTTTTCAAACTTTTTTAAATCCGTATAATATTTTGGATTTTCAACCAAATGATCCATTGCTATTTTTTGTGCCAATTTTGGATCACCAGTATGTTCTTTTTCAACTGTAATACCCTTTTTTAATTCTTGTTGGAGTTTTTTGTAATAATTTTCGTCGTATTTTGGATTATGTTTTTTCGCAATGTCATCTAATGACATTCCTTTTGATAACCCACCTTTTTTTGATCCTTCTTTTACGTTTGAATAAATGTAAGCACCCGAACTACTTGTGGTGGTCATTTCTGAAACATTCTCCTTTTTAATTGTACCAAAGAGTGGTCCTGAATATCCACCGGCACTTCCTGACCCCGTCGCTTCTTCCATCTCACCTTCAACTTCCATTTCGTCTTCTTCTCCGTTCTTAATCATTTTCTTGGCTTCCGCCGATGACTTAAAAGCATCTGAAGGATCATAACCTGTTGATACTTCTTTATTAAAAGCCTTTGTAAGTGCTGATTTCAATTTTTGGTTAAAGTTCATTTTCTTAAATCTGGTTCCCAAAATGATCGTTTTGTCCACATCAAACGATAAAAATCAATCATAACATCACTAACAATACCCTTGATGTCACGATCCAATTTTCCGTTTTTGATTTCTTTTTTTAACTCATCGATCAGTTTATTTTCAAATTGTTTGACCGTAGTTGCGTTCATAAAGTCCTTGATTTCCTTTCGGATCATTACCTCTATTTGATCTTTTTCTGTTTTGGTTAAGGCCATAATAATTTGATTTATAATGATAAATATATGGATAATAAAAAACCCTCCTTAGGAGGGTTTATTTTCATTCAGTTCATTTAAGAACTTACTATATAATTCATAATCTTTTTTCTCGTAGTTTTTATCCAAAGCTCTTTTCAAATACCACTCGTAGTTAATTACAGTCTCGTACTTCATATTATTTCTTTTTTAAATTCAAGTTTATTCTTTTTCCTATGGTAATTGATGGTCCAATAACAAAGTCTGGTCTAAGATTGAATGGATTTATTCCAACGGCAGCTGAAAATCCAAAACTAACCAACCAATCAGGTTCCACAACTTCTTCAGGTTTTTCAATCCTAAGTCCTTTTATAATTTGAATATCCAACAATTCTTTTGGTATTTCCACCATTTGATCACCAACCCTTGAGAGTGGAGTTACAACCACTTCTTGGTATCCTTCTTTTGATTCAACAAGTGATATACCCAACCCAAAATTTAGTTTATCTTCAACAACAACTCCACTGTCTTCCTCTAAATAAAGAGAAAATTTATTGGTTAAGTTTAATTCATTACCAACAATCTGTTCAGTTGTTTGTTTTTTAAGGAATATACTTGCATTACCTTTAATACTCCTAACTAAGTTTGTATCTGCAAAAGTTAATTGATATGTTGAATCATTCACCTGTTGTAGATTTGAACTTACAACAACACTATTGTTGTATTTTGGTTCTATGTAAATAACTGTTCCAGGTTTTGCTTTTAATTTTTTGATTTTTTCTAAAAGGATCTGTATCTCCTCATCTTTTTCCGCAATTTTTCCCGCCATCCTTTCGTTGTTTGCAATATAAATTGCTTTTGTATAACTACCTTTGTAGTATTCAACCGTATCGGTTAAAGCCTTTGTATTTTGGTCATTGAGACCTTTATAATATTCAACTTCGTTACACCCTTTTAAAAGAAAAAATCCCAACACCACAATTGTGATTATTGAGATCAAATCAGTCAGCCTGATTTTTTTTTCTTCATTCATTTCCTTCTTCTGATCCGGTCTTCTTTCTGGATCCGAGAACTTTACCCCACTTCGTTTTAAATTTAACATAAAACTGCTTAAGTTTTTCAATAAGTCCGACAAGTTCGTCATCTAGTTTCATCATATCTCCGTTTATGTATACACCATTTTCTTCCCCTATGGTCATATTAAACTCTATATTGGATTCAATTATCTTGCCGGACCATGTGACTGTATTTGGATAAACGATTAGGGTATCAAAGTCAACGAGTTCGGTCACCTCATTAACAAACTCTTCCATTGTTTCTTGGAAAGTTTCTTTCTCAAGTGAAGTAATTTCTGTCTCTTGTTTGGAATCACCATACATCCTGATCAATCCACCAGAAACTCTATATTCTTGTTCAAAGTCCATAGATTTCTCTGTCTTGACATCATCTTCAATCCTGTCTTCAATATCTTTGGCAATATTTATTCTCTCATCTTCAACCTGTTCGATCAACATCCCCTTAGAGAGTTTCAACATTTTCTTTATTTCATCATATTGGTTCATTTTCAAATTGTTTTTTAAAATTTATAAAATCAAAAGACGGATTTAATTTTGTTGATCTTCTTTCATAGTTACTCAGTGATGTAACACCTTTGAAATTTTCAACACCATCAATTTTTACATTGTGACCTACGAAGTTTGATTCTATTTTATGTTTATCAAATAAATATCTTAATAGGTCTGTTAAAGATTGAATTTGTTTTTCACTATACTTATCCCAAAAATTGTGGTTTCTCCATTTCTTTTCTTGGACTTGTGAAATAGAATCTCCGATCCAATTAGAATATTGATTGGATAGTGGATTTTTCCTTACCCATCCATAATTTTCCAAACTGATCACGATTACTTTTGAATTTATTTTGTTATTTCTAAAAAAAGCAGATACTTTTTTATCTTCAACAATCTGATGAACCTGACCTCCCTTCTCAATAATATAATGTGGAAGTTTCAAGTAATTTCCATTGTATCTATTTTTTAAGGACTCAAGATAATCTTTGAAATTTCTTGAAGTGTGAGTCAATATTACTTGTGTTTTTTCTGATTCACGGAAGTTCCTTACGATAATATTTTTCTTATTGATTTTCATTACTTTGAGTAAACTAATCTTTTCCCTTGAGGATTATCGTTTTGTGGTTGTTCGGGTTCAATAACTTCAATAGGTTGAACGGGTTCAATTGTTACCTCAATATTTGGTTGTTCTACCACTTGTTCAACTGGTTGAACTTTAGTTAGGATTTTCTCAAGTTTTTCAAGATCTTCGGATGTTGGTTTGTAAGCCAAATCATTATCAGAAACTTCTTGTTTACCAGCCAACTTGGAGAGTTCGTCAATATCTATTTCTTTTACAGGAATAGGTTCTTTGATTACCTCAGGTTTGTTTTCATTGGTGTATTTGACCAACATATGGATGAAGGTCAAAGAAATTAAAGGTAAAAGTCCACCTGAAATAATTGACAAAAATCTTTTATGACCGACGATATCATCAGTATCAATTCCCATAGGTTCGATAATCGGACCGACCAAACTTACCCAATCTATAAAATATTGAGAAGCCTCATTGATGTAACTATATGAAAAGAAAATGTTACCCACAAATTGAATGAGGGTAACAATTCCAAAGGGGACATAAACAAAGTTTCCTAATTTTACCGAGACTGCCGCAAGAGCACTTAACGCAGCAACCTCAATTGCCAATGAAAGATATATAGCCCAAGTGATTGGGTTGGATAACTCATAAAAAGTGGTTACATGGGATATTGAAACAAATGCAACCAATAAAATTGGGATGATGAATGTCGTTGTGATGATAGTTTTTAAATTTTTCCTGATCCAAGATCTCATTATTTATTTGTTTTGTCTTTCGCTTGGAGAGCGTTTATGGAGATTTTTTCTTTATCTGAAATCTCCTCAACTCTCAAGGTCTGCCAAAATGTTGTTGTTTCCAATGTATTTGTAAGTTCTTCTTGTGTTACATTTTGATCCTTCACCTCAGTGAGAGTTGTTTTGATCGATTCAATTTCATCGGTATTTTTTTCAACCTTATTGGAGATTCCGCATGTTCTAACAAATGTGATGAACACGAAAAAAAGAATCACATAATCGACGTAGTTTTTAAATTTACTCATGACTTTAATTTATATATAAATAGATGATATTACAAATAATCGAAAAGAACAGACGATTCATTACGAAGTTTTCTCAAAGCCTTCTCTTTGATCTGTCTTACACGTTCTTTGGTAAGGGAAAAGTCGTTACCGATATCCTCCAATGTGCGAGGTGTTCCGTAAAGACCGAAGTAATCCTCCACGATTTGTTTTTCCCGTTCATCAAGGATTTGCATCATATTGATCATCTTTGACCTGAGGGTTCCCTTCTCATCAAAAAACTCGTCAGGACGTAGGGAGTCGTGGTTTTCAATAAGATCAATAAGTCCATCACCTTCATCATTGATATGATCATTGAGTGAAATAGTGGAAGGAAGACTATTGAATTTGTCCTCCAACTCTTTGATCCCGTTCTCCGCCTCTTTCTTTGCTCGGTGAAGATCTTGCACCACATTTACAGGTAGTCGGATGGTGCGGGCGTTTTCATTCAAGGACTGAAGAATTGATTGACGAATCCACCAAACAGCATAAGAGATGAACCTGAGGTTCTTACTCCAATCAAAGTTTTTGATGGCTTTGATAAGTCCGATGTTACCTTCAGCAATCAAGTCAGCCATATCAAGACCCTGATTTTGATATTGTTTGGCAACTGTAATTACAAAACGGAGATTACCCTCGATAAGTTCTTGTTCAATTTCTTTGATCTCCCTTTGGGAACAGTTCCCTTCAAGGATCTTGGCGGCAAGTTCTTTTTCTCGTTGAGGGGTCATCACATCAATCTTGCGAAGATCCTTCAAGTAGGTTTGGATTTCTTCTTGGTTGATAGAAATCCCTGTGTTTTTGGTTTCAACTTTCTTCATTATTGTTGGAAATGTTTTTTAAGAATTCTTTCTCTCGTTTGGTTAGTGAATCAATCCCCTTCTTACTGATCTTCTCAAGGATCGAGTCAATATCCAAAGGTAGTTCAATTTTTTTTGGTCTGGGCTTTTTAAACAAAGTTTCTTGTAGACCAGCGAAAGGATCAAAATCTAAACCCATCATCATAATCTTAATATCCTCATTATTCGGACCAAAACCTAGTTTGGAAAGGTTTTTATCTCGAAGATCCAAATTAACTGATTCTGTCTGTCTGTTCCAATCGAAAAGGTGGGTGAATATTTCGGGTTGCATTTTAACCGCAAACTTTTCGTTGTAGTTGAAGAAGAGATAAAGATCACACTCCGAGTGGAT
>Ga0049080_10000874_pt1 | contig 10291 bp, 10 predicted proteins | sample GreLakmeER15MSRF_FD_66716 | JGI IMG/M metagenome (GOLD analysis project Ga0049080, IMG submission 66716) | Freshwater lentic microbial communities from great Laurentian Lakes, MI, USA - Great Lakes metaG ER15MSRF | ecosystem: Environmental > Aquatic > Freshwater > Lake | place: Great Lakes... | reverse complement strand
TTTTTCAACAACTATTAAAAAGGGATATTGTGTAGGTAGTATTGATACATGTCTATATTTCTTATATTATAATTACGTTAATAATAAGATTTATTATAATAATACAAATGATATTTTGGAAAATATTTATTATATTAATCAATTTGAAAATGAAATAATAAAAAAAAAGAAGCCTTTTTTAAACAATAGATTAATAACAAATTGTTATGGAGAAATAAATTTTGAAAACGAATTAAAAGAAATGTGGAATAAAAGATTAACACTTAAATACATCAATTAAACATATTTTTATTTCTGTAATTTCATTTCTCATTTTTTTATATTTTTTAATTATCTTCTAATTCTATATTATTTATATCATCTTTTATATTACATTTATTACATTTATTACATTTATTAAATTCATTGCATAGATTACTCATGATATCTTTTGTATCAGAACTACTATCAGAACTACTATCAGAAGTTTTATGAGAACTACTATCAGAACTACTATCAGAACTACTATCAGAACTACTATCAGAACTACTATCAGAACTACTATCAGAACTACTATCAGAAGTATTATGAGAAGTATTATCGGAAGTATTATCTGAAGTATTATGAGAACTACTATCAGAACTACTATCAGAACTACTATCAGAAGTATTATGAGAAGTATTATCGGAAGTATTATCTGAAGTATTACAATTATCGTTATTATAGTCTGACAATGTATTTACGTTGTTCATATTTGAATTGCATATATAAATTTTATTTATATCTTTATCTATTATTAAAATGTTATCATTTTGTATTTTTTCTAAAAAAGCAAGCATCTTTATTTTTTTAAATTTTTGAAAAGTAAGATTGTTTTTTTCTAATAAGATTTTTATAGATTTTAATTGCATATTTATAATAACATCATTGTAATAAGGAAAAATAGAATTAAAACACAAGTAAAAATGTACTAAAAAATTATAATAACAAACTTTCCAACTATTTATTATATTTAAAATCATTATTATAATATACATTTTTATCCATATATATTTTTTTTAATAGTATATACACAAATTGTCATATTGAAGGATTCACCATTAGGATCATATTTTATTATATTGAAATCCTTATCTCTTATTGTAATAGTAAAGCGATTACAAGATGTTTCGGGAGGATTTAATATATATAATGCTGGATCTGTCCAATCAGCGCTTATTAATGAATAGTAATTTCTAAATTTATAGAGTTCTAAATTCGAATCAATACTTCCGTTATAATTTAAACTATCAAAATATTTAATAGTATTATTTGTATATGTATTATCGCATTTATTTTTCTTATTTATATATGAAAATATTCTATAAAAATTATTTAATTCAATATAATATATATTATTATATGTTACTCTTTTAACAGGTTTAAAATATTGTTTTTCAGGAATGAAATAAACAGGTTTTACTTGGTAATAGTTGGTTAGAATCTTAATATAATTTCCATCTATTAATGTACTGGATGTTATATCTCTTAATTCTGTCTTTGTTATTTCTATATTTGTTTGATTTGTTGAATTAATAAATACTTTTGCTAAAGTGCTATTTTCATCTAATTCTTTTAATAATAATGTAGACAAACCAGGATTCGACGTTTTTTCCCATAATAATCCCGAAATTATTTTTACATGCTTTGTATTATCTATAACATTAACACCAAATATATCATTATATTCGTGTCTTGTAAAATTTATTATAGTTTCATTAACACAATATTTTTCCAATATATAATTTTGTAATTTAGTATTAACAACTGATGTTGTGGAAGCAGGAATAGTAAAACCAGCGTTACTCCATGACATTCCATATTCTAATTCTATATAATTCAATTCAGTTAGAGCAGAAATATTATAGGTAGTGTATTGTGACTTAGTAAATTCTGTATTTTTATAATCAATAACTCCTTTTAATAAAGGATTATTACTTGTTATATCGGCATATGTATTCCCTGGCTTTACAATTCCTATATATTCCCATTTTAAACCTAATTTTCCATTTAATAGTAGTGTACTTTCAATAATTTTTACACTTGTTAAATTCTTTAATTTATCATCAAATTTAATATTAAAACTAAAATAATTTTCATTTGTAAAAATACCATTTCTCGAATCTAAATATATAATTTGTTTATCATATTCGGATGTATTATTTAAATCTACTATCATACTTATTAATATTATAATATTATAATTACTACATAATAATTTTGAGTACATAATTAAAAAAATTTCAAAAATTTTTAAAAAATTTATAAAAGTTTAAATAAAATAAATTATGTACTCGTTTTTAAATGTTGAAATTTCTTATATTTTATGATATATTATTATTTTTCTACATCTATATAATGCGGATATCAAGAATATAAAAAAATAAAAAAAATATATAAAGATTATATACTTATATATGTATAAGAAAAGAATATAAGTATAATGACAGATAGCAAAGACATTGCCGCCGGTTTTGATATTGGAACTACTACAAGTTGTGCGGCTATTTGGATAAATGACAGAGTTGAAATTATTCCAGATACTCAAACAGGATCGCGAATTATCCCATCATACGTTTCTTTTAGCGATGAAGAAAAATTAGTCGGCGATGCTGCTAAAAATCAATCAACTATGAACCCTAAAAATACTGTTTATGATACGAAACGTTTGATAGGAAGGAAATTCAATGACAATGTAGTGCAAGAGGATGTTAAATTATGGTCTTTTAATGTTACAGGAGATTCAAACAATAAACCTCTTATTAATGTTAAATACAAAAATGAAAACAAGAGCTTTCATCCAGAAGAAATTTCTGCTATGGTTATTCAACGTCTAAAAGAAACTACTGAATCTTATCTTGGACATCCTCTTAAAAAGGTTGTAATTACTGTTCCAGCTTATTTTAATGATTCACAAAGACAGGCGACAAAAGATGCTGGAACTATTGCAGGTCTTGAAGTTCTTCGCATTATAAATGAACCTACAGCAGCAGCAATTGCTTATGGATTGGATAAAACAGGTGATAAGAAAGAAAGCAATATTCTTGTATTTGATTGTGGCGGTGGCACCCACGACGTGTCTATTCTAACATTGGACGGAGGTATTTTCGAAGTAAAAGCTACTGGCGGTGATACTCATCTCGGAGGTTCAGATATTGATAATATCATAGTTGAATATCTATGTGATGAAATTAATAAAAAATACAAAAAGAATGTAAGAGAAAATGCTCGTGCACTTAAGCGCCTTAATATCGCGGCTGAAAAAGCCAAAAAGAACCTATCATCTTCAACTACTACTACTATTGAAGTTGATTCTCTTATTGATGGTGTAGATTATAATACTACACTTACTCGTGCTAAATTTGAATCGCTTGCTGATAAAGTATTCCAAAGAACTCTCGAACCACTTGATCGTCTCCTTAAAGATGCTAAAATGAGTAAAGGAGATATTCATGAAATAGTGCTTGTAGGCGGAACAACTCGTATTCCTCGTATTCAAGAACTATTGTCAGATTATTTTCATGGAAAACAACTTAATAAATCTCTAAATCCTGATGAAGCGGTTGCTTATGGAGCTGCTGTTCAAGCATCAATTCTTACCGGTCAAGGCAATAGCAAAACTAATGAACTTCTTCTTTTGGATGTTGCTCCTCTATCACTTGGTATTGAGACAGCAGGCGGAGTTATGACTAAAATAATAGAACGTAATACTACTATCCCTACTAAAAAATCACAAGTATTTTCTACTTATTCTGATAATCAACCAGGCGTTGATATTAAAATTTATGAAGGCGAGCGCGGTTTTACTAAAGATAATAATCTTCTTGGTAGTTTTCATCTTGATGGAATCCCACCTATGCCACGCGGACAAGCACAAATTGAAGTTTCGTTTGATATTGACGCAAATGGCATCATGAATATCACGGCAGAAGAAAAATCTACAAAGAAAACTAATAATATTACCATTACAAATGATAAAGGGCGACTTTCAAGTGAACAAATTGAAGAAATGGTTAAGAAAGCTGAAGAATTCAAGAATGAAGATAATAAGATGAAGGAACTTATTGAAACTAAGAATGGTTTGGAAAATTATCTATATAATCTAAGAAATAGTATGACAAAACGCGAAGGTTCGCCTCCTATTCTCGATGAAGTTAAAAAGGAAGTTGACCCTATAGTCGAAGAAGGGCTTAAATGGTTTGAAGAAAACAAAACATCTGATGTTGATGTATACAAAAATAAACAAAAAGAAATTGAAGAAAAGGTCAATCCACTGATGCAAAAACTATATAGTCAAGGAATGCCAGGAGGAATGCCAGGAGGAATGCCAGGAGGAATGCCAGATTTTTCAGGTATGCCAGGTGGAATGCCAGATTTTTCAGGAATGCCTGGAGGAATGCCTAATTTTCAACAAGAAGAAGGAGAAGAAGGAGAAGAAGGAGAAGAAGGAGAAGATAAAATTAAATCAGTAGATGGATTGGATTAGATTATTTTTTATAATATATGTAGTTAAATATTAGAGCTCCTATGAATATGAATAAATAAAATGCGATAATAGATAATGAAATAGTATTATATATATAGTAAACTTCTCTTCTGATATCTTCGCTACAAACGCAATTTAATTCTTTTAATTTATTAATAAATATTATAACAATAAATATATTAATTAAACCAAATATAGATATTATCATATGAATTATATTTAATATTAATGATAATGAAGAAGATATTTTAATAACTTTAAAATTATTATAATACATATATATAGTTATTATGATGTTATATATTGAAAATAATATGAATATATATAGAAAATGCTTAATATAAGCACGCATCCAACTTTCACTACAAGCACATTTTATATCTTCAAGCTTATGTATCCATATAATAGCATTAATGTTAATAATAAGAATTCCAAAAGATACTATTATTAATAGTACAAATAACACATTAAATTCTTCAGCATTATTAATATCTTTATATAATTTAGATGTGGAAGTGTTTTTATTATTATTTTTAACCGATGATATTTTAGAAGAATAATTTTTTTTCATTTGTATATCTCTACTAAAAGATATAAGATATAAATTAATAATAACTTATATATATATAATGCAAGGATTATCAAATCTTGGTTTTACTTGTGCTATTAATAGTTTAGTGCAAATAATATGCAGGAATGATTTATTAAGAAATATTATATTAAGCTATGATTTTCAGGAAAATACATTAATCGCTAATTTAAAAGAGATATTAGTTCTCTTACATATTAATAATAAATCTATTATTCCTAAAAAATTTGTTGCGTGTATATATGATAACTTTGGCAATATATTTAATTACGGAGAACAAATAGATATAACAGAACTATGGATATTTTTAAATCAAAAGATAATTTCAGAGTTAAATGATAATTCAAAATACCATAATGCTTTACTTAATGAAAATAAAGTTTTTAATGAAATACAATATTCTAATTATAATGATTATATACTTGCATTTAAAAATAGTAAATATTTAAATGAACAATTTATATATTATTATGCAACACATTGTAATAATAAAATATCTTTATGGCAAAATACAACACAAGGATTTTTACTTAATATAACAAAATGTAAAAAATGCGATAATACATTATATAATTTCGAACCAATAAGTGCTTTATATTTAAATATACCTGATAATATTGATAATCCTAATATTATAAATATGTTAGAAGATTTATTAAATGAAAATAATTATAATAATGACTGGTTATGTAACAAATGTAATGATAAAACGGAATATATAAAAGCTTCTAAAATATGGAGTTTACCATCTGTTTTATTTATAATTATAAATAGATTTATTGATATAAATATTAAAAATACTAAACCCGTAAATATAAACGACACTCTATGTTTTACTAAAGGTACTATTTTATATAACAAAGATGAAGAAAAAATGTATAAACTATCTTCTATCGCGTTACACGTTGGCAATATTACTGGCGGACATTACACATCTATATGTTCTACACAGGTTGATGATGAAAATGTTTTTTTATTATACAATGACGATAATATATCAAAAGTTGATAATTTTTTACAAAAAAATAAAGAAGCGTATATGTTAATATATAATCTTATTTAGTTAATAATACAATAGTTAATAATACAATATTATAAATCTTTGTTAATTTTATTAGGTAATCCATGACCAAATAATACCATATATATTAATATAAAAGCTGCAATTAAGATACTTCTATTTTCAGCTATTTTATCATTTTGTTTAAAAGCAAAAACCATAATAATATATAATATTATCCCAATAATAATAGAATGAAGTAACATAATTATACCTCTTTCCATTCTTATTGATTATCTATTTATATATACTAAAATAAATTATAGATGTATATATTATTATTATGAAATAGAATATAAGATCTTTTAAATATACACCTCTTTTTACGAAATATTTTTTCCTTACATCTGGATATAATTCGCATCCTAATGATATACTATTTGAAATAGCGCTTTCTATACTATTGAAAGGAATATAACTTTTCCCATTATGTGTTCCCAAAGTATACAAATTATATATAGTTTTACTTCTAAAATCCATATATTTCTCATTTAATGTATTATAATAAGCATTATCCGAACAAATCCACATTTTTTTATAGGAATCGTAATAATTGTTTGGATTGATAATTGCAAAATATTTTGCTGATGAAATGTTATCACAATTTATATAACAAATTTTTAATTGTCTAAAAACTTCCAATATTAATTCTTCACTATTACATTCGTTTGGACATTTATCTATATAACTACTCTTTTTATCACATAATGTTATCATAGTGCTTAGTATAGGATAAATTGTATTTTCTAATTTATTACAATATTCACTTAAATTCATTACTATAATACCCCATTCTGTATTTATAGTTAATCCATTAGTATCATAAAATTCTATATTAGTTTTAAAATGATATGTTATTGATATATAATTACGATATTTCGTATTTTTTACCCACGATAATAAATCTTCATAATTTCCAAACGAGTTTTTTAATATTTCATCATCCTTAATAATATTTAATAATGCTAATGGAGGTACTGCCAATACTAAATTATCACACCCATATTGTTCACCGCTTAGTAAATCTATACCGCATACGCTATTATCTACTATATTAATATTATGTATTTCTTTTTCCAATTTAAATTCAACACCTTTATTTTCTAAAAATCTTTTCCAATTATCGAATAAATATTTATCTAATGTTTTAGCTGGAACTAATATTTTATTGTTAAATAACACATCATATAATTTAATAAATTTATTCAAACTATAAGTCATTATATTACCATCGTCTATATATACACATATACTATCTATAATATCAATTGATTTAGTACTAAACTTATAATATAGTATGTACTCATATAAACTTGTATTTTTTCCATAATTATCATTGAATAAGTACTTCATATAAGCGCATATTAATATATAGTTTTCGTAAAATGTTAATTTATTTCTAAATAACAAATTTGATATAAAATTATATTTATATTTTATAAATAAAGTATTATAATCTATCCTCAGTTCTTTAATAATATTAATAAAATTATAATAAACAGACATGTATGTTCTTGGACCATATTCTGTGTATATTCCATAATAATCTCTTAAAACACGATGTATCCCTCCAATACTATCTTCTTTATCTATGATTAATATTTTTCTATATATATTTGAGCTAACATGTGCAAGAGCCAATCCAGATGGACCGGCACCTATAATTATTAAATCATAATATAGCATCATATTATATAACTATATTATTTATAGTTATATGTGTATTAATAATGTAAATTTATATAAAAATAAATAATATATATATATATTAAAATGGAAAACTTAAATAATGAATTAGTTACATTAGTTATTGATAAAAATGTTATGCAATGTATATATGATAATGATGCTCAAGAATATATAGAAATAAATGAAACATTTTATTCTAATATGAGAAATCTATGGTTAATATCTCAACCACCTTTTATATCGGATAGATATAAAAATATTATGAATGATATAACATTAGCATGTATCCACAAAAATAAAAATTGTATTGATGATTTGAATATATTTTTTTCAAAAGGAAATGAAAATAATGTTAAGGATTTTTTAATATATATGCGCAAAAGAGATTTAACTGAAGAAAAGAAGAAGTGGAAAATAATATAATGTATTATTATAGGTAATTCGTTATTATATTTATTCATAAATGAATATTAAAGTAATAAATAATTTATATATTAAATATCTCTCAAGAATTATAATATTATCAACTATATTATTAAATAATATGTCATTAGCATATGTAAATATTAATATTTTTGGAACTGGTTTGTATTTACCATATAGTATGGGTGTTTTAGGATATATTAAAAAATATATACCGATTAAAAATTATAATATAACTGGTATTTCAGGTGGAGCATGGTGTGCTTTATTATATTCGCAAGAAAAAGACTTATCTGAACATGATGAATTGTGGGATTTTTCTATAGGAAAAAATGTAAATAAAATATCTTTTCACACTGATATTAGGACATTTCAAAGTAATATTGAAAAAAATTTAAAATTAAGATATTTGGGAAGAAATATAATAAATAATAATAATAAAATATCAATAATTTCATCAAATGTAAAAACAATATATAATATTAAAAATGTAAAAAAAGATGATTTTACAGATATTAATGATCTAATAGATTATTGTCTATGTAGTTCTTATATCCCATATATATCTGGTAATACTTTTTCAAAAAAATATAAAGATAATTATTATATAGATGGAGAAATAAAAAATTCAAAAACAATAGATAGTTCTAATAATAATATAGTTTCTTTAAGTGCTATAGATATAGACCGATTTATGTGGGGTAGGAAGTATTCACATAAACCATTAATGTTTTTAGATAAAGAAAATTCTAAAAAATTATTCAAAGAAGGATGGGAAGATAGTGAAAAAAATAAAGAATTACTATTATCTAAAGTTAAAAACAAATGATATTATGAAAATAATTTAAGGATTATTTTATAAATAATGTGTTAGCTTTTTCATAAGATAATTCTATACTATTATCATATTTTTTTAATCTTTCTAATCTCATAATTTCTTCTTTTTCTTCTTTTTGTTTTTTTAATTCTTGCATCATTAATTCTTTAGCAGATAATTCTTTCTTTGCGCTTTTATCTCTATATATTTCATATTCTTCTATAGATTTAAACTCCTTTTTTGTTTTAATAATAGATACATCTATTAAACGTGAACCATCGTGCGCCTTCATATAATCTGTATATGATAATGAATTGCATTTTTTAGAACTACAACTACTATAATCATCGGGTTTTTTATTGTCCAATTCTGTAAATTGAAGATTTTTAGCTAATAATAATGGTTCAGGTTCTATATATTTAATAATTTGTTTATTAACGGGAACTCTACTATCAAATAAATCATTAAAAGTTTTATTATTTATTTTTTTTTTCATTAATTTATCTATTTTTATATCCTCTCTAATATTTGTAGAAGCATCCATATTATCTCCATAACCAAATTCTATTTCATCTGTATATACTTTACATTTCTCAAAATTTTTATTAAATCTTTGTGAAAATGGTTCATCGACACCATTTTTATTATTGATTATACTTGGGTGTGTATTTTGTTCTGATATTATTTTATTAAAATATTCTTTTGATTTTTTTTTTAATTCATTATGGGACAAATCTATCTTTCTTTTTTTATATTCTTGAGCTAATTTTTCAAAACAAAATGTTATCATATTAAAAATATCTTTATTTCCATCTGGAGGCTTATCAGGATGAAATTTAATTGCTAATTTTTTATAGGCATCCTTTAATTCTATCCATGTAAAATCTTTTGATATATTGAAAATTTCATATGAATCAATAGTGTTATAATCTATATCTTTTAAATTAATATCATTTTGTTTTCCGCTTTTTTTCATAGCATCATAATATTGTTGATACGTATATTGACGTGAAGAATTAACACCCATTTTATATATTATTTAATTAATATATATTTTTTTATTATATTTTAAGCTACGCATAATTAAAAATATATTTTTATTATATAAAATATATTTAACTATTAACTATATTAACTATATTAACTATTAAATAATGAGTGACAGCTTAATAATTATAGGTTGCAATTTTTCTGGATTATATTCAGCTA
>Ga0049080_10000873_pt1 | contig 10292 bp, 6 predicted proteins | sample GreLakmeER15MSRF_FD_66716 | JGI IMG/M metagenome (GOLD analysis project Ga0049080, IMG submission 66716) | Freshwater lentic microbial communities from great Laurentian Lakes, MI, USA - Great Lakes metaG ER15MSRF | ecosystem: Environmental > Aquatic > Freshwater > Lake | place: Great Lakes... | reverse complement strand
TTGAATTAGACGATGAAGCAAAACTGCCACGTATTCGCATAGAAAATCCAATTGGGGCTTACCCAGAATTTGACCGCTATGGACGTTGTGTGGCATTTGCTAAAAGATATACTATGACACTTGGGGAACTAGTATCTCAGTTCCCAGAGTATGATAGCCAACTTCTTGGACCAGAAGGTTACAAGCAAGACCTTAATGCAACAATTGAGATGGTTCGTTATTACGATAAAGACCAATCTGTAATCTATGTGCCACGCAGAAGCAATTTAATTCTTTCTCAAGCAGCAAATCCGCTTGGCAAGATGATGGTTGTTGTTGCACGTAAGCCATCTATTGATGGTGAAATGCGTGGACAGTTTGATGATGTGCTTGGTATTCAATTACTACGTAACCGATTTGCATTGCTTGCAATGGAAGCAGCAGAGAAGTCTGTTCAGGCTCCTATTGTGCTTCCCCAAGATGTTCAGGAATTGCAGTTGGGTGGAGATGCGGTTATCCGTACAGCCAACCCAGCAGGTGTGCGCCGAGTAGAACTTACTTTGCCACAGGGTGCATTTACAGAACAAAATATTCTTAACCAAGAACTGCGTGTTGGTACACGCTATCCTGAATCTCGTACTGGAAACATTGATGCTTCCATTGTTACGGGTCAAGGAGTACAGGCTCTTATGGGAGCCTTTGATACACAGGTTAAATCTGCACAAGCAATCTTTGCTGCAGCACTTCGTGATGTCATTAGCATATGTTTTGAAGTAGACGAAATTATTTATCCAGAAGAGAAGACCATTCGTGGTGTTGATTCTGGTTCACCTTATGAAATTACTTACAAGCCAACTAAAGACATCAAGAATGACTACTCAGCAGATGTCCGATATGGAATGCTTGCAGGATTAAACCCAGCACAGGGTCTTATTTTTATGCTACAGGCTTTGGGCGGCAAGTTAATCTCACGCGATATGGCAATGAGAGAACTTCCATTTACGGTTAACGTAACACAGGAACTTGAAAAAATTGAAATTGAAGATATGCGCTCTGCGCTACTTGGTTCTCTTACCGCAATGACTCAAGCAATTCCACAGATGGCAACACAGGGACAAGACCCATCGGAGATAGTACGAAATATTGCTGCGGTTATCAAGGCACGTCAGAAGGGTCAAGCCCTAGAAGACGCTATTGAAGCCACGTTCGCTCCGCAGCAACCAGTTCCTCCTGCTGGGGCACAACAAGTGGTTGAGCAAACGTCCCCTGCTCCCGCTGCTGCTCCAGCAGGAGGCGCTATTCCACCAGAACAACAGGGTGGTCCAGAAATTGCCCCAGAAGAAGCACCACCACCAAGCATTATGAATATTCTTTCTAGCCTTTCGGGCTCAGGAGAAGCAAACGGTAGTGTAAGAACAATTAATCGGCGCTAATAAGGTAGGGGACAATGACAACGCTAATTGGTATAGAATACGATGACAGTTGTGTCCTTGTGGCTGACAGCCGTACTACAGATGATAGTGGATATATCTACACTCATCCAAACGTAAAGAAAATTTCAGAAACAAATGGTTATTTAATTGCTGGTTCGGGTGAGATACTTCCTTGCGATGTAGCACAACATATATGGGAGCCACCAACTCCAGTTAAGTTAGATAAAAAAGATTTGTTTCACTTTATGATTACAAAGGCTATGCCTTCGCTTCGTAAATGTTTATCATCAAATGGTTTTAACTTTGATGAGCCAAAGACTGAACAAAGATTTCAATTTTTAATTGCAGTATGTGGTGAAATATTTGACATTGACCACGAACTAGCAGTAAGTAAGAACATTAGCGGAGTTTATGCCGCAGGTTCTGGCGCACCTTATGCGCTAGGAGCACTACACGCAGGTGCTGATGCTTATGAGGCAATGGAAATTGCATCTAAACTTACAGCATTTACGGCTGCTCCGTATTTATCTAAAACACAATTCAAGCATTTTAAGTAGGAGGCACTGTGACTACCGCACCAATAGAAAATCGTGGAGGACCCAATGGCGGTCCACAATACGACCCTGCAAATGTTAATGGTCAGGGTGGGAATGGGCAGTCAGGACAGGCTAACCCAGGTTACACAGGGTTTCCTTACAGTCAGAATGGTAAACTAGAAGCACAAGCAGAAGGTGCAACAATGTTTGCTGCACCTTCACCAGTAAGCCCATCAGCGGGTATGCCAAGTATGGGTAGTAGAGTTACATCACTAGATGACTTGCAACCTGATGGACGACCTATTTCAGATGGTGTTGACTTTGGTAAGGGTCGCGGTTCAGAGGCTTTGCCTTCACGTATTACATCCCCTATGAATCAGAATGAAAACGTTGACATTATTAAGCGTTATCTTCCTGATTTAATTAATGCAACTCGTATTCCTAATGCACCAGATTCATACAAACGATTTGTTAATTATCTGAGAGAACAGATACTTTAATGCAATGGTTGGAAAATGGATTTTTTGACCATTTAGATAAATTTGCAAACTCTCTAGGTTATGAAAATTATGCAATCGCAATCCCTTTGGCAATGGTCAAGTGGAAATCACCCGAAGATAGGGATGTATTCATTATGACTCTTACAAATCAGGATGTAAAGGGCGGCGGAGGTCGTGACTTTAACCCATTGGCGGTGAAGTAATGTCATTTTGGGATTCATTTCTTAATACTTTTAAACCTCGTGAAAGTGGTCGCAATTTTATAGGCGATGCAACTGTAGGTTTAGGTAAGGCTGTTGCTGCTTTGCCTGGCGCTTTATTAAATGACCTTATTGTTGACCCTTTAGTAAAGAACTTGCAAAGCGGTGCAGTAAAAGCGGGATATTCTCCAGAAGATGCCGCCCTTGCTGGTCAGGGAATTCAACAATCTAAAATTGGTAAATATACCCAAGAACAACAAGACAAATTTATTCAAGGAAGCCTAGAAGGCTTTGACCCTATTCTTCGTGTAGCAGAAAAGGCTGAGAAGTATGTGTTCTCGCCAATTGCTCGTGGAATATCTACAACAAATTTGCTTTCAGACCCATACAGTCCATTGTACAATGATGAGAAATATGGAAAAGGTGTTCAACTAAGCGATATTCGTGATGCTTGGAACCGAAGTGCTGACGTATCTCTTGGTCAGTCAATGCTTAAGAATCCATTTAGCCTTATTGGTGTGGCTGAATCAGCAATTTTAGATGCTAACGGTATGGATATGTCAGAGGTTAATCTCTGGAATGATGAAAGTATCCAAGAAAATTTTGTTGATAATCCATTAGGTTCATTCATTAGTGGATGGAATGATTTTATTATTAAGAACGTAGCAATTAATGCTGCATTTGCTGGCACTGGAACAATTGCTAAGGCTGGTTCACTTCGTGTTGGGCTTAATACAAAGTTTAAAGCAACAGATGTTGAAGCAATGCCTTTATTTGAAAAAGATATGACCGACCATATTGCCTTTGTTAATAGTAACGGAGTTGCTGGAAATCAAACTGTAATTGGTCAAGATGTTATGGACCTTGTAGCCTCCGAAAACATTGTTGATATTGTTCGTATCGTAAAGAAACATAGTTATAACTCTGCTCTTCCAGACCTTATTAAAAAAACAAAAGACCCAGTAGTTGTTAGAGACCTTTTACTTGCAGACAAAGGATATGGTCCAGCAATTGAACGTTTATCAGTATTAAGAATGTCTGATGACCTTTGGGTGCTTGGTGATGCTACCGCTGTAACTCGTGGTAAGTACATTACAGAAGGTAAGATGCCAGAGTACACAGCAGAACAGCGTGCTCGCTGGACTGCAGCCTTTGATGATGCTATTGCAAAGAATCCTAAGCACCAAGAAGTTTACGATGCTTTCTTAAGACAAGAACTTGACGAAGCAACTGGTCTTATGAACACTGAGGTATTGGCTCTTGGAAAAAATTACAAACCAATGGAGCCAATTATTGGTCAAGGTGTAGTTGGCAAAGCCCGCTCACGCGCTGGTCAAATTAAGACGGCTAGTATGGAACGCGATTTTGTTGGACTTGGTGGCGTAGCAGAAACCGTTTTAGGTAGTTTTATGAATGGACCCATTACAGTCTTAATGCGTCAGTTTGGTACATTTATGCCAAAGGGTATTGTTACTAACTCTGGTCTACGTCCAATGAATGGTGTAGATGAATTGATGGCAGTCTTTGACGACATTCCATTATTCAGAAATGGTTCAAGAGTTATTGAAACCCATACACGTGAGGCAATGCCAGCCTCTGCATATCGCCGTCAAGTTATTGACCGCTTTGTTAGCGCCAAAACAGATGGCGAACGTGCTCTTGTTATTAAAACAGTTAATAAAGAAATGGCTCGCTCAATTGCTTTCTCACGCGGATACTTTGAGGTCAATCAAATTGACCAAATGGTTGATGAATTAATGGAAGAAATTTATAGAGTTCACTCTGGTCTACGCAAAGAAGGATTTGCTATGGACCCACAAGGAGTTCGCATTCAAGTTGACCCACGTACACAACGTCAGTTAGCAAACTCTATGCCTATGCTTCCATTAGGTGAATTTGACCGTATGATTTTACGCCTTGCCCGTTCTAAAAAAAATGTAGTTGCTGGTGGGGCAACGGCAATAAAACAAGGAACTTCTTCAGCAGCACGTACAGTATTTGAAGGCGCAAGTAGACTTTTTTCTGCTGCTCAACTTTATCGTTTTTCATATATTCCTAAGAATTCTGTCTTTGAGCCTCTTTTAGCAGGGTCTCTTTCTGGCGGTATGACATTTGCGGGACCAATGTTTACTACTGCAATAGGAAGTATGATTCAAAAAAGCAGAAACATCATTGCCCGAAATGTAGAAAAATCAACAACTCTTCTACCTGGCGCTAAGAGAGAAATTCAAAGAGAAGTCAAGGCTCTTTCTGACCAATACAACCAAGCCATACTTAATCGTGATATAATATATGCAACATACGAATCACACTTTGGTGTCGGTACTGGAGTTTCTCCAGCAGCCAAGCGCGACTGGGCAGACGATATTAAAATACGTCTTAAAGATGCAGAAAAAGATGTTGCTACAATTGAGTCTAGACTTAATGTTTATGCCAATGAATATGGAACACCAATATCAATTCCATCAATTTATAATTTGCGCCGTAGAATTCAATTTCTTAAAGATGCAAAAAACCCACGTTATGCTGCAGAAATATCAGCAGCAGAAATGACGCTTGCTCGTGCCGTAGAAGATATTAATACTATGGCGCCTGAGTTAAATACTATTACTTCGGAAATTGCAAAAGCATATGACAAAATTGGAAAAGTTATTGATGAAATTGGTCCTGTCGGCGTTCGCCAAGCAGACCTATTTGAGGTTTCCGAAGCCCGTTACGCAAAGCAACCATTGCTTGCGGAGACTCAAAATGTTCAACTATCAAATGGACAAACACTAAAGTTTCCTTCTTTTGCAAATCGTTCAAATTTTGGCGAAGGCTATATGTCTGAGATTGCAAACAACGCTACACGCACACTTGAATTCTTGGGTAATAAAACATCGGTTGCTAAGACAATTAGTATTAGGGCGCGTTCGCCAAAAGGTGTAACTAACGTTGCTGACCCAACATACTTTGATGAACTAGCATTTGTTGTTAATAACCAAATGCGCGGCGACTTACTTGTTGATAGAATTCTTTCTGGTCAATCTCGTGAACAATTGCTACAGTGGACAACCACTACGCAGGGCAAGTTCTACACCCGTCAAATGGGCAAAACACCAGATGAAGTAATTAAAATGGTTGATGACCAAATTATATTTGTTCAAAAGTATTTGCCTACATATCAAGTGCGGCAACTGGCACTTAAAGGTGCAGTTTCTCCATCTGGATTACGCCGCGAATTGTCAGAATATTTAGACCAAATGTCTCCTATTCACCCACTTGATGTTGAATATTCAAATGCAAGTCTTCTAGGTAATACTGGTGCAGCCATTGACGCCGCGCAAGCAATGACCTGGCGATTTATGATGAAGCCAGAAAATGCTATCCGCGAAGTCTGGGGTACCTCACGCCATACAGCAATTGTCGCAGAAAGAGCAGAACGATTACTTGCTCAAGGTCAAACAATTGACGTATCTACACTTAATACAATTCATCACGCAGCAGCAATTCAGTTGGTTGATGAGGTGGCAAAGGTGTTCTATACAATCCCGCGTCAACATCGCGCACTTTATCTTGCCCGTGGACTAGCGACATTTCCTAATGCTGCTGCCTCTGGTATATATCGCTATAGCCGATTTGCTGTTAAGAAACCTAGACGCTTTGGTGGATTCCTAAATAGTTACTATGGTCTTTACAATTCATTTGGTGTAGACGAAAATGGTAATCCAGTTGATGACCCTATGAAGGCTAAATATCTTCTTGTTCCTGGAACAAAACAAATGGGACTCAATGATGGCAAGGGTGTTATTGTTAACGCCCGCGCTACAAACTATATAGCAAACTTTCCAGGTGCTTCTTTTATAGTTCCTATTTTACTTAGCAAGGTTTATTCAAACAAACCAAATACAGAAGATGAAATCAAGAAAATGATTGATTCAACATTTGGTAAAATTCCTGGATATTCATATGAGGAAATGTTCCCATATGGAATTGAACCAGATACTGCTAAACAAATTATTAATACATTTACTCCAGCCTGGGCACGAAATTTAATTATTGGAATGAGTGCAGATAAGACAAATAAGATGTTTGTTGACTCCTGGATTTCAGAAAGCAATCGGCAATGGATTTTGTACGATATGGGCAAAGGTCCCAAACCAACAGATAAATCTGTTGTTGCTGGAGCAAAAAGTATTTATTTGCGTAAGGCTCGCACTCAATTCTTCTCAATTCTTGGTACGCCTCAATACGTAGAATCAAAACCAGATGGTTTATATCGTGACTATTATTATGGTCTTGTTAATGAATATCAACTAAAAGGTAAGAATCTAACTGAAGCAAGCAAGTTAGCAGAAGACGATTTTCAAAAATATATGCAAGCAGAAACTGGTTCAGAATTTCCTATAGAACGACTCTTTGTTAGTTCTCAGGATTCACTTTCATATATTACTCCAAGCCAGAAGGCTTATGAAAGAATTTGGGATAAATTTCCAGGTCTTGCAACTAAGTTGCGCCAGATTGACCCATCTGTAATTGGTCTTATGGTTGCCGACCTACCAAAAGAATACAGTCCTCAGGTTAATAAGTTTCTTAATTCAACAATGGCTCGTTTCCCAGACGGAACAATGGTTAACTCAGCACTTAAGACACCACAACTTGTTGAAGAAGAAATTGAAAAGTCTCGTTTTTGGGCTGCATATACTACAGAAAAGAAACGTTATAATGAAGCAGCAAAGGCTGCGGGTTATGCAAGTTATCTAAGCGTGCCCGAACTTAAGACAAGACTTAAAGATTATGCAGAAAACACTCTTGGAAAAGATAGTTTTCCTTGGTTCCAGGAATATCAAAAAAGTGCAACCACAGGTAACCAGGCTTGGATTCAAACTCAGGGTCTTGCAACGGTTGTCAAAGATAAAGAGTTTATGAGCAAGTATGGCAAGACTCAGTTCTGGCAACACGCTAAAGCATTTGTTCAGTATCGCAACGAATATGCAGCAGCATATAAAGATGCTCCAACTGGTTCAAAAGCGGGAGTTAAAAATGCTTGGGTTGGGTACCTTGCTTCTAGTTATGATATGTGGGACCCAGTACTTCAAAGAATGATTACAAGGTATTTTGAAAATGATAATTTAAGGGAGAATAAATAGTGGCAGAGAAACCAGTTCCAACGGCACCTGGCACCATTATTGTTGCCCCCAAGGCGGAGAAAAAAGAAAAAGTTTATATCTGGATGCCTGATGCTAAGGGCAACCTTATAAAGGCTGATGCCTTAATAGTTAAAAAGTCATTTGCTAAACTTCCATTAGAATCTCAAATTGCTCTTTCTGAATATCTTCTTGGAATATCCAACCGTAGACCAACTGATTCTGCTCGTCAGAATCTTTGGGCAGACATTGTAGATGGCGCAGTAGCAGCCTTTAAGGAAGGCAAGAAGCAATCACCTTGGGATGTTCTCCAAGTAATGACAGAAAACTCACCAGTAACTACTGGTCTTACAACAAATATTATTCAATACGATACTGTCAATGCAAACGCTACGCTTAACAAAATTGGCAAGGCAATTGGCTTTGATATGTCACTTCTTACAGATGCCGACAGGGCAGATTTTCTTACCAAAATAAATGCTGAGGCTGCAACAGGTAAAACAATAAGTCGCAAGGCTACCACTGGTGGTTATGAAACAATTACAACCCCATCAGCCTTTGACCCTAAATCTTTTACTGAGGCATTCCTTTGGGCTAAGGTAAACCTTGGAGATACCAAAAGCATTCCATCTGCAGCAATTAAACAGATTTCTAATGTCTCTACACTTCTTAAGGCATATGGCATTAACAACTTAAGTGTCAAAGAAATCAACGCTTATGGAGTAGCAGTTGCATCTGGAGATAAAACTCTTGATGATTTAAAACTTGATTTTTCAACAAGGGCACAAAAACTTTACTCAGCCTACTCTGACAGACTTAAAAATACACCTGGGCTTACTATGGCAGACATTGCCGAACCAATTATTGGAACTCTTTCTAAAGTTTGGGAAATGGACGCTGGTTCATTTGAACTCTCAGACCCTGATGTAATTAGGTTCTTGAACCCAGACGTTACTGGTAAGGCGCCAGCCCCATCTATTACAGATGTTTACTACTACGCACTTAATCACCCTAATCGTGAGAAAACTAAAGCAGCAAATGAAGAAGCAAGAGACGGCGCAGTTGCTTTTTCTCGCGCTGCTGGAATGGGAATCTAAATGGCGCCTACAGCAGCACAGAAAAAAGCACTAGCCCAAGCATCGGCTCTTCAAGCAAAACTAGAAGCCCAACTTGCAGCAGCAAAGAAACAAGAAGCATCCGCTGCCGCGTTTCTTGCAGAAGATAAAGCAGCAAAAACTGCACAAAAATTAGCAGACCAAAAGGCTGCTCGTGAAGCAGACCTTGCCGCCAAATCCGCTGCCCGTAAAGAAACATTAGCAGCCAGAAAAGTAGACCCTTCTACGCTAGCCGTCAAGGGCGGGCAAATTTTTCAAATGCTTGGTGGAATACTTTACTTTAATGGTACGCCGTTTAATGGAAACAATAGTGGCAAGAAGTACGTAAATGGTATTGTTACTGGAGCCGCAACAGATGAGACAACTGGAGACACTACAGCGGTAGTTGATACGCCAGGACTTGCAGTTGATACGTTTCGCAAAACCCTTGCTTTATATTTTGGAGAAGCAGAATCAAAAAAACCCTGGGTTGATGCACTCTATAAAACTGCTTCTGGATTTCGTAAAACTGGTTCTACGGCAGACGAGTCAATGAATTTAGCCCTTGCCGCTTCACGTAATGACCCTGTAATGAAACCATTTACAGATAGATTTTCTGCAATTTACAAATTGCAAGACCTTAAAACTTCAGGAGTATCTGTTGAGGTTCCCACAATTGGAGAGTTTGTTAGGTCTCAAGGAGCATTAGGGGATATATTCCGCAGAAGCAATCTTGCCGACCTTGCAACAGATGCTTACACCAGCGAATTGCTTGGTAAAGGGCTTTCTGTAACAACCATTGCAGAGAACATTGCAAATGTTTTTGATGTTATTGACCAGGCTCCCAAGGAAGTTAAAGACACAATCAATCGTTATTATCCAACTGCCGACAGAGGCAAACTTGCCAAGGCTTTACTTACTGGCACAAAAGGTGTTGCTGAACTTGAAAAAGAAGTTAAGGGATACCAGGTACTTGCAGCAGCAGAAACTCAAGGCATTGGTGCCAATACACTTACTGGTGGAATTACAGCAGAGCAAGCATCAAACTATGCAGCAGGTGGACAAACATTCCAGTCATCACTTGTTGGTTTTAGTCAAGTAGCACAAGCCCGTGAAACAGAAGAAAAACTTGCCACATTATCTGGCAGAAAATCAATGGGTGTTGCGGGACTAGCAGATGCAATAATTGGCAAAAAAGCAACCGCAATAACCGATTTTGAAAGACTTTCAGCAGAAGAAGAAAATCGTTACAAAGGTAAGACTAGAGGAATACTATCCTCGCAAACCAGAGGAATGATTTAAACAAATAGAATCCTATGTGACCGACCAGCCCACATAGCGTAGAAGACTGGTAGTAAGAGCCAGGCTAGTTCCCCGACTAGAATCTGAGGCTTGCGATTCAAACGAATAGAAGGGTGGGTTGC
>Ga0049080_10000872_pt1 | contig 10292 bp, 8 predicted proteins | sample GreLakmeER15MSRF_FD_66716 | JGI IMG/M metagenome (GOLD analysis project Ga0049080, IMG submission 66716) | Freshwater lentic microbial communities from great Laurentian Lakes, MI, USA - Great Lakes metaG ER15MSRF | ecosystem: Environmental > Aquatic > Freshwater > Lake | place: Great Lakes... | reverse complement strand
AGCACCATACAGGGTGGTCCATATCACATGGCCAACCCAGGAAGGTCTTTAATGAGCTCACCAACGCCGCAAGGCGGTTCCTATAGTAAGCCTAATAAAGGCAGGGAGTCTATGCGTCCCATCTGGACTAGCGAAGACTCCTACGCCACAACCTTGTTGTTATGCTTTATCGATGTGTACGGCACGGAAGGTCTCGAGTGGGACCCTATGACTATACGCAGTGAGATAGAGGATGACTTTAAGGTTAAGGTCCCGGCTAGAACTTTTAATAAGTTAATGGCAGGTATAAACTTGGCCACTACAGATCAGTTCTACACTAACCTGCCAGACTTTATAGACTTATGTAATATATTATCTGGAGACATACTAGACCCAAGATGGTTTGACCCAGCTGACCCGGGGGAATGTGCTTGGGGCATTACAGAGGCAATGCTCATTTCGCCTCCTGAAAAAGACGACGAACATCCGTTCTCGCAGGACATTGTTGCGTACATATCGCAGGTGGTAAAGTCTCATGGGATACAGAATCCACCTGATGTACTTAAGCTGGGTCTACGGGAAGACGCAGACCAGATAGCTGAGAATGTTGCTCAGAGCTTCTCAGACGATCCAGAGATGTACTCTGCTATATGGAAAGTGCAGCAAGAAAAGTCGGACGATATAAAGATGTACGTTAAAGAGAATATTAGAAGCATGTTCGCACAGGTAGAACAGCTTAAACTAAATAATGGAGACGTCTCCACTATAATGAAGAGGCTAATCAATCAAGGATAAGCTTTTATAAAATTTATCTACTATGTAAGCCAGCAGACGTTTCTGCTGGCTTTTTTTATTGGACAACAAACATTGAGAGGAGAAACGCCATGGGCGTAGAAACGTTTAGAAAGACTGCAGCTAAGAAGGCTGGAGAGATGGTAGAAAGAAACACCAGACTAGAGATAAGAGTGGACTTCGCAAAAGAAAGGCTGCTTCCACCTGTAGCCAGGTTTATGCGAGAACTATCAGAGGTTATTAAACCTATTCCCTCTACTATAGTCAGGGGAATGAATGACATGTCACATGTCTTAGAGGGAGCTATGCTTAAGTCTGGTAAAGAGATCAACCACTCCCAGATTATGAATCTAGGGGGCATTAATATAAAATGTGACCCAATGTCTAATAACAGCTATATAAATCTCTTTGTAGGGTTTAGGCCTAACGAAGAGATCATAAGCATCTTCGCATGCTTAAAGCCAAGGATAGACTACCCACAAGACCTATGGGATGCCTGCAGTATTGTAGTCTCTAAAGAGATTCCTAAGCTTAAGTTAAAAGACGGAACTACCGCACCGCAGGGTACCTTCAAAGCTGTTAGAGCAGATAAGAGAGAAGTCAATGTGCTAGAAGCTAAAGCCGCCTGGCCCCTAATATGCGGTGATGAGTTTTACAGTTATCTATCAGAAGCTTGGGCTCTGGTAGCAGACACTTCGTTTGACCTTATTGGAGAATAAAATGCAAACTGAGTTTAAGAATAAGGAAGAGTTCACCAAGTTTATAGTTAATGGGATCTCTGAGATTATCGGAGATCGGGGCGGTGAGCTAAAAAAATGTACGGATAAGCGTATGCAAAAGCTAGACAAGTTTCTATCTACCTACAAGGACCATATCAGGTTCTTTGAGGTTGAAGTGCCCTCTATAGTCGCTGGTATATCCGAAAGGTTTTCTTCGTTTGCAAGGGGAGAGACGACGTCAAAGGGTGTGACTACTAAGAAGGTGATGCTAGGTGACATCATCATTATGGATAAGAGCAATATGGAGATGCCAGTTGGGTACGTAAGTAAAGCAGAACTCTTGGAGCCTCACAAGCTATTAGACTTCTGCGTATCTTGCCTGCTTAAGTTGTATCAGAAGTATGTATACAGTGCTAAGGAGCTTATAGATAACTGCACAGATGAAGAAACAGCGGCGGTAGTTGCTAGGACCTATCATATGATGATGGCCATAAGCGGGACGGAAGAACAGATAATTCTAAGGTCTTTAAACCTTATGATAATTGGGGACGCTGAAAAAGCTGCTGAGCAAGCAGCTAAGTATATGAACGAGTCGGGACTAAGAAAAGCAGATGCAATAATTCAGCTGCTCCCTATTCACGAGATGAGGAGGATGTCTCTTATAGTGCGGTCTAAAGGCTTGTTCTTTGCCGGTCTGTTTAAGTATGACGAAGACTTTGAAATAGATATGAACATTAATGCTAAAGAATGCTTCACCGATCCAAAGGAGTTTGCAGAGTTCGTGGAGAAGAATACAGACTCTAAGCTTAGAAAAGCCTCTATGGATAAAGTAAAGACAGATAAAGTGACGCCTAAGTTTAGCTCAAGGGTGTTTTTCAATTAGGAGGCACAGATGTACTACAAAGAATACTCTAGAGAAGTATTGGAGGCTAAGTACGGAGAAGACAACGTGCTAACCGAGGAGGAGTTTAATAAAAGGTACAAAAACAAACTCCAAGTAAATAATCAATTAGTAGTAGCTTTCGATATGGAAGGCAATCAGGTGTCCTGCTTCTTTCAGGAAAGTCCAAGACTATACTACGATATCATCTCCAAAGAGCAAAAAGCTCAGAACTGGGGGTGATGTATTAGGGCAGTGGAAATACTTGAACTAGATAGACTATCTAAGGCTGAGGGGTTTGAAACCAATCTAAGTCGCAGGTCACTAGGTCAGGTAAAGATTCTAAAAGGAAAGGTACTATGGGAGGAGGATAAAGTCCTGCCTATGTACGTCTTAAATAACGTAGAGGTTAAAAGATATTTTAGGGTGTTCTTTAAAGTAACACTTGGGAAAGAATTTAAATGGCTAGACGAATATACTATAGACGACATGACTACGACTCAATTAGCAGCAATTGTTGGGCTGCAGTCTTTCTCGATGGATATCGGGGAAGACACTTATGTAAAATTCTTTGGTGAATTTGACGAAAAGGAATTTGAAAATGATGAACAAGACTAATATCGAGAGCGTGCGAGAAGATCAAGAAAACACAATCATTACGGAGAAGTTTGATATGGCTGGGTATATTAGCAAACTCAGAGATCCTAAGGATAGCAAAGAAGAAGATAAGCACGAACATAAAGACGATAGCTTCTCTTACCTTAATGGTACCTACGTTCCAGAGGTAGACGCCTCGTATGTTATGCCGCCAGATACGGCAGAGTTGTTTGAGGTACTTAATCAAGGGCGTACAGAGATGTCCGAGAACGTGCTATTGGTTGGTCCTACGGGTTGTGGTAAGACAGAACTGGCGAAGCAATTCGCTGCAAGAGTAGGTCTTCCACTCCTAAAAATGGACTGTAGTAATATTACAGAGGCGTCTCAATGGTTCGGTAGATTGGATATGAAGAACTCCTCACTAGAGTATCTTGAAGCTCCATTCTCTCGAGTTGTAGCTAGAGGTAATCATGTCATTCTCCTAGACGAGATCAATCGTGCTAGCTCCGAAGTTCTTAACTGCCTACTTCCATTGCTAGACACGACTAGGAGTACGTTCATTCAAGAACGTAAACCAAGTCCGATCCTCCGCGATGGAGGTGGTCTTATTTGGTTTGCTACTATGAATGAGGGCTCACAGTATACGGGTACTATGAGATTAGATCGTGCTCTGCGCGGTCGTTTCTCTAATGTGGTAGAGCTAACTTATCTGTCTAAAGCAGATGAGATTGCCTTGTTAGTAAGGCGCACGGGCATTGACGTAGAGAATGCCACCAAGTTGGTGGATATCGCTGATACAATTCGCTTGAAAGCTAAGGGTATCAACAGCATCTATACTCATGTACTCTCTACTCGAGAGTTGCTTAATGCGGCTAAGAAGTTTGTACGTGGCGGTATTAAGACATTGCGCTTCACCGTACTAAACCACTTCGATGGTGGTAACGGCGTAGACTCTGAAAGGGGCCATGTGCTCAAGATGCTCGAAGGTAAGATGGGTAGCATTAACGGCTTGGGAGACAAGCCAAAATCTGCAAGCGATATGATTGCAGGTTCCTAGTTGTTTGAAAACGGTGGCAGGGCTAGCGCCTTGCCACTTTACTCTTGGAGGTAAATAATATGGCATTCAAAGACTATATGGCATTCAAAGACTGGTACGAAAACCCTAAGTGGAGCTACTTAGACTACCCACTTTACTCTTGGAGGTAAATAATATGGCATTCAAAGATTGGTATGAGAATCCCAAGTACGAGGCCGGAGAAGGTAAGTCGTATTGGAGTTCATGGAGCAAATGGAGTTACTTAGACGACCCATTCGATAACTTTGATAAAGAAGATAAGAGAGACAAAGATAAAAATAAGAGGACGTGCGAAGACGCACTAAGGTCTGTGAGTCGATCCGCCAATGTTATCCTGAACTCAGGATCACAGGAGAGACAGCTAGCGGTTAAGTTCTCCGGTGGCGACGACGTTAACACGCTGAAAGACGACACTATATACCTATCTCCTGACGCTCTGCTAGCTTGCGCTACAAGAGCTGATAAGGAAGATATAATAGACAGTATGAGCGGCCAGGCTATGTTAGCCGCTCAACTAAAAAGGCAACTAGATCCAGCCACATACCAAGAGTTCCTGTTATCTAAGGACCCAGAGATAAGGTCTCTGTGGAGTGCTATAGAGCTAGCAATAGCTCGAGGCGAGGTAATCAGTGACTGGGCAGGTTTCAAGCCCTACTTCGACTTGTACGCTAAGACCAGCTCTAAGGTTAGTAGCACGGTGATTAAGAGAGAGCTAAGTAAGTTCAATGGATCTAGTGAGGATAAGCCCACTAGTGCTAAGGCGTTTGTTATGGGCTTGGCATGGAATCTTTATCATAGCCACGATCCGATAAGGATTCCTCCAGCCTATAACGACGGTAAGATGTTGGTTGCAGCGGGCCTTAGAGGAGCAGAGACCTGCGCAGACAGATGGACGTTCTGTTCGCTGGTTGTAGCTGAGCTAAGGAGGATGTACGACAAGACACCTCCTAAAGGTAAGGGCCCAGTCGGCTTAGAAGGTAGGCCTAAGGACTTTGACGAAGAGTCAGGCGAAGGTGTCGACCTTGTTTCTCTTCTCAAACAGCTAGAGAAGATAAAGAAAGAAGAAGAGCCTGGCGCTGTTAAGAAGGGACCCCCAAAGAAAGGTGCCGATAAGTTTACCGGTATAGACGAAGAGTTATTTGGTACAGACAGGGTGACTAATAAGAAGTGCAAAGAGGCAGGCGAAATAGATGCCATAACCGGAGACTCTACCTCTGAGCTTAAGGACTCTGTGAGCGCTCCATCTATTCCTGGAGGCGCTGGTGGCTATAGAGGAAGATCCGTTAAGAGGGGTATACCTTTCTGGCTAAGTAAGGATTTGCCATCCAAAGACAGTAAGAGGCACTTTGATAGGGCCAAGATAGACGAGCTTAAAAAGATAGCAGAGACTATCAAAGACTCATTCGGGTTTACAGATAAGCTGGCCAAGCGAAAGGTATACGGGCTTAAGGCTGGAGTAATCAGGCCTGAAGCGCTGTATAGACTGGAGCTAGGCTCGGATGAAGTGTTCTACAAAACCACTATGGTAGACATCGATAAGGTGTCAGTGTGTCTTCTTATAGATCAGTCAGGCAGTATGGGGAGTCACAGCCACGGCTCTGCTGCTGAAAAAGTAGTAGAGGCAGCAGAGGTAGCTTATGTTCTTGCGCACTTGTGCAAAGACATAAAGCACATGGACTTATCGGTCATGGGCTTTAGTGCTCAAGAAAGCTGCTCCGAAGCTAGACTTAAGCTGTCTGGTTCAGACTGTGACGGAGAGGTAAACATGCGCCTGATATATGATTCGATTGATCCTCTTAATAACAACATCGAGGACATTTGTCATATTAGGGCTCACGCTAATAACTTAGACGGTTTCTCTCTGTGGTACGCAGCCAAGCACATGGCCGAGAGTAGGGCGGAGAGAAAGCGAAAGGTTCTTATAGTCGTGTCTGACGGATCCCCTAATGGTAGAGGATACGGCGGCGAGGAGGCAGAGGAGCATGTAGCACTATGTAAGAAAGATGTCAAGGCTCGCTTTGGCATTGATACATATGCCATCGGCATCTCTAACGCCTACACTCAGCACGAAGGTGATAAGATGTACGGGGCTGGAAATAACATCATTATCGGTGATGTTAAATCCAGCGTAGGCTTTCTTTCAAGATTCCTTAACCAGGTTTCTCAGATAGCTTAGAGATAGTCTTCGACCCTTACAGCATTGTGAGATGCTTGTTTGTAGGCAGTCTTAACTCCAAGACTGTCTACAAGGGTGTCGAAGAGACCTGCGTCGCCTCTAGGAAGAGTAGATAACTCTTCGGCTAATTTTTCAGAGTCAACAAACAGGCCACCGCTAGAGACTCGTTCAGCAAAATCGACTCCAAACATGTCTTCGATTTCGTTGAGCTTGATGCTCTCTAGCTGGGCCTTTTTGTATACTGATCCATTAGTAAGTTGTACGTGATCATTAACTATGCTCTTAGCTTCCTTTACTGTAATAGTGTAAAGGTCGTTTACAGAGCCTAACGATTTAAATCTATACTCATCATCAACTGAGCTAATTATTGATGCTGCTTTATCCATAGTCTCTGTCGAGTTATCTTTAAGAACATGCTGAGCAGTCTTAGCTAGCATGAGTTGAATGTCTTCGTCCTTCTTTAAAGTCTTAAGAGCTTTGGCTCTATCGAATAGCATATTAGCTACCTTGGTTCTAGATACTAGTCCGTTAGCGGCATACCTAATTATTTCCGTCTCTCCTGTAAGGGCTACACCAAACTCGGAGGCTTTTTCTAGAATCTTATTAGCAATAGTTCTTCGGTCTGTGAAGTTAATATCGCTGGCGTTCTTGCTCATCCACTCTGCAGCCGCCTTAACTTCCATGGCGTTTCGAATAGGATAAGTACGAGTCTTATGGCCAGTCTCAAACTTCACTACGATAGCAAAGTCATCGTCTCGAAGATCTTCTTCAGAATGTTTTTGCATTAGTCCGTGGTTTTCTATAAGCTGATCGAGGTCTGGTCTTACTCCAAAGAAGTCTCCTGCCTTTAGGATTCTGTCTTTTACAGAGTTAGCCAGCTTTCCAAATTCTTTCTCTTGGTCTAAAAAGTAGGCCATGGACATGTAGGTAGACGAAGAAGTGTGACATGGGAACTTTAAGGTTCTAGGATCCCCATAAGCACTAGAAGGGAGGGAGGCGCCGGATCCGGTCAAATCTACTGAAGAAGCTGATTTGACGAATTCAGGCATATCGTAAAGCTTAGTAAGATTGTGTAGCTTAACTCCACCCTTATCATCAACTTGGTCAATAATCATGGCATATACTCCAGTAATGTTGCTTAACTATAGCGTGCAGTGGCGCACAGTAATGGACCTGGCTAATGTACAGCCAGACTCTAACTTCTTACCATGCAACTGTCCCTGCCCCAATTGTAGCAGTAATCTTACCATATATAAAGATATTACATCAACAGAGGCTCAGTGGTTCTACTGTAAGAACTGTGAGCTTTCCGGGGACACCATAGAACTATTAGCAGCATATATGAAATTAGGGCTAATGGACACCATTAATTTCCTAGTTTCTAAAGGGATAATAGACAATACGAAGGTAAACTACCCCAGAAGGATATTTGAGTATATAAATAGGCAGTCTGGGTACCGTAACAAGATTCTGTCATTTTGGAGAATGATTAAGGGGTGTGAAGAAAGAATAACCAAAGAACACATGGATATAATTTCTGCGTTAAACGTAGGTGGTGGTAGTAGCGACTATAAAGGTATAAAGCAAGTATTTGGGTTCAGCAGTAAGGCCGAGGTCCTTAGAAACATAGTAGTAGGAAACTCCGCCGCCGGAGTAGACGGAGGATGTAATAGGGTATTTAAAGGCAAGGGCTGGAAGAGTGTATGCATAGCTGCTGCTTTTGACATGCCAGGAAGAATCAAGTCATTTGTAATGTTCGGCCAACCAACTCTCGGAAGCATCTCAGTTATAATAAGGCACATCTGCTACAAAACCTGGAACGCTTACGAGACAGAGCCAGGTATAATGTTCCTAAACGAAGCTATATCAAGCGACGACAAGTCAAAGATAGTAGTGACTGACACTATGCAGGGCCTTAGAATGGCTGTTGACTACATAGATAAATACGGAAAGTTTCCACCTATACTTGTTGCTACTCCTGATGAAGAGAAGAGATCGTGTGCGTGGAAAACACTCATAGAAGAAAATAAAGACGTAATAATAACTGGGACAAAGGCATCGGAGATGGCTCCATTCGGGCCAGAAGCATACTTAAGTGAGTTCTCAGAGAGCTGGGATAGCTCCTGGGTAGGCTCGGCTAAGTGGATAGCAAAGACTATAGAGAAGAAAGTAAAACAAAAGATAATGGAGACGTCTCCAAAAAAAGATGACAGAAAAAGAGTGCTCTTTAATAACACGGTCTACGAATGGAAAAAAGACGGAATGTATGCTGGAGCGCAAACAGTCAGTAATTTAGTAATGGATGGCTCTTTAAATATAGAGGAAGTGCTGCTAATCAAGGGAGATCAGTACTACACAGGAACTATCACATCGCACGCTAGCGGGGAGACCGCAAGATTTAAAGTAAAGTCGTGCTACTTAGATCACAAGTTCTATAGGTGGCTTAAGGTATTTAGCCTAGAAAAAGGAATAGGGCATATAATGTGTAGAAGAACCTACGCACCATACGCTGTTAAAGTATCTATGCTGCTTAATCCTCCAAGAATAGTAACTGACTTAAAAGAGGACGGAGGAGAGGGAATAGCGTATAGGTTCTCTAGGTGCAACATAATGAAAAGCGGTAAAGTAGCAGAGCTTCCTAGCGTAAAAAGATTTAGAGAGTGTGCTCTTAGCTTAAATGAGCCGTTGAGTATTTTTGATAAGGAAGCCCTAGGAGATGAGAGAAGCGCACTAGCGTGGTCAGTCATAGTGGCTTGCATGTCTAACGCCATGTCAAAGATAACAAATAAGCCTAAGATAGGAATAGCAGTAGATCCGGAGTGCTTCGATGACGTCAGAGCTATAGCTGAGGCTGTAGGGTCAAATGTATGCTCTTTATCTAGTAAGGGAGTTAGAAAAGCTGGAGCAATAGGAATACTGGATATGGAAGCAAAGTTCAACCTTCCTGTAGTAATAGACCCTGGGGTACTTACTATGCCATCCCACAGAGATGCTATAGAAAGAGCTGGAGGGCCTAGGAACTGTATAATCAAAATGGGCAATATGACCGTGCTAGGAGCCAGGACTATAACAAGATGGGCTAGGATTAAAGACAGCTCCTACGTTATGACCGACTCACTTCGATCCGCTTGTAAGAAAATTAGCATACTTTTTCTTACATGGGTTATTACATCTAGGTATAAGTCTGCTGGAAGTAATGGTATACAGAAAGCTACAGAAGCCTTGTCGAAATGGTGCCTAGATAATGACATAACCCTTGACGGGCTTCATAAAGGCATCAGTCTAATAGACCACGACCTAGACAAGACAGATAACAAATCAAAAGAAAATGCGTTTAAATCTATTATGGAGCTGGTGCTTAACACTGAAAGCCTGAGTAGTAACGGAGATGACGCCGTAGACGGAGAGGTAACCTGGGTAGCGTGCAAGGACCTTTACAGAATTTTAGACAAGTACTCAGCCCCCATGTCAGACAGAGGATCCCTAGCTAAAGCTCTTATAGAGACTGGTACTATAAAGGATTATGCAGTATTTGAGAAAACTAATAACCCAAGCTGGGCTATTCTCACTTCAGACTTAGAGTCGTGGTCTAGAGGACTATAGAGTTATACGTTCCATCCTTCTAGGCCTGCCTCCTGTGCCTGCTCCCTAGTTACAGAATACTTCTCTGTACGGAAGTCAGGCCATGCCCCGGTCATGTGCCACAGGCATAGAGCCCCAATATTTACAGACTGGGCAAAGTCATCAGACATAGCGGGATTCCGCTGAATGGTGTATATGTCGGACCCTGAAGCTGTAGTTGTTTTATTTTCAACAAGGGCCAGAAAGTCTTGGATTAAGCCGGGGTCTTCAGAGCTTACGTAGTCATATGCGAAGAACTTAAGCTTCTTTGTTCTTATAGCCATACAAGTAGTTAACAAACTTCTAGTCTTATCGGCTCTGTAGTGCGCTCTGGGGTTTGTGGGGCAGGCTTGAATAAATGTGAACATTGACTTGCTAGCTGCCCTAACGTACTGAACGGGTAATAGGCATTTAAGAGAAACCCCTGACTGAACTAGTACTGTCTCTCGTATA
>Ga0049080_10000870_pt1 | contig 10300 bp, 17 predicted proteins | sample GreLakmeER15MSRF_FD_66716 | JGI IMG/M metagenome (GOLD analysis project Ga0049080, IMG submission 66716) | Freshwater lentic microbial communities from great Laurentian Lakes, MI, USA - Great Lakes metaG ER15MSRF | ecosystem: Environmental > Aquatic > Freshwater > Lake | place: Great Lakes... | reverse complement strand
TCACAGTCATACCAACTACCTGGTGTAAATGGCCACATGTCTTCTGGAATCTCTTTAACATCAGCATAGTCACTGTCCCAGGCAAAGTCACTGACGCTTAATTTATTCTCTTTGAAGTAATCGTAGGTCTCACGGCTAACGGTGCCCATGGCAGTTTCACCACCATAGCCCCACATGCTGACTTTATAAGTGCGTGGAGTGAACTTTAATGTAGCAATTAGACGTTCTTGTTCAGCTAATTTCTGTGCTTCAATCTCTTTTTTAGAGGGCTTTTTAACTTTAACGTCGGCGAATGGCCATTCAGCCTTGGGTTTTTTAGTTGCCATGTCGTCTCTCCAATAACCAAACAATATATAAGAATGCCGCTAGGTGTGCAAAGTTATACGCACCAACGACGCTGAATACCAAATAGACGAATACAAATACAAACAATCTCAAATCACCATTTTCATCAATCTTAAGATCATGTGTTAGGTCTTTTAAAAACAATTTTAACCAATGCAGTTTATTTAAAACAAATAATTTTACATCTGCCCATTTACTTCTAAGATTCAATTTTTTCTCCTTAATAACAAGTATGTTGAATACTTAATTTTATTTTTGCTAATTTTTCAAACTGTTCCGTATTTTTAATATTGATACGCAAGGTACCATAAACACTATCTTTATGTTTAATAAATGGTCTAGATATTACATTCATATCAGCTAAGTCATATGTACCTGATGGGTATTCGTAATGAATTAATGTATCATTGCGAACTATTCCACAACGACTATCAATTACATTACCAGCGTAATCCAATAGATCTGCCTTTAATCCTATATGCTGTTGTCCTGATGATTTAATTGCACCATTTAAAGCATACAAAGGTCCAAGATCAGCAAAATAGTAATGATTATTACCTATCCGTAGATCTGGTATGTTGCTACATTCCATGCGTTCTAGTAATCTTGGATTAGCCACTGCTCTGACTAAAAGATTCATCATAGTACCGCATGATCTATTTTTTGTTGAGATCAAATCTACAGCCTCATTCAATGCCGTTATCCAAGTTGGACTCATGCTGATGTTAAAAGGTATGTCTACGTAAGGTTGTCGCAGTTTGTCAATATCATATTCAGTCTTACCAAAATTAATCACGTAGGCATTTTCTGGATAACTAGTTAAAAGATTTTGTAATAATGCATCTCCATTATTCAATTGTTGCAACTGTGAATTTAGTGTTTCCTGTATTACTAGACCATTGACATTGCTAGACTGTTGAGATCTGGTCATCATCCTGTCAGCTATTTTACTAGAAGCTACCAGGACCGACAATCTAACAGTTACAGAATCTGTATCTTCTTTCTTATCAAGTTGTTTATAATCTAAAATATATGCCGCAGAATAACTGCCAATGAAATATTTGGTTAATTTTTTACCATCGGTTTCCTTATCACTAACAATGATCTGTCCCATTGTTTGTGTAATAGCCTTGTCAAAAGCGTCTTGTCTTGCTAGTGCTTCTGTCTTGCCAGTGCCTTCGATTTCTATTCGAACTTCTGGATAAGCATTAGTGGATAAAAATAGCAAACATGCTATTACCAAATATTTCATCTGATATTAAGATCCTGATAGCATGAAAATTAATAATGCTATAAGGATAGCAAGTGCAAACCACTCACTCTTGTTCACTTGACCAATTCCTGGGTGGTCGTTTTAACTTTAGTAACACCATGATCTAATATCTGAGCAACACCAGTGATGCCCACTGTAGATATGATTATACCTACCACAACGCCTACAATGAATGATTTCATTACACACCATCCATGCTGTTCTTAACCTTACGTGCAGTACCGATAGAGCTTTTAGTGACTCTTACTGTTACTGCAACGAGATTATTTTCTCTATCAACATTAGTTTTAAGCCATTCGCCACCTTTAATTTGTCCCACAGAATGTTGAGTTAAGGTTTCTTTGACAGTTTTTACAACTTTATTAACTCTTGCTCTATTTTCGTTATTTTGCAGAGTTGTTTCTGTTTTGTTGCTAACTGTCTTGTCGCCAAATACATCTGTACCTTCGGCAGGTTTCTTAGATTCCGCAGTTGTACCGTTGACAGAATCATCTAGGATAGTTTTAGTGCTTGTTTCTACACTTTTAGTTGAAGTGCTTGACAAATTTAAAAATTCATTGATGTTATTAATAGCATCCATCTTAGCTAGCACAATAGCTTCTCTCTTTGCACTTTCATGATTAGCATTTATAGAGGCAAAACCATTTGCATAGATAGCAACCCAGTCACCAGTTTTTTCATCCATCTCTACTCTGAGGTTACCAAAATCTTCATAAAACGTAGCTTCTTTTTTAGTAATCTCTGATTTAGCTTCTAAAGGATTTGTAATAGTGGCAACTTTAGGATTCGAACTACATCCAACTACTAATAATGCACCAGCAACTGCAAGGCTGATTTTCTTAATGTTCACGAGTGAACTCCTTTCAAGTTATGTGATTAATCTATCACGTTAAAAACATTATACTATCTATTTTGATTTTTGTCAATTGGTTTATCCTGCCATTGGTCCATCCACTCTTTGGGCATTTCAATTGGACCAGTACCAGCTGTTGGCGTGGTGGTATTTTGATCTTCGTCTAGAAGTTTGCGATATGCAGCTTCTCTTTTGGATTGTTCAATAATTTGATTATTTGCGCATCCAAACATAACCAAGGCTAAAACTAATATAAACTTATTCATAAATTACGATCCCCTGAATTGAACGGTTTTTTGCGTCTAATAATTGTCGTTGGCTTAATCCAAATGATTGATAGCCTTCTGATACCATACTGTAATACCCATCACTTGGGGCATAGCCTCGCTCACGTGGTCCCATGATATAAGTCATAGCGATATATGATTGTCCATCGTGTTCGACCGATACTGTCTTTTTGTCATAGAATTCTGGATATCCTTCTAACATGTCTAAAGCAGATTCATCCGATTGTGTGATGGTCCAAATCACCCCTTCTACTTGTTCCGTGGGACTAGGCACTATTGTAGCAAAGCTCTTAAATTCAAGTCTATAGCCGGGCAATATAGCCTTGCCCAAAGCACGTGCATCAGGACAACGATATGCCATTTCTTCTTTATTGGTGTTCATGCCATAGGCAAAGTATAGTTTTACAGACTTAACCATGATCCCTTGGCTTTCGTATAGAATATATGACGACCAACTTTACCAACAACCTTGTCATGATCTGTCCATGGTGGGTTGGTGTAGTCAGCATGATAATATAGGGCTTTCTTCAGGGTCTTAACACGATACCCCTGTCCCAATACTGCTTGGGCCACTGCACGACTTTCGTGCCAATTTTCACTGTCTAATTTGATTGTTGCAAGTTCTCGATCACTGGTCCAACTGAACTGGTTTGGACTGTAAACCACAGCACAGACATTGTGTCCCCAATACCCATTGGCTACACGATTAAGTGTGACCTGGGCCACAGCATATTTGCCCATGGTATCTTCTGTTCCTGCTTCAAAGAAGATATTTCGTGCCAAACAATCTAATTCTTTACTAGTGTATTTGAATGGTTTGATTTCTTTAAACAATACCAATTCTGTGGTTTCTTTAATATTACTATTCTTAATGATAGCCATGGTCTTTTGCATGTCCTGCATAGCTTGATTCTGACTAATCAACCCCCAACTACCCCAAGCTAATAAACCAAAAATAACATATTTAAACATGAGCTTACCTCCATATTATCTGACTATTATACATGATATTTTGGTAAAAGTCAATCTAAAGATAAATAAATACAATAAAGTTTAATTAAGGACATATCATATATGGCAACCCAACATAAAATTATAGTAACTAGACCAAATCTTACTTCTTTATTTTGGTTAGAGCATGTTTATAGTTATGATACTCCCATAAAATGGGCACCAGGTACAATGCCTCCAGAATTAGAGGCAATGAAATACACAGCACCTTTGGTACCAATGTGTTTTCCAGCATGGCTTCCAGGATACTATGCAGATCATCAGATGGCTAATAAAACTGGTTTTACAAGTTTTGTAATTGACGATCTTCTTACTTGGACCCAAATCCTTGCTAGAAAAGATGAATTACGTCCAGATCTATTAGATCTCACTGAATCAGAGTATTTTCGTATGTATATGCTAGAAACAGCACATGCCAATTACCATCCGCCAGTAAATCCATTTTCTATAACTTGGACCGCGACCAGCACTTGGAATACATTAGAAAATATGCAAGCTGGTGTAGGTCAAGCCCTGGAAGAAATGACTCTAGTTTCTATGTGGAATGATTCATTGACTCACACAAACAACACTCTAGTAGAAGAAGTATACGTAGATGATGTAAAACAAACTGGAATTACTTTTTTTAGTTAATAGATCTAAATAATAAAAAAGCCCCAATTAAGGGGCTTTTTTTATCAGTTCAAATTGCTTGAACTATTAGTTGAACATCATAGCACGTGAGCCTGTTAAGTCACGAGCTGAAATACGGTAAGCAGTGTTACCTGATGTGTTAGTGATAGTTTTAACATTTAAACCAGCCGCACGTAATTCCGAAATACGAGCAGTAAGTTTTTCAATACCATAGTTAGCTTGTGCCTGTGCTATAGACAATGTTTTGTTTGTACCACGTAGATATCTTTCTAAGAATGATACTTGATTTTTAACTTTAACTAAGTTAGTTGATTTACGTTTTGCCATTTGTTTCTCCGTTTTTGAAAATAAACTTAAAATTGACATTTCTGCCCTTTCATAAAAAGCTGACAACCCATCAGCAATATGTATATTATACATGTGTTTAAAAAATGTGCAACCATCAATTTAACCAAAATTAATTAATCTGAAGATCCACGATGTTATCCACACGGAAACTGCGCCATCCCTTCTTGTCCAAACACCAAACACTGACTACATTTTGATTTTCGTGGCGTTTAATTGTGCTCTTACTAGCTACCTCTGCTGGTAGTTTTGGAATTACACCTTCTTTAAGGGTACAGGGCATGACACGTGTTTCACCATTTATCTTAGTAAAGGTCACTGTACATTCATGCTTGGATAATGCTTCAATTAAAATTTCTCTATTCATTTCTTTTTTCCTTTCTTAAGGTCTAAAATAGCCTGCGCTTGTTTACGTTGTAATTCTTGGGTAGCATCAAGATCTTTGTTAAGAGCTGTGTTGACATTTGTCAACTTAACTATCAGATGTTTGAGATCTTCATCTTCTGCTTTTAGTTTATCGATCTGTTTCTGCATGTCTACGACTGCTAGTCTTGAACGATCTAGTTGATCGTTGACCTTTTGTATGGTAGTTAACAAGATTAATAAAGTTACAACTGCTATGAAAAACATAGTCCAGGTAGTTTGTTTGCTTGTCACTGTATGTCTTCCTCCTGTAGAGAATTCCAAGTTATTGATTTCGCACGAGCATCTAGTTCACGTTCTTTAGCCTGTGCCAGCAAAGGTAATAGTGCAGTCATGCTTTTTAATATCATATCACAGCCACTTGGGGTTAGTTTGCTATATTGCGGACCTACGCCACTGTTATAAAAATATTCAGGGTTATCAATAACGGCTTTGACACTGCCTTCAATCATGGTCATGACTTCTTTGGTTGTTAGTTGTTTTAACTCATGAATCATTATTCTTTTTCCTTTTCTTTTTCCTACCCCAAGGCTTAGGTTTTTGCGGCACAGGCATTATAGTTTTTCGCCTGATTCAAAGCCACGGAACTGTAGGAAGCGAGGAAATCTTAGGCTCCACGTTTCTTCACTGTCCTGGCTCTTAGTCGCGGCGTCTGCCCGGACTTCGACAATCTGTCCCACGAGTTCACTGCGCGACGTCCAATAAGTGTCACGATGAACGTCAGTGAAGCCACTACCAACATTAACTCGAATACGCTTGCCATCGTCTTCTCCCTCGCAAATTAATGCACCTAGTTTTCCTAGATTACGTCCAGTGCCTTCTTCTACTGCTATGACTGTAAGGCTAACTTCAATGTATGGTTTAAGTTTTAACCAAGCCACACTACGTTTACATTCATAGACGGCCATGGGATCCTTTATCATGATCCCTTCGTATCCACCATCAATGGCATCTTGATTGATCTGTTTAAATCTCGCTTGTCCAACATCACTATCAAGATCAACTTGTTCCTGTCCAACCACGGTTACGTTAGGCATATGATCACGGAACTGTCCATACCATGCGGCTAGACTATAACTACGATCGATCTGCTTGTGATCGCCAAGGCCACGATTAAATTCTTTTAATGTCAATATATCAAATAAGTTTAACACAGCATCGTTGGCCTCAACATCGCTTTTACGATGGACTTGTTTCATCAAGTCTTGGAAACTCGCAGACATAACTTCGCCATCTAATACCACTGGCTCAGCAAAAAATATAGCGTGTTTGCTGATCTGCTTTTTAATGTGTTCAAAGTTCACTAGTTCTTTACCATTGCGACTATATTGTTCTACGTGTCCGTTTGGATAAACCACAGTGATAACACGCACACCATCTAATTTAACCTCAACTAATTTAACACCTTCAACCTTGCTTTCGTGATTAGCTGAATCATGTGCTAGCTGGCAGGTAAACACAGGTATCTCGTAATTTGTTTTCTTAGTTTTTTTGACAGCGGTATTAATAGTTTTTTCACTAGTGCCACAACGTAGATCTTTGATCAGTATACGACGATACCAAAGGTTCCATTGCTCTTCTGTGGCCTGTAGTCGATATTGATTGACAGCAGTGATGGCATCATTGCCGGTTAGTTGTCTAGTAGATAATGCAGTGGTAAGTTTTTCAAAGTTCGTCCAACTTAACCCACGCCCTGCACCTTCTTTAGTTAAGACTTGCTTGATACCAAAAGTCGTCATAGCATCTAATGCCAGACGACATCCAGCGAAGAATTCATCATTGCCTGCCTCAGCTTCGCGAGCAATAATAGCTTCTTTGGCCAAGCGACTATTATCAGTTTCTAGTTCTTGGATTACATTCCACGGATTATTCATTACCTACCTCTGTGATATGACGACAATTTTTACGATATGTGAACCCTGTACACGTACAATTATACTGGCCTTTTTGGCGGATTACAAGATACTCGTTGCCCTTACTGCCCTTGACAGTCCATTGTTTGTAATCTGGGTCAATTTTTACTGTGCTTTTACGACCTTGTAAGTCTTTGATCCATAAGATGTTTTTTTTATGTAAGATGCTGAATTTATTAGGGTGAGCAGAGTTGGAGATAGCCATTTCATCAGGCTTTAACCATTTGATTGTGTTGAGGATTTCACCGGTTATTTCGTGCTCGCAGTATGGATCTAATCTGTGATAACTGGGCTGATATAAGCGTGTTCTAACTGTGACTTGGCTCAATTTGGACCTTTCTAACCATTTATATACAGCTATTATACAGTCTTTTGGTTAAAAAGTCAAGTAATTTTTATAGGCGTCCTACTACTACTTCAATTGTACTAATATCTGTATTATCAATGGCTTGCAATGCCTTGCCAATGATACAGCCTGGTTGATATTGTTGGGGATCTAATGTCTGTGCAACTCCAGCGATATGGCTTGCTACTACTCTATCTCCCTTGCTAACTGGTCCTAAAACACGGCAAGGTACTCGACCTTGAAGTGCTACAGCTACGCCAGGTTCAGCTCCGTTCATCAGATATGCTGGGTTTGTAGATACAACACCTGCGATACGTGTGTCGTGACTGTTATGGCTTTGAGTGACTTCTGCTTCACCGCCAAATACTAATACAGTGCCGGGTGCGTAGTCAGAATCTGATGTGTAGTTTTCAGCCAAGTCAGCATATTGTGCCGTGGCCGCAACTGTGAATGATTTACTCCACCAATTGGTCAAGCTACCTAACGTAGTAACATTACTTGAAGTCGGGATAAAAGAATCAGATTTAACTGATACTATATTACTGCCGTTGATTGCCACGTTTACATATGAGGTAGTAACAATAACATTACTTGCATCTTGATTTATTCTCTGTGAACTTAGACCAACATAAGTGCCGGCGGAGATCGAAGCACAGATAATATTTCCTGAGGTATTAATTAACCCGTTTGAACTTAATGTTCCAGTTATTGTTGGAGTAGATAACGTCTTATTACTTAAAGTTTGTACAGCATCAATACTAGCCAGAGTATTACCGCCAACAGTGCCATTGTGTACCCTAATAGTACCTAGCGTGGTATCTACGCTAATCTCACCAGCCGCACCTGTAAATGCGTTGTTTTGTGCTGTGGTTCCTCGTCTAAACTGTACTACTGTTGGCATGATTCTTTCCTATTATATGCTATTTATTAGATTATTAAGTTAATACTTCAAGATCTGTAGTTGTGGTTGCCCCTTCACTATTACAATCAAATGTGGTCGCATTTGGTACCCCAAATGCATCTGCGGTAACAGTGGTCACATCACCGTAATCTCCAGTGGGGAAATCGCTAACTGTACCATAGGCTAAAGTGTTCCATGTAGCACCATCATATGTTTCAAATAATGATGTATCTGTATTAAATCTAATAGCTCCTAATGTTTCTGTTCTCTGAGCTGTAGTTCCTACTGGTACACCAAATCCACCTGTGGTTGAGATAATAATATCTTCGCCATCAGATGATAATACTGCGCCACCTAGATAAATGGTATTGCCGCTAAAATAAGCACTACGCCAACGCTGTGTTGGGCTTCCTAGATCGTAGGTAACGTTGGCACTGGGTAATATGCTACCTGCGACATGTATATTTGAACTAGTAAATACTACAGTGTTGGCAGTGCCGCCTACGGTTACTGCAATGTTGCTGCCTGAATAAGCAGTGACATCTGATGTACCATTGATGATCTTAGTAACGCTGGTAATAACTCCTGACAGTTGACTACCATTACCAAAGAAATATGGTGCTGTGACATTACCACCAGATACTATATTGCCAGTGGTGTTTACGAAAGTTGCAGTTAGTGTGCTGACCCTTAGATTAGCATATTCGCTGATTGAGATGTTAGCATTAGTGGCACCAGTAGTAGTAGTAAACGCAGTAACAAAAGTATTAGCTGATTCGTTCCAAAATATTGCTGTGTTAGCCAGTGTGCCACCATTGCGATTTATGATAAATCCAACGTCTATGTTGGCCAGTGTAGATCCTTGGTTTAGGACCGTGATGGGATCATTGATCGTAGTGACTACGGTATTGATCTGCGCGGCGGTTGGTCTGGTTAATCCCATGGGTGATCTTCTTTATTTCTAGTATTTATCAAGAAAATAGGACCCTAAGGTCCTATTTCTTTTGTATGTTTTGGTCTAGTGTTTACCAACAACTACTTCGATAACACCTGAGTCACCGTTAAAGTCTTCAAGAGCTTTACCAATAACTGTACCAACTTGTGGAAGACCTTCTGCACGAGCATGGCCATCACCTGCTGATACCATCAAGTCGCCTTTGAGGATTGGACCGCGTACCTTAGTTGGAACACGACCTGTTAATGCTAGTTCTACAGTATGTTCACCTTCTAACCCACTATTCATCAAGTAAGCTGGATTAGTACTAACAACACCTGCTACACGTGAACACAGGTCATGTACGCATTGTGTTACTTCTTTATCACCGCCAAACATTAACACTGTACCCGGAGCATAATCTGCATCAGCGACATATTTCTCAGCCAAGTCAGCATAGTTTGCGTTAACACTTAAGAATCCACCATTTACAGCAAAGACATTATTCCATCGTACATCGGAACTACCAAGAGTTCCGCTTGCGTTACCAGTAGGCATTATACCTTGTGCACCAAATGATGCGACATTACTGCCATTGACAGATACGTTTACATAGCTAGATGTTACTTGTACGTTACTACCACCTGAATTAATTTTTGCAGCATCTAAGCCGCCAAATGAACCGCCACCCGTGACTGAAATATTACCACTGGTAGTGATTGCTCCTGTTGCGGCATCGATTGTTAAAGGGCCTACCGTGAGCCCGTTGTGTACTACGAAATTACTATTTGCCATGGTTCCATATTCCCCTATGATATACAGTTATTTATGCGACCATAGCCAAAATAATAGGGCTCAACGGAGCCCTATTATCTGCTACTATTATCTAACTATAGTATTACATCATACCAGGCATACCGTGCGGTTGCTGAGCTGGTTCTTCTTTAGGGAGCTCGTTGATAGCACAGTCTGTGGTTAACAGTAATCCAGCGACACCGGCGGCATTTTGCAGTGCGCAACGTGTTACCTTGGTTGG
>Ga0049080_10000865_pt1 | contig 10317 bp, 13 predicted proteins | sample GreLakmeER15MSRF_FD_66716 | JGI IMG/M metagenome (GOLD analysis project Ga0049080, IMG submission 66716) | Freshwater lentic microbial communities from great Laurentian Lakes, MI, USA - Great Lakes metaG ER15MSRF | ecosystem: Environmental > Aquatic > Freshwater > Lake | place: Great Lakes... | reverse complement strand
TTATTAGCCATCAATAAACCTTTTTCTGGCCTTTCACCATATCAGTCGGGCTGTTCTTGCGGTCATCGGAACCGCTAAAACACCACATAGATTGAAAGCCACCTTTAGGCAAAGAGCCAGACTTGTAATATGGATCACCACCAGCACTCATATCAGAAGGCATCTGAGGACGCATTGCCACACCGTTTTGTTGGTTATTCGTTTGATACTTTTTCATCACTTAAACTCCTGTCTTTACGCAAAACCAAAAAGGTAAATATGGAAAAGATAGATAGCGCAGCTAATCTCTCCCACTGCGGCCCCCACATTGCCCACGCAGTCATTCCGCAAACCATGCTTAAAGCTAAAAATACTATTAACCTGCCAGCTAGTACGCTAAGTGCAATTCTGATAATAGAAGTAGCATCCATGAATATCCCCTTATAACAATGGTATTCAAATAATACTACTCATCTTCATCATTTGCAAACCCGCTTCCCCACTCGTCATCTGTCAGCTTTAGCTTAATAGCCTCCAGCTTCAAAGCTCGGTCTATGACTTTCATCTTCTCCGTAATGCTGGCGGTAGCATCTGCCATCACTTCTTTCAAAGACTTGCTGATTGCTTCTTCGAGTTCAGGATTTATCCCCTTATCCTTTTTCCTGCTCATCGTATACGACTTCTAGTTTCTGTCTTGGCTTTACGAGCAACACTGTAAGCAATGGCTACGGCTTGCTTTTGAGGCTTGCCGCGCTTCATTTCCTTAGAAATGTTCTTGCTCATAGACTTCTGACTAAATCCTTTTACTAAAGGCATAGCAGTCTCCTAGCGTTTCATCTTACGGTTGCCCATACGCATAGGCATGGAAGGTTTTAGAGTGCGTCCTAGATTCTTCTGAGCCTCCGCAGAGCCACGAACCTCATTCTCGCCAGCACGACGAGTATCGTCTTCCATCTTACGCATTTCTGCTTTTGAATAATCTTTACCGTACATCATTATCTTGCTCCTAAGTTGGGTGCAGCAGAGTTAATTTGACCACGCTGGTTTATTACATCCCCGATACTATTGATTGTGCCAGTTCCAGCTCTAGGAATTGCATAACCAACAATTGCATTTTTAATTAGTCTACCCATAAACGTCAACTTTTCAGCCTCAGAAATTGAAACACTAGCAATTTCTTGTAGCTGGCGGCTAATTTGATCCGCTTCTTTCCTACCTATTAAGCCAGTTCTAAGCAAAGAATCTTTTAAGCTTGTATCATAAAAGCGCATAGCGCCAAACACGCCCTGAGTAGCTTTGTCAGCCAATACCTGACGCACAGACTCACCTAGTATCTCTCTGCCTTTAGGGGCAGCAGCAATAGCAGGAGCTACACGATCCCACAGAGTTCGATCACCAGACAAGATAATCTCGCTTACACGGGCAGCAGGTTCAGCCGTACCTAGAATCTTTGCCGCTTCTTCATTTGCTTGCTGAGTTACATTACCAGCTTCTCTAGCGCCAAGTTCAGGAGCTTTCTCAGCCTCACGCACAGCTTGCTTTTGTTCTACTCCTAGTCGCTTCTCTACCTTGGTAGCACCAGCAGCTCTAGCTTCAGCACGTTCCAAGTTAGTTATGTAAGACTCTGCCGATCTACGCACGTTAGGCAATGCACTTAGAAAGTCAGAGTTCTGCTTACTGGTAAGCCAATTTCTAGCAGCAGAAGCATCCTTGCCATTCAAGTTCTTAGCCACAAAGTCGGCTGCTTGACGCTCAACTAGAGCCGCATCACCTACTAGCTCTATAGCATCAGCAACAGACTGTCTGCTATTAAAGAATGTACTAGGCAATGCCTTATCGTCAGCAGCAAACTTGGTTGCATCTATGCGATCCATCGCAGTAGCTTTAGCACCTGCCTTGGTTTTGAACTTATCTATCAAGCGAGAAGCAATTTCATAATCTCTTTGCAATATATCTTGAGCTTCACCAGCATACTTAGACTGAATGTTGCTTAGCATTATGTAGTAGTCCTCCGCAACCTTGCGAGTCAAACCTTCATAGCCAGCAACTTCTTTACCAAACGCAACATCACCAAGCTTACGACGCACAGCATCCAACGCCTCAAACGAACTTGGGTAAGTCTTGTAAACAGGATTACCTTGCTCATTTACTCCAGCCAATACTCTGCGACCACTCACAGCTTCATAGATATTGTTGTAAGCGTTTAGCAATCCCTTCTCTGTTACTGGCGCAGTAGCTTGTTTTCTAGCTTCCTGACCTATTAACAACTTGCTGCGTAGATCACTAATCATTGTTTTAAATTCAGGCAATGAATTAACAAGAACGCCAGCGCCTTCTTTCTTTTCTACCTCTGCATCACGTATTTTTTTCTGATCCAGATAAGCTTTAGACTTGTTTAGTGATTGTTCATCAAACCTAGCAACAATACTATCTCTCAAGGTTCTTCCAACGTCTGATAGTTCGCGTGTAGCGTCACCTAGATTGCGTAACGAATCTTTAGCGCGTTGAAGGATGGTTGCTTTTGTTTCCGATACCTCACCACCTAAACTAGCAAAACCTTTTGCTCTACGCTGCGCTTCTAATCCTTCACGGGTTCCTGATCGTTCTAGTGCCTGTGCTTCTTGTGCCGCTGTACCTGTCATGGTCTGCACATCTTTAGCTATAACGTCATACAGCTTTTTCTGTGCGTCAGTGGTAAATGGAGCTTGACGTAGTTCGTTAATACGCCGCATGACTTCTTCACGCTTAGCACCAGCAAGATTAGCAGCTCCAACATCATCCATCACACTTTGCAATAGCATACGAGTATTAGCAGCGGTTGGTGAAACGGAACGCAGCAAACCAGATACGCCTCTAGCCGTACTAGACAATATCTCTACAGGAGCAAGACTACCTAATATCCTTGCTGACTCAGACACATAACCCGGAGCGCCAGCTAACTCAGCTACTTGACCAGCAGTCTCGCCAGTAGCGCCACTAAAACCGCCAGCAAGAAATCCTAAAGCGCGTTGTTTACCAGTATCCATTCCAATAGAAGCGGATTTCATGGCACGACCAGCCATCTGCACAGGCTTGTAAGGAACTTTCTCTAGTACCTGACCAGAAAGACTAGCAATTTCTGGACTAAAAGCACCCGCAACCGCACCAAATCCAGCAGAAGTAGCCACATCTTTGGCGCGATCCATAAGTCCTTTTTCGGCTTTAGGTGCGGCAGGTTCGGTTTCGTACTCAATACGACCACGAACGGGCTGTTGAGTTTCTTCGTATTCAATAGCCATTATCTTGCCCTATAAATAGCGTTTCTACCGCCAACACTAATTGGCGTTTTATCTTGAATAGCTCCAGAAGCAAACGCTGCATCTGCTTCAGCCTCACTTGCAAATGATGGGCGTTGCGTTTCACCACCACTTGCAGCGCCTTCTTGTCTGGCTTTTAAACTTGGGTATTGATTTTCAATAAATCCTTTTTGGCGCTTCATTTCTTCTAAGCCAGAATTCATTGCATTTCTAATACCCTCATAAACTCTAAACTCAGACTGATACAGCGGAGCAAGAATCTTGTTTTCCACTTTTGTCAGGGCTTTACCAGCAGTTTCAAATTCTTTACTACGGAATAATGCAAATGTCCTAATGAGATCAAGAGCTTCAGGATCATTTTTAAACTCGTTTTCAGCAAGTCTAGGATCAAGACCTAAAGCAATAGTCATATTTGTCCATTTTCCTTGTTTGTTAATCCTATCAAGAACTGGCAAAGCTTTTTCTAATTGCGGAATAAGCGTTTCACGCAATTGGTATGCAGCACGATCTTCTTTAGGCATCTTGTCAACAGCAGCTTTACGCTTTTCATCTGCCGACATAGCTTTTTGACGCTCTATCTCAACACGCTGACCTTCTAAACCAAGACGAGCGCGATCAATATTTAATCTTTCTTGATCTGCTTTACGTTTTTCTTCTTCCTTGTATAAATTATTTCTTAAATCTCTTAAAGTTTTATTGTCAGCATTTAACTCGTCTAACATTTTTAATGCTTCTAACGCACCCTGTTTTCTAAGCTTTGCTTCAAGAACTGGTGACCCTGTTTTTGCAATAGCAATTTCTTCTGCTACACGACCAGCTTCAAAGTTCTTGGTTTTTAGCATAACTGCGTCTGCTAACTCATCTCTAGCAATTTGAACCTTTGTTTGCATTGCTTTAAAGTTTTTCTCAAATATATCGCGCTCACGTTTGTAAATGTCAGCACGACCTCTTTTGTAACCTTCCAGCATTCCATTCATGCCAGCCATAGCAGCATAAGCATTATCTTTGCCACCGCCACCTATAGCCATACCAACAATACCCATCAAACTAAAGAATGTTGCAATGTCTTCAGCGTTATCTTTGGTAGGAATAAATGCAGAATTTTTCAAACCTTCTTGCGCTTGTTTTAAGGTTTGACGTTCTGGCATGGCAGAAAGCTCTGTTGCTTCTTTTTGTAAACTTGCTTGCTTACTTTCTAGTCCAGCAACTTTTTGTGCTTGTTCTGCTTGTAATATTTCTGATTCTGCTTGCAATGCTTGTCCACGCAAACCAGTTTGAGCAACTCGACTTTGCTCCAATTCAGAAGCAACATCATCAATATTTACAGGAGTTGTCTGTGGAGTTATTGTCTCTTTAGGAATAGCCTCTTTACTTCTCCTATTGTTTATAGGCAAAGTACGTACATCACTTCCTATTGCTGCGTCTAGTCGAGCCATAATTAAAATCCTGTTTGAATAGGCATACTAGGCGGCATACCAGCAGCAATGCTCGCCATGTTAGTAAAGTACGTGTTAGAGAGATTAGCTGCATAGCGATCAGCTTCTAATCCTGTACGGATAGCACCTAACATTAACTGGTCGCCAATATTGCTGATTTTCTGTCCGTAATCAAACTGGTTCTGCAATAGGTTTTGACGGAAAGCCTCTACTTGGGCAGCCGTTTGTGCAGCACCTACACCGCCTCTAGCTTCAGCACCCTGTGCCAACCTAGCGCGTAACGCTTGCAGTTGTTGCTGGCCTTGCGCTGTTAGTTGACCTTCTTGTGCTTGTTGCGTCAATTCCCGACCACGCTGTTGATATGGACGAGCTAACGCTTCTGTCTCACTACGAGCTTCACGACCTTGCTCTGACGCTCTCCTAGAAGCCATTACACCCTGAAGGGTTCCTAATCCAGCCAAACCTAACCGAGTAAGAGCTTGTTCACTTAAACCTGTAGCAGCAGATGCTCTTTTCATAAGTGGAACTTCGTCACCTAAATCAGCCCCTCTTGCTACTTTGTCTAGTCTTCCTACTTCTTCAGCCCTTGCTACATCTCGTAGATTTTGACCTTTTTTAAGCTGGTTAATGTCAAGCTCAGTTGCTGCAGCAATATTTCTGTTACGTACAACATCTGCTTGTGTTGGAAAACTTTGGCCTAGAGATTGTGCTGGAAAGTCTGCACCAAATCGTTGTTCATTGAATTGATAATTTGGCGCATTAACATTTACTGGATAATCAGGCGCATCTGGATAAATTCCGCTTAAATTTTGACCTGCATTAAAAGTAGCGCTTGGAGAGTAGTCACTTGATACAGAACTAGGTGAACTATAAAACATATCTTGGTCTGCAAGTCTTTGATTATTTATTTGATACTGTGGAATATTAGCTTCGTTAGCATATGGATTAGCACCATAAGAATAGTCATCCGGAATAGTGAAATATTCAGGCAAACCAGTAACAGGGTTGCGTTCTTCTGAGCCACCCATCTTTCTTAGCAGCTCAGCCTCTTTAGCATTGATATGCGCTAGGATGGTGTCACCACGTCTTCCCTGTGATTGTAAAAATTGCGCTATAGCTGGTATATCTATATCAGCCATAACATCCGTCTTTAACAGTCGAGCAATTTGTTTTGCCATTTTAGCCACCCAATTCGTCTTTAAGTCTCAAGGATTCTACGTTCCAAACATTCTTGCGTCTGCCTAACCTGCTACCAAACAAAGCCTCACCCGGATCACCAACACTTAACGCCTGTGATAATGCTTGCATACTCGCTCGTTCTGCCGTGGTAGGAATTCGAGTTCGTGTTTTTGTAAAATTATTACCAGAAATCAAATCAAGTATTACTGGTTCTATAGGAGGTTTTGTTACGGTTGTATCTTCTGTTTTTTTTGTTGTTTCTGTGTCTTCTATAATTTTTGGTGGCTTTAAAATGGTTTCATCTTCGTATGTAACCTCAGTCGGAGGTAACTTTGGTACGTTTAATATAGTTTCTTTATCACCAGTAACTTCAACAGGAGGTAATTTTTTATCGCCAGTTGAACTAGCGTCAGTTCTAAGACCATTATTTACTCTTTGCAATAGAGACAAACCATCTTCTTCTGCTGGAGTAACACCACTTACAGCACCACTAGTAGCTCCGGTAGTCGCTCCAGTAGCAGCTCCAGTAATAGTGTCCACAGCGCCCGTAGTTGATCCACCACCAGCAACGCCACTAATACCGGGTTTTATAGGAACATTTGACCCACCACTTTCACCTCCACCTATTATTATTGGTTGTTTAGTAGTAAGGTCTGTAGGAGAAAACTTATTAAAAGAACCAGAAGAACCGTCAATAGGAGTAAATGTTTTACCGCCAGTAACTTCAAAAGAAGCTTTAGATTCTGTTCCACCAGCAGTATCACCAACACTAGTAACTGGACGAGCAGTTACTTTTTTATCAATAGGATCAAAATAGTAAGTTGTAGTTCCAGACGCGTCTGTAATGTCTCTTGTTTGGTAAGTTTTACCTTCAACAATAATATTTTTTACAGGGCCAGCTTGTTGATTTACTCCTACACTAAATTCGCTACCGTCAAACAATGGTTGATCTGTACCTATTCCTCCGGGAACAGCAGACGTTAATCTTTCTCCACCAATAGATGATAATTCTGCTGTTGCCTCTCCAAGTTGACTACCAATACCCGGAGTTCTTGGTTGGCTAAACGCTTCTTCAAATTGTTTGTAATAAGAATTTGCTTGTTCGTCTGTAGATATACCCGGTGTTTTTTGTCCTGTTTGAGTAGCAACATCTCCAGCATAATCTACGCCAGCCATCAAAGCCGCATCCACTGGAGACATTCCTAACGCATTATATTTTGCGTACTCACCTATTGCTTTTTGAGTTAGCGGATCATCAAAACCAAGTTTTGCAATATCAGCAATTGTTCCACCTACTGCTCCAGCAAGAGCGTTTTGTGCAACATCTTGTTTAGTTATAAGTGCAGCTACAGCTTGTCTTTCCGCATTTATTAATGCGCTTGCAACTGTAGGGCTAATAGTATTTGGAGCAAGATTAGCTATTGTTGTATTTATTTCATTTAATGTTTTTGGAATTATGTTAGACGATTCAATTCCGGGTATTCCATAAGTTAAGCTATTTGCAGTAATAGTAGCAACAACGTTTCTAACAATATCTGCTGGATTTGCATCATTAGCTAACTGCAATGCTGCATTAACTCCAATTTGTGCTGGCAAGCTAAGACCAGCGGTAGCTGTTGCTAATCCAACTTGTAAACCAAAGTCTGCAATTCTATCAATCACAGAAACGTCACTCATCCTATCTACTTGTTCTTCTAGCCGTTTTGCTCCCTCAATAGACCCTTTAGTAACTATTGATTCAATTGCTGCCTGTGACTGACCATTGTTTTGTAAAAAAGTAACGTACTTATCAATATTACTTTTTAAGTCTCTAGCTTCAGCTTTTGCAGTACCACCGCCACCGGGTATATTTTGAAAAACCAAATAAGAAGCAGCGTCTTCTTTTAGTCGATCAGAACTATATTTAATAGGATCATTTATAGCCTCCCCAATTTCTTTTAAATATTTTGACTTTAAATCACCGTTTAAATTATTCCAATTACTAGGACGTAATAGTCTTTCAATACGTGGTATTTGAGAACCTATTGGGCTATCTCTAAACGCTATTGCTTGTTGATAAGTAACTGCGGCAGCAGGTTGTGTTTGTTGTACCGCTGGTGGAGCTGTATCAACAACAGGCGCAACAGGAGGCGCAGCAGTAGTCGTTGTGGAATAAGAAGTAGGTTGACTACCAATATATATAGTAGGTTCAGCAGCAGGAGGAGCAGTAACAGGAGGAGCAGTGGGCGGCACATAACTTGGCGGTAGAAATGGGCCATAATCGTACTGAGATGGAGGCGCAACAGGAGCAGCGTTATAAGCTGCCGCAGCCTGAAGCATTGCTTGTGCGCCAGCCATATCGCCTGATCTAGCAAGTTCAAGCGCTAGAGCCGCGCTAGGTACAGAATTTGAAGTTGCCATATAAATAGCCTATTTTAATTTGTTGTTGAAATACCTAAAGCTGCAACTATCTGCGTATGAATGTAATAGTGATTAGCTATCCAATCATAAAAAGCTTCTTCTTTATTCCAATCAACATCAAGCAAATTAAAAGGATTATTTAGATTTAAATAGCCAGCAAACGATTGATGCTCTACCTGATGCGCCATTAACCAATCATCAAGATTGTCAGTATTGGCTTCCATCAACGGATATGCAGGAACCGTTTTCCCTTCATCCATTAAAATCTCACGGAATAATTTGTGCTGCATTCCGTTCTCAAACAAAAACTCTTGTAAGGAATCAACATCGCCAAACTTGACGATGCTCAATCCATCCATATTCATTTGTCAGCCTTGTTTTCTAAACGATCAAATATCTTTCCTAGCATTGCTTTTATGTCTTGTATGTCGTTTCTGTAATCATCACGGTTGACATAAATCATCGGCATTTCAGAAATTCTGTCTTCAATTCTAATAATTGAACGTGAAATATTATTCAATATCCAACCAAAAGCGCTACCTGCCACCATGAAAAGAACATTAATTAAAAATTGAGGTTCCACTTTTAAACTCCGTAATAAGGAATTTTTTTTGCTGTTCCATTAACAATAATTGTTACATAGCCTTCAGGAGCAAGTGGCAAGCTAGGATCAGGCATCGCAGCCGTATTGCTTGTTGCTAAGTTAGCATATAAATTAGCAGTAATAGTAACATTTGACAATGTTGCGCTACCGCCTGTAATAACCACAGCATTGGCATTTTGAGTTGCCATCGTGCCAAGACCAGACACATTTGCAGTGGAAATAGCAATAGCAACATTAGCAGCGTTTGTAATTCTGCCTTGTGCGTCAATTGTAATTTGAGAAACGTCAGTTACAGTTCCGTAACTTCCAGCGGAAACGGCAGTATTTGCTAAGTTGAGTGTGACATTACCTGTCAACGCACCACCACCACTTAATGCAGTGCCAGCAATGACATTGACTGTGTTTGCCGCAGCACCCACATTAGCGGCATTTAAAACTACTACGCCTGTTTGACCATTAACAGACTGCACAGCAGGAGATTGATCTATCTTCTGCCAGACTGAGCCATTAAATATTGCCCAATCACCAATCTGCCAATCATTAATACCATTAAGGTTTGTTGTACCAGCAACACTAACAACGTAATACTGGTTTTGTGTACCAACACTAGAGGTAAGTGCTGGCGAGTTTGCATTGGCATCCCATGTGCCTTGATAAGACAATGTTCCTGTCGCTATACCACCGCCACCAGCCGTTTTTAACATTTCGCACCTCTAGATAACATATTCACTCCCATGATGGTCTACAACCCATCCCCGGGCGTAATGTAAACAGTCGCCGTACCAGAAGCAGTTACTCCAGTGAAGTAAGCATTTGGTACAAACGTCAATATCTCGTCTGTGCTTGGCAACAATGGAAACGCTTGTTGGCTGCTACTTACCAACGTAGCTGCACTATTAGCAGCATCAGCAGTAGTTCCATAACCAAGAAACACCATTCCAGTACCAGCATTAATAACGCGATATTGGTTTCCTCCAATTGTGGAAGAAGCGCACTGTACAGCAGTAGGTGCAGTCGTTGCCGCTAAAAACGTGACAGTGTTACCTGTTTTTGTAAACGCATTAATTCCCATTTTGTACCTCCCAAGCCTGTGCTAATTCGTTCCATGAGTACATTTGATTGTCAGTTGGCATTGCTATTGGAGACTGCCAGCTTGCATCAGCATTTAACGTCCACGATGAATATGGTTGAGGAGGAACAAACGCATCAATGTCTGCATGGTATGTAAATCCAATACCCGCATAATTCTTTCGCATTTTTCCGTTGTAACTGGTTTGTTTCCAAACACCACCAAACAAGTTAGTGCAAAAATTAATACCAACAACTTCTGACTCGTTGCCATTTGCATCAAGACATTCATTGTTATGTACAACAATAACTTGAGTCACTATGTTGTTTTCATCTAGTCGTGCAAAGTGAGCCA
>Ga0049080_10000864_pt1 | contig 10322 bp, 12 predicted proteins | sample GreLakmeER15MSRF_FD_66716 | JGI IMG/M metagenome (GOLD analysis project Ga0049080, IMG submission 66716) | Freshwater lentic microbial communities from great Laurentian Lakes, MI, USA - Great Lakes metaG ER15MSRF | ecosystem: Environmental > Aquatic > Freshwater > Lake | place: Great Lakes... | reverse complement strand
TACCCGCTGCAAGGTTAGTTAGAGCGTTCCCGCCCATGTTTAGATTGCCAGTAATGGTAGTCTGACCGTCTTTAGAGACTGACTGGGTTAAGGCTGCGCTTAGGTCAGCAAGAAGCGCTTGCCAGTCAGCGACAGTCGCTAGAGCGCCGTTAACCGCGCCGGACGACCATGAGCCGTTTGTCGGCGAAAATGTACCACTTACTCTCGGCATGGTGTACTCCTATAAAGGTTATTGGCGCTATTTTACATGGATTTTAGGTGTGATACAATTTGCCCGTGGCTAGACTTAGCGGTTGAAAATTCGATTTATCCCCGAACCGCCACAATCTTTTAAGGGATAGTTCTAGGATAAGAACATGGAAATCACGCAAGAACAGCTAAAAGAACTTTTGCACTATGACCCTGAGACTGGGGTTTTTCGGTGGAGGAAGTCTGTTTCTAGAAGCATTAAGCCTTGGGACGTTGCCGGAACAACGAATGATGAAGGATATGTTGCTCTTCAAATAAAAGGAAAAGGGTACAAAGCGCATCGACTTGCATGGCTTTACATGACAAGAAATTGGCCTATTGACCAAATAGACCATTTTGATGGAATACGCCAAAACAATAGCTGGATAAACTTAAGACCTGCAACTTGCAAGCAAAATAACGAAAATAAAAAATTGTTTATAACTAATAAATCAGGTTATAGAGGAGTGCTTTTGAGAAAAGATACAGGTAAATGGTCGGCATCTGTAAAGCATAATCAAAAACGCATCTTTCTTGGATGTTTTAAAACCGCCGAAGAAGCCGCCCAAGTTGCCGCCGCCAAACGTGCAGAATTGTTTACGCACGATCACGGGCGTGACCAAGTAAATACAGGGGTTTAAAAATGGACGCTTACACAATTGGAATTTTCTTTGCTGGCTTTATTTCTGGCATTGCTTACGTCACAATCTATTTAAACTTGCCTCATTGACCAAAACGGAAAAAACATGAAACTCTTACTCTTAGCTTTTTTACTCTCAGCCCAAGGCGCTTACGCCCAATGCGTTTTTGTACCCAATTCAATGCACTGCGTTGACAAAAATCAAGCGTACAACGACCAACAAGACCGACAACGCCAGCAGCAACAAATTGATTCCATGCAAAAGCAGATGGAACAACAACGCCGCTTAAACGAACTTAACTCTCACAATTCCCAACAACCTAATGGATTCCGTCAACAATGCTACCAAAACGTCTTTGGTGTAATCGAGTGCAAATAATGAAATACTTACTTTTAACCCTAGCCCTTTTTTCGTTTAATGTTTTTGCTCAAGAAATTTGGTACAAATATGCCGAATCGGATAGCTATTTTTATTTTGCAAAAATTGAAAGTTACAAATCAACAAAAGATGGCGGTCAATTTATTCAAAAAATTGAACAAAAAACAAAACCCGTACTTACGTTTTATTTAATTGAAATGAAAACTAAGGACTGCAACAAAGGCTACGGTTTTGTTTACGTAAACTCACTTGACGGAAAACTTGTTTCTCAGTTTGATTACGTTGAAGGCGGCGAAACAATTGCACAAAAAGCTGGAGACGCACTTTGCGAATTAATTAAAAGCAGCAAAAGCATTTAATGGAATTTACTGACTACCTACTGATAAAGCTAGTTGTTGTAGCCGTACTTGCGTTTATTTACGGCTACCTCATTACTCGGCAGTAAGTCCAACGGGCGCTGTTCTTGTTAAAAGTTGTTGCAATTCTGGGTCACGCAACAAAGCGGCTAAACGTGCATTGTTGGCAATAGGGGCTTGTTGGTTAGCAAGTGCTTTTTGAGCGCCTTGGCGAAACATTAAGCCACGCGAACCAGCACCAGCCGCATAAGGCAGTGCTGCCGCCGCTAGTCCTAACGGCCCCATAGATAAAGCACCAAGACCGCCAGCGCCGCCGCTTATCATTGCTCGCAGGTTGTGAGCGCCTGGGCTTCCCATTTGTTGAGATGCTTGGTTTACGGATGGAAATCCACTTGCAAAGCGACCAACCGTGTCTAAACCGTCCGACAATGGCTTTCCTTTATCGTAAAGGCGACCTATTACTTTGGCATTTACAGTGCCAGTTGCATCATTTAGAGCGCGTTCAACGGTGTAAGTTTTGGCAATCTGTTTTCTAGCATCGCGCAATGCAGGAATTAAATCGGCTTTACCAGCGTTTTTTGCATGGCTTTCTAAATTTAACTCTAAAACTTCGGCTGTATCCCTAAAATTCTTGGCTTTTGCTAAGTCATCGGGACTTGCAGAACGGTTGTAAGCATTAAACCAACCTTGTGCATCATTACGGGCTTTTTTCAAGGCTTCTAAATCAATCTCAGCTTGCGGGGATAAATCAGAAACCTTTTTATACGCACCGCCTTCAACTTTGCGAATTTGCTCAAGTGCCGATTTGGTCAATGGTGCATCATCGGCAATTCCTAAAGATTGACGAACTAGTTTTTCTGTTACATCTTGGTTTTTTACGGATGCAAGCTGACCTGTGGCTTGTTTTCCAGAAAAAGATTCAATAACTTGATTTTTGAGGGATGGATTAACCATGTTGGGCGGTACAACATAACCCGCATCAATGGATTGTTTTAATGTGTCACGCATGGGTGCGCCACGATTAAATTTTGTCAGTGCATCGGCATATTGCTGATTTGCACGGTTGCCCAAAGCCATACCCGCTTCGCCAGCCACTTTAACAACTCCCGGCATAGCTGCGCCAATCAATGCGCCCGTTCCAATGTCATCAGGGTTAACTAAAGCAGCAGAAGTGCCTCCAACAGTTGCCCCGCTACCAACGCGAGTAGCTAATTGACCTGCGCCTCGCTTTGTTAACAACGGGGCTACTTTGCTACCAGTTGACATTCCACCCGTGCGAAGCGCTTCAATTATTGGTGCATTTTTAGCCAACATTGGTACTTTTGAAGCACCTTTAGCCAATACACCACCAATAGGCAAAGTTCCCGCAATTTCAGCGCCTAGCTTACCGCCTTGGTACGCCATTGATTTAGGGTCTGCGCCCATGTCTTGTAAAGCGTAATCCATCGCTTCCCTGCGGTCTGTGCGCCCAATGTAATCATTCTCAATGCCCATTGCCCTAGCAGCCGCGTCAATTGGGGTTAGGATTGTTGCGCCAATTGAGCCTGCGCCACGAATAGCACCTGCGCCAATATTGCCTAGTGTGTCGCCCACGCTTGACAGAAAAGATTGTGGTTTTTCAGCAGGCTTTGCCATGGGCGCAGCAGCTTGCATCGACCGAATTTCATTGGCAAACGCCCTAGCATCCTCAACGTTGCCAGCAGCATCAGCCTTGACTAAGGCGTTTTGGAGTTGTTCAAGTGTTGCCATTATTTGTACTTATCTAAAAGTGAATCAATGTTGCCACCGCCTGAGTTTGTCATTACTGAATTGGGATTGCCTTGTGGCCCCAATTTAACCCTTGGGCTTGAATAACGCTGTTGAATTTCTTTAACCGCTTGCAAAGCAGCTTGCCGAGTTTCAACGGGTTGAGTTGCATCTCCAACCACACCAGCCATTTGACGATAAAGTAAAACGTCTTTGTCAGATTGTGGCCCTGACATTTTTGGCATTTTAGAAACCAAATCACCTTCAATGGCTTTTAATTTTGCGGCGTTTTGCGCCCCAGTAGTAGAAACACCAAAGAAAGCCCCAGTTGCGTCCACCGCGTTACCAAAACCTGAACTTGTAGCATTAGGCAATATCTTTTCGGCTTGGGCAATAGCATTTAAAGCACTATCAGCATCACGCTGTTGCGCCGCTGTACCCGTTGGGCCTTTTGGCCCCGAAAGCGCGTTTCCTTGGGCGTCAACCAAAGGCGCAAGAGTGCCATTAGGCAATACACGCATTTTCCCTTGGTCAGTGTCAATAATTTGCGCTTGACGCTCAGGTCGGTTGGCTTGAATCATTTGCTGCATTTGACGTTGATTGTCAATTTGCATTTGACGTAATTCTTTTTGAGCCGCCAATCGTTCTGCTTGGCTTGCTCGTTGATCTTCCATGCGTGCTTGTAGTTCCTGCGCCCGTGCTTGTCGAGCCAATTCGGATTCTTGCGCCCTAAATGCACGGTTATCAATGCGCTCTTGTTTTTGCGCTTCCAATTCGGGCATTTTTGCAAGACCAGTCATTCCCATTGTCCTAATATTTGGGATTGTGCTTCCAGCCGCTAACGAGTAAGCGCCGAATGGGTCGCCTGGGGTCGCCGCTTGAGCATTCATTACCGGACCAGCTTGGTCATCAGGAAGCGTTACCGCATCCCTAGCGGGTTTAGGCCGCAAAAGGTCAACGAAGGCGCTCATATCGCGACTTTCAGTTTCTTGCCGCTTGGTTTGCAAGTCTTTTAATTCTTGCTCGGATTGATTCATTCCTTGAATAGAACCGTAACCACGAAGGCCAGCCGCTATGTGTTGAAGGATGTTTGGCGCAACGTAGTGCCGCCCAACCATGCGGCCTTGGGGCGCTTCGTATGCTTGTGATTGATACCGCTTGGCACGGTCTTGGATTTGTTGTTGTTCAATATCTAACATAATTTATCCTCGGAAAAGACCTTTTGCGCCTTTAATCATTGAACCACCTGCGCCTGGTAAACCCGCCATTCCCATGCCGATTCCAGCAATACCGCCGATTAATCCGCTAGTCGCTTCGTTTTGGGCGTTTACTGCGTCCATTTTCGCCCCGTAATCCATGCTAGTAGCGTTAAGCAAATCTGCGCCTTGCGTTCTATCTTGATTGTAAAAACTTTGAAATTGCGGGTTTTGAACCTGCGCTCCAGTACGCAACGAGTTAATCAAATCTAAGGGCCTCGATTGGGCTGTGTAAGCCTCATTTAAAGCGTCTTTTCGGGCGTTTGTATCAAGGTTGATGCCTTGGGCTGCTGCCTGAAGATTAAGGTCGTTAGCGTTCTGTCCTTGAAGATTCATTTCTCGGTTGTAAGCAGTAGAACCCACTTCTAAGCCTTGATTGGCAAGTCGCGTGCGAAGTGCCTCATCGTTTCTAGTTAATGTCGGCTGCAAACGAGACATAAGCGCATCTTGCGCCGTTTGCCCTGCGTTAATAGGCGCTTTTGGCAACAATGATTGGTCAATGTTTGGGTTTTCAAAAGTTGCCCGTGCTTTGTCAAATCCAATTCCAGCAGTTTCGGCGTACTTATCCGATAGCGCCATATTTTTATCAAGCGTTGCCTGTGCTTGAGGCGTGAGGTTCATTGTCTGCGTCCAGCCGCCGCCAGTCTCTTTGCCCGATGCGTCTAGTTCAGGCTTGTATGAATAATCTAAAGAACCGTAAGGTGTGACCTGATTGATTCGGTTTGATTTTGTTGCGTACTTCGCCATATCCAAATTACCAGCGGCGGTTTCTTGAGCCGCAGCACGGTAGTCTGGGGCGGGAGGCGGAGAAGATTTACCAGGGTAAAGGCGAACCCCTGACTGATAGCCTGAGTGTTTAGATGGAATAAGCATAGTTACCTCTCAAATATTTACATTCGCCTTTAAATAGACGGTACAACAAAATATCAGAATCAAGGGTAGCTTGCTCTAGCCTAGATTCTAATTTAAAACCCATGTGTTCGACAAGCCTAATGCTTTTATCGTTGTCACCGTTTACTGGCACGGTAATGCGTCTGACTTTTAGCTGATTAAAGGGAAAGTCAAAGATTATCCCCAAGAACCGCCTATCTGCCCATCCACCCTCACCCGCAATATGGCAAACCACGTTTGCGCCGTTGAAATCCTCATAAAGCACACCTGCGACTAGATTACCGTTTTTTAGCTTTCCTATCGCTTGGCCTCGACCTTCGCACCATGAGCCGCCTGTCTTTTCTGCTACCCACGGCCCAATGATTGACGCATCAAAAAACACCATCAGTAATTCAAAATCCCGCCGTGATTGTGGACGTGGCTGACATTCATAAACCTTACCTCTGAGCCGTTATTCTGTATTTTTAGCCGCAAAGCCGCAGCGTTAGCCACAACGCCTACCGTATGCCAGCCGCTTGTAATCGAGTTCATGCTGCCGCCCCAAACCATCGTTCCCCAGTACATCGTTCCCCAAACCATACCTGTTGGCGCTTCGTAATTGAATACACCCTCTGGCTCGGTTTCTTTAAAATCACCGCATAAGCCGTACAGGATAGAAGGCGAGCCGTTGGACAATAGGAATGGCTTGACCATTGTGAAATACTTGTTTGTCGCTATATCGCCAAAATACTGATACGACATGATGACATCGGATTGGATTTGCGCGCCGTTGTCGGTATTGCCTTGCCAAGCCTTTTGTACGCTTGTTGAATCGCCGTAAAACAGCCCATCTCGGCTATATAACCAGCACTCTGCATCCCAGCCCTCGAATCGTGTCCAAGCGCCTGTAATCGTGTTTTGAGCGTACTGATAGTTTGAACCGTTACCCTTTGGCACGTTCAAAATCAGCATATTGGCTTCCTCAAATAAGCACATCTGCCAGCCAAAATTTTGGTTGTAGAAAGTCATTTCCTCCGCAACCGTGTTTTGTATCTTGTCGGTCAGGGCGTTTCGCTTGTCAATCGTTGCGGATAACAAAGCCTTTGACAGCGGGAAAATACCACCGAAGCAGTTAATGATTAGGTCGCCAGCGTATTTAATGCCGCATCGCCGCCCAATAGGTGCGCCCACATAGTAAACGCCAACTAGATTCCAGCTATTCGCATTGCTTGGGTCTGTACCCGAATAAACGGCAATTTCGCCCTTACTTGAGATAACGACTAAATGGTCATCAGAACCCGCACCTGCGTCTAGTGTCCAAGAATAGCAAGCCATGATGTAGCCGCCACGCCTAAAGATAGAGCCTAACGGTAAGACGGTTGCAGCCCCACTAACGCTAAGAACGGGCAAATACGCTAACTCAAGTGAGTTTTGTTGCGTAAAAAATAGGCGGTTTTTAAATAGATTGACGTGAACAAGGTTACTCGCGCCCGTGATTGAAGCGGTTGACCAAGCCGTGCCGTTATACAAACGAGGGGTATCGACACCGTTGACACAGATCAGAAACGAGCCGCCTGGGGTCGTAATCATTGATTCTTGCCACCGTGCGCTATTTAATCCTGAGACAGCCGCAGCACCCACTACTCCGGCGGTCGTTACGTCATAGATTCCCGAGCCGGATGCGGCAAAGATTTTGTTTGTACCGTCTTGCGCCGCGTACTCCATGATGGTTTCGACGGGAAAAGTGAACCCTGTAACATGGGGTACATGGCCTTTGCGGGTAGAAATGTAGGCGGGTTGCACCCACCAGTTAACCAGCTTAACAGCGTCCTCTTTTGGCATGGCGACCACGCTCTCGCGGTCATTCAAACCTCCGACACAGGCGGGAAAAGAGCTATGTTTAGCGGTTGCCATTAGTTGCCTTGCGGGTAATAGCCCTGCTCAAGAATAGAGTCGGCGTTTGTTGTCAAATATGAGGCAGGTACTTTTTGCTCAATAATTTTGTATTTACCACCTAAAGCACCTTCACCATGCGATTTCACATAATCTTTGCTTACAGAAACCCAATCACCTGAATTTAAAGCCGATTGACTAGCATTAGAAGGAACGGCGCGATAAGCTGTAATTTCTGCGTTTGGATTCCCTCGCACTGTTTTAAATGCGTTTAACGCTTGTTTATCCATTAACGGACTACCAGTGCCATAGTTTTGCAAACCAGCAGGGGAATAAATTGTCTCATCAAAAGCACTGCTTAAATCATGCAAAGGCGCAGCCCCTTGATCGACAGTCATTGGTCGGTGAAGCATCCCATATTCACCCACATCTTTGATACTCATGCCAACAGGCAAACCCTTGAGTTTTTTACCCGCTTCAATCATGGCGGCTGCGCCTGATTTACTCATTCCCAATGGGCCAACCAAGCCGATAGTGTCGCCTATCATTTTAGTTACGCCCTCCTCCACAGGACGGGTTAAGCCTTTATCACGCATCCAATCACTGCCCATTACAGGCTTATCACCCACTGGTACACCAGCCTTACGCAACGCCCAGGCAATAGTATCGACAGGTACGGATGCGTTTTCAGCAACCATATTGCTTGCACTTTGAGCAGTATTGCGTAGCGCATCGATAATCTGCTTACGGTTTGGGCCGCCTCCCATGTTTGGCAATTCCATTATCTACCCCACAAAACAATCCATAAACCTACAATTATTAGCGAATTCATATTGAAATACACTGCACACGCTGCGAAAGCAAAGAAGGCAAGCCATCTAATCATTAACCCGAGAAGTTTCCGTCAATCACGTTATTCGTGCTTAACAAAACACTGCCATACTGAGGCGATAGCGACAGCACTGGCGCACTTTTATCGGTAGCCTTTTCGCCTTCTAACAAGCCTCTAAACTCACCAATATCAAAGGACATATCCAGCCCTTTCGCTTGCTTCCATTGTGCTTTTAATCCGACAGTTAACAATGAATTAGTGAAAACAAAGGTGTCGGTATCAAGCGTGACCTTTTCTTTCCGTGTGCCATCTGCGCCGATTACCCAACCTTTAGAAATGTACTCAAAGGCCAAAGTTTCACCGTTAGGTGGGCTTGGGTTTAGCGTTAGTTTGTTTTGCAGGATTCGATAGCGTTGACGCGGGCCAGCAGAGACAATGCCGCCTTTGTAGGTCTGCCATTCTTGCGCTGATTTTGGCCCAAGCAACGGCCATCGAGTAGTGCGATTCCACTCGGTTGATGCGATTTGCCAGTTCCAATCCGAAGGCATATCAAACTTATTCTGCGAGAAAGTTAGCGTTACAGTGCCGCTTTCGTTGGCGTTCATATCCATCGTAACTTGCGTCAGGTTATCAACTGTTTTGACTTGGGCGAAGGGTTCAATGCCAACGCCCAAAATTGTAAAGTCGGTCGTTACCTGCGCCGTGCTAGAAATGCCAGTAATCGTAGGGCTTCCCGCCGTGGTTGTTCCCGTCAACTCAAACGACTTAGTGACAATGATGTACTCATTATTCATTAACTGCCATTCGGATTGACGGGTAATGTCTGCGCCTAGACGATTCAACAAAGCACTCAACTGACGAATGTTAGGGTCAGTGCTACCGATAACGAGCGTAGGCCGTTGCAAGGCCAACTCATCACACGTTTGTTGAATCAATTCTAAGGCGCTGTAACTCATGTTGTTTCTACCTCTTTAACAGGGCGACCACGCTTCTTTTCAGAAACGTCATTCATTTGTCGTTGCAAGTCTGCAATCATGTCTTTTAGGCGTTGATTCTCAGCAGCTTGGGCAGTCTCTCCCGCCGTACCCGCCGCCGCTACCAAATAGGCTTTTGCTTTGTTTCGCAAGTCCATGTAACCCATGCCCATGCGCGATACGTTAATGTCGCTAAGAGTAGCCAATTGCTCGACCGTGTGAATCTCGAAATACTTGCACTCTTTGACCATCGAGCGTGTCATCTGAGGCCATTGCTCTAAAGGTGTACCCACATGGCCTTCGGCTTCGGAAGCCTCAAATCGTTTCCACGCTAAAGGGAATTGCGCTTTATCAGCGTCACTTGCTTTGCGTTCGATGATGTTATGCACATCGCCTGGGACTACAATTTTAATGAATGGCACGTCACGATAAACGGGGCGACCTAGCTTTTCGCTTTCGGCCTTCATTTCTACGGCTTCAATAAAAAAAGTGACAAAGAGATTAGATTCTTGGGATAGCTGAGGATAGCTCACATTATTCCTTTGGTTGATTGAAAAAAAGCCACAAAGCGTTAACCTTGTGGCCTTTATTTTACATCAGCGAGATGTTATACGCTAGCCTTAGTCATCCACCCGTAGTCCCCCGAAGCCATTGCAACAGCAGGGCTTGTATAAGAACCGCCGGAAGATGTAGCCGCAAAGGTTGTGGCGTTGACCGTGCAAACAGCGGTGGAGGCAGGGATTGCGCCGCCAGCTTTTGCATACACGGCAAACTTGCCGCCTGAGGTGTGTTGAATAGTACCCAAACGAGCGTCAAGAACCTTACCAGCGGCAGCGTCAGCCGCAGTGGTAATGGTGTTCAAATCGGCGCCAGCCGTGGGAATGGTTGTAAATGGTGCAGCCATGATAAAAATCCTTTAAAAAAATGAGGCAAAAGAAAGGGCCGAAGCCCCTTCATCAATCAATCCGAAAGCACGCCGCTGAACTGTGGGCCTGAGCTAGTGAAAGCGCCAGCCCAACCATAAAGTTTCACAACAGCGTCCTGATTTACCGATTGGCGGTCGCCACCGATAGCAGTGAAGTTGCGGTCTTTGTGAGGGCGCAAGAACATGAACTTCGAGTTAATGAAGTACATGGTGTTGGTGGGGA
>Ga0049080_10000859_pt1 | contig 10374 bp, 9 predicted proteins | sample GreLakmeER15MSRF_FD_66716 | JGI IMG/M metagenome (GOLD analysis project Ga0049080, IMG submission 66716) | Freshwater lentic microbial communities from great Laurentian Lakes, MI, USA - Great Lakes metaG ER15MSRF | ecosystem: Environmental > Aquatic > Freshwater > Lake | place: Great Lakes... | reverse complement strand
CGCCGATGTTTCAAAAGCTTTACGTTCGGATTTGGCTGGCTGTGGTCTTGGCCGTAGCAGTGCTTACTTTTTTGGTTGGCATGGCTTGGCGCATGGCCGCTGACCCACCGCTGCGCGATGTGGTTGTTCGCAACGCCCAAGGGGAAATTATTGGGACGGGAAAATCAGATCATCCCTTTCGCGGTCCTAAGCACCACCAAAAGGAAGAAGAGCGCGAGCACGACGAGCCGCGTCACCATGAAACACGCGATTCAGATTCAGAGCCCGTGGGACAGTTTGGGCGCGGCCCTGAATTTACTGTGCAGCTTCAAGACGGCCAAACCGTTCACTTGCACTTGCCCCGCCCACCGCGTACGGGTTTGGCTGCCCCCTTTGGATTTTTTTGGACATTGGGCTTGGTCGCAGTAGCTGTCGCTTTGGCTACCTACCCCATCGTTCGCCGCCTTACCCGCAAGTTGGAAACCTTGCAAAGCAGCATGCAACGCTGGGGCAATGGCGAATTGAATGTCAGGGCGCCTATCACGGGTGGCGATGAAGTGGGTTTGCTTGCACAGCGATTTAACGCTGCTGCTGAACATATTGAAAATTTAGTGAAGGCGCGTGACGCTCTACTGGCTTCACAAAAATCTCTTTTAGCCAATGCCTCGCACGAACTGCGCTCCCCGCTGACACGCATTCGCATGGGACTCGAACTCATGGGAGATGGGTCCAATGCGAGCACCGCACAACGGCGACTTGAAATTGAGCGCAACCTGGCTGAGTTAGACCAACTGATCGATGAGATTTTGCTAGCAAGTCGGCTTGATGCCAAAGAATCTGATTTAGGGTTGGTTGAATCGGTTGACTTGGTCGGCTTGGCCGCTGAGGAATGCGCCCGAACCTCCGCACACCTCGAAACCCAAGACGCAAGCGTCGTGGTTCCGGGCGTTAGCAAGTTACTGCGCCGCGCGGTCCGCAACCTGCTTGAAAACGCGCGGCGCTACGGCGCAGGCGATGTCAGCGTGTTGCTGCATCAAGAGAATGGCTTTGCCGTGATTCAAGTGAACGACCAAGGCCCCGGAGTACCTGAGGCCTTACAAACCCGAATTTTTGAGCCGTTTTACCGCTTGCCAGGCGCATCAGAACACGATGGCGGCGTCGGTCTAGGCTTGGCGTTGGTGCAGTCGATTGCCCTTCGTCACGGCGGAAGCGTGACCTGCCACAACCGTGCTGTTGGTGGTGCGAGTTTTGTATTGCGGTTGCCAGTAACAGGTGGCAACCGCTTGGAAAATACGTGTTGATTCAACATGCTTGGGCGTTATTGAGTACAAATTCTGCGATTGCATTAATGTTATCAAGCGCTAAGGTTATCAAGCCCTCCTTGGGTGCGGATGTATCACTTGCAACTGCCAATATGCCTGGCCATTCAGGCCATAGCATTTCCCGCCCCACACTTTCCCGCCAGACTTCAATTTTAGGAAAATTTCCACTTTTAAATCCCTCAATTAAGACAATGTCGCAGTCCTGCATACGTTGAAGTAGATTCTCCAAATTGGGCTCTTCTTCACCACGCAATTCATGCATGAGCGCCCATCTTTCATCACCTAAGAGTAAAACCTCTTTACAGCCCGACTCCCTCAACCGATATGAGTCTTTTCCCGGACGATCAATGTCAACTTTTTTGTGGCTGTGCTTTATGAGAGAAACAATATTGCCGCGATCTGATATTGCTGGGATCAACCGTTCCAACAGCGTTGTCTTACCCATGCCTGAATGCCCGGCAATGCCAAAAATTTTCATTATTTTGTACCCCGACAATTAAACTGATATTGCAAGTTTTTTCATCTTTTCCCAGAGCGTTTTTCTGGATATACCCAAGGCCGTTGCTGTTTTTGTAACGCTACCCTCAAAGCTACTAAGGGCTTTGCGAATATGCACTCTTTCTGTTTCTTCGATCATGGCGTACAGAGGAATAATTTTGTCTGTCTTATGATTTGTGACAATACTTCTTTGACTGTTGTCTATCAGCGGTTCATCCAGTATTCCACCATCACTCATGATCACGGCTTGTTCTAAATATGATCTCAGTTCGCGTACATTGCCTCGCCAGTCACGCGATATCACATCACGTAAAAACATCTCTGACATGGCCAATGGTTTACCTTGTTCAACTACCAAATTTGCAAGCAGTCTTTCTGTAAACCACCTTATATCTTCAGGTCTCTCACGAAGCGGTGGTAGAGAAATTCGAATGACCGCAAGACGGTAAAAGAGATCTTCACGAAAACTACCCGCGTTCATCTCGTCATACAAATTGCGATTTGTTGCAGCAATGATCCTAAAGTTGCTTTGAGTGGTCTTTTCAGAACCAAGTCGAAAAAAACACTTTTCTTGCAATGCTCGAAGCAATTTAGCTTGCATGCTTGCTGGCAATTCCCCAACCTCATCCAGAAAAAGTGTCCCATTGTCTGCCCGCTCTAGATACCCTTTATGTTGTCGGACCGCACCAGAAAAAGCACCTTTTTCATACCCAAAAAATTCTGCCTCCAACATAGTTTCAGGGATCGCAGCACAATTAACAGCAATGAATTCTTTTCCACTGACTCGTTTATCAAGGCTGTGAATCAACTTGGCGGCAACCTCCTTGCCTACGCCTGACTCTCCCTCAAGTAAAACAGAAACTTTTTGTTGGGCCACTTTTCGAACCAAAGCCTCGACCTTGCGCATCGCATTTGAAATTCCAAGAACGCTTTCTTCGTCTTGTACTGTTTCCTTAATCACTGCGCCATGAATCAAGTCAATTAGGTGTTCTATATCGAACGGTTTTGTAAGGTACTGTTTTGCTCCTGCTCTGATAGCTAAAACAGCATCATTCACGCTGCCGTACCCTGTTAAAAAAAACCAAGGCATGACTCTAACGTGTGTCGGTAGTTTTACGAACCAATCGGTGGCTAGGCCATCCGATAAACGGACATCACTAATGACTGCCGAAAAGGGGTTCACAAGTTGCGCCTCCGCTTCCAAGAGTGTTCTGCACCAACGAACCGTAAACTTTTCAAGCTCAAGCCTTTGGGTCAGTGATTCGCCCATAATTAAGTCATCTTCAATTATCAGAATGCTTTTCATGCTTCATCCACTTGGAACTCTCGGTTGGGTATCCAAAAAGTAAGCCGTGTACCTTCAGAAATTGATACATCCAACTCCAATCCGCCTTGGTAATGACTGGCTAATTCTTGGCACACCCAAAGCCCAAAACCCCTCGGATCTAATCCACTTTCAGTCTCTAGTGTTTCTCTGAGTTTTTCTTTTGTGAGTGACGCCCCGGAATTAAAAACAACAAATTCAACTTTATTTGAATCCGCTTTCAATATTGCTTCAATTTGTCCCTCAATACCCGCCGCTTTAATTGCATTAAATAGCAAATTAAGCATAACCTGACGCATTGGCGCCGAGGGGACTCGTAAAGCGGAATCCACTTCGATACGTCCTGAAAGATTCGCAGAGTTCGAATTGGCAGCAAACTGAACTAGCCTAATTACATCTTCAAGATCGCCAGGCTCCAAGGTTCGATCTTCAATTCGTACTTGAGGAAGTAAAGCGGCCAGCGTTGTTCGTAATTGTTGAAGCCCGCGATCTACCAAATCCACTGTAAGTTCGCGAATTTTTTTATCTTCACCATGAAGCCTCAGTGTTTGAGTCGCCGTCAGTAACCCCATCAAGGGGTTGTTGATTTCGTGAGCCACTGCCGCAGTCATTCTCCCCACTGCCGCCAATCGCTCGGCAGAAAGCGCTCGCGCATCAGCCATCCCGTGTTGTTCTAATTCGTTTATTAATTGGGTAATTGCATTACTTATGCGACTCAGTTCAGGGTCTCGTGTTTTTGGTACCTCGCTTCGAAGTGTTTCAAAGGGCTGATTTCCAATTCTCTCAATAACTTTTATCAGCCTAGCGACTGGTTGAGTCATTCGTTTTCCAACCCACCATCCAACAGGGACCAACAACATAACTGCTAGCGCCACACCAATTAACGCCGTCTTTGCCAAAGCGATCCAATTTGGCGCAAATACCAAGGCATCCACTTCTATGAATACATAGCCTAAGGTTTGTCCATCTTCACTTTTTATTGACTCCAGCAAAACGGCAGATCCGTCGGGGAAGCTTAGTCTTTCGGTCATTGTGATTTGAATTGGAGCTTTTAAAACTTTGCCACGCCATAACCCACCTAACAACTCTTGTCCAGTTTCTAACTTAATCGGATCAGAAGCTGCAAAGACTCTCCCTTCTACGTCTAGTAACGCCAAACGTGCGTTACCTTTAGTAGCTCCTGGTATGAGGGCTGCTGTGTCTCTTAGTAGAGTAAAGGTCTTCCAAGTGTCATCGGCAGCCAACATTGGCCTCGCTTGCGCACCGATCAAAACGACAGCGCGGTCCAATGTCGCAAGTGTTTCTTCTCGTACGTTGCTAACGTAAATTTTTGCTGAAATCCCAGTGACCAAAAGTGCTGTTACTAACACAGCGACCGACAATCCAAAAGGGATTTGTATTCTGTATGGGAGTCTTCTTAGCATTAAGCAACCACGCCACTTCCCGGTACTGCAAGCGCTTGTCGTCGAATTGAATCGAACATAGTTGACGAGCCTTCAGTAAATCCAGTCAAGTTGAGGTCGCGCAAAAGTTCCGCGCCCGCATTGTCTTTGGACATGTTTTTTAGAGCCTTTTGAAGCAGAACTTGTCCTGGATGCGTGCTTCCGCGCTTGGTGACTAGCGGTGGAAATCCATACCCTTCCGACTTCCAAACTACCTCCGTCTGGGTCACAGCTTTCATTCCTTGCTGTCGCATCGTCTCCCAAACATATCCATCTATTGAACCTGCCTGTGCCAATCCTGAAGCTACTGCTTCTGCAACGTTTCGATGCCCATGGGCGAAAAACGTTCGCCTTAGATCCTTGCTGTTAAGACCTACTTTTGCAAGTTGCGCCTGAGCAACAAGCCAGCCTGAATTTGAGAGAGGGTCGGAATAGGCAAGAACTTTATGGTGGAGGTCTGCCCAGCCCTTAATCCTAGGGTTACCTCGCTTGGATCCGATCAAATAAGCCTGATAACTAGGCTGGCCTAAATACAAAGGGACGGCCAGAATTGATAAATCAGACTCGAATCGAACAAATGGATAACCGCAAATCCAGGCGGCATCGATCTGTCCAGAGAACAGCATATCCAAAATTACTTGATACGACTCCCTAGAGACAAACGAGACTTCCCCGCCAACGTGGCCTGAAAGATAACGGCCCCATCTAGATAGGAACGCCGCCTGATCAGCCAATATCACCGGCGTGAGTCCAATTTTTAAGCTTTGCCCAACTGCACCAGCAGGCCGCAATGAAGCGACAAGCCCGCTAGCTTGAAGGGCCCGCAAACATTCTCTTCGGTTCATAACTTAACCCCTTTCGAAGGTTACATAAAAGTAACGTCGAGTTCCTTTTTATGTTACCAAATCTTCTCGCTTCGTGCGAGTTTTTTTCTAACCCCTTGATTTCATTGATAAAGATAACTGGCATGTACTTTGCGGTTCATGATTGTCATTTTCCAAAATACAAGGAGACACCATGGAAGACGTGAAAGTTGGCCGTCGCTTCTTTTTGAAGTCGACCGGATCCGTAGTAGCAGCAGCAGGCGCAACTGTTATTCCTATTCAAAGTGCAGAGGCAGCCAGTACAAGTGCAGCCGTTGGCAGTACATCGCTTCCCTACCCTCAGAAAGTTATTGCCATTGTCAAGAAGATGCCGATTAACGAGGCTGTTGGCTTTAGCTATCCAGATTCAAGCTCCCCATGCTATGCGATTCGCATGGGAGCTCCCACCCCAGGAGGAGTGGGTCCAAACGGAGATATCGTCGCTTACAGCTCGCTGTGTACTCACATGGGCTGCCCGGTTCAATACGAATCAGGGACAAAAACATTCAAATGCAGCTGCCATTTTTCGATGTTCGACGCAGAAATGGGAGGTCAGATGGTTTGCGGACAAGCCACAGAAAACCTTCCAAGGATCAAGCTCGGATACGACGCGAAAACTGATTCCGTCCATGCAACCGGTGTAGACGGTTTGATCTACGGTCGCCAATCCAACATTCTCTGAGGAGCTCTCAATGTCTACCAATATAAATGACCGAATTGCGCTGCCTCCAAAGGACGCACAGAAAAGCAACATGACTTGCCATTTTTGTATCGTTGGCTGTGGTTACAACGTTTACAAGTGGGACGCTAATAAAGAAGGTGGGCGCCCTGCCAATCAAAATGCTTTGGGGCTGGATTTCACTCGGCAAGTGCCACCTCTTGGAATCACAATGACGAAAGCGATGACAAATACCATTACTGACAAAGTTGGTAAGCGCTGGAACATTATGGTAATTCCTGACAAAGAATGCGTAGTAAACAGTGGCCTCTCATCTACACGCGGTGGCAAGATGGCTTCTTACATGTACGCACATGACGGCATCGGTAAAGATCGTCTCAAAAGTCCGCGCTTCTACAGAGGTGACCAATGGTTTGATACCGGGTGGGAGAATGCCATGGCCCTTTATGCGGGTCTAACCAAAAAAATTCTTGACAATGATGGCCCCTCCGGGCTTTTCTTTGACTGCTTCGATCATGGTGGGGCTGGTGGTGGTTTTGAAAACACTTGGGGCACTGGCAAACTAATGTTTAGCGCCCTACAAACTCCAATGGTTCGTATTCATAATCGGCCGGCATACAACTCTGAGTGCCACGCCACGCGCGATATGGGAGTGGGTGAGCTGAATAATAGTTACGAAGATGCGCAGTTGTCGGACACGATCATGTGCATCGGCGCCAACCCTTACGAAACACAGTCAAATTACTTTTTAAATCACTGGGTTGGAAACCTTAATGGCAGCACTGTTGACAAAAAGAAAAAGCGCTTCCCAGGAGAGGGTGCAGCTGCGGCAAAAGTAATTTTTGTTGACCCGCGCCGTAGCGCATCTGTCGCTATCAGTGAACAGGTTGCGGGCAAGGAAAATGTTTTACACCTTGACATTGAACCGGGCTCAGACACCGCCTTGTTCAACACCCTATTTACCTATGTTGTTGACCAAGGATGGCACGATAAAGCGTTCATTGATAAACATACCAAAGGCTTTTCTGATGCAGTGAAGTCAAATCGCATGTCTTTGGAAGACGGCTCCAAAGCAACAGGAATATCGATAGCAAAACTTAAACAAGCTGCCGATTGGGCCTACAAACCGAAAGCATCTGGGCACCGGCCACGTACATTTCATGCCTACGAAAAAGGAATTATCTGGGGAAATGACAACTATGTTATTCAAAGTGCACTTGTTAGCCTAGTCTTGGCCACACAAAACGTTGGGCGCCGAGGAACTGGGGTGTGTCGTCTTGGTGGCCACCAGGAGGGTTACACCCGGCCCCCTTACCCAGGCGATAAAAAAATCTACATCGACCAAGAAATCATTAAAGGCAAAGGTTTGATGTACACACTTTGGGGCACAAACCCTTTCCAAACGACCCTAAACGCAGAGCAGCATCGCTTAGCGTTGCGCAAAAGAGCGCGAATTGTCAACGATGCCATTGCAAACGCAAAAGGAGCCTCTACCGAACAGTTAATCGATGTTATCTACGACGCTTGTAAGAACAAAGGCGGGTTATTTGTTGCAGCAATGAATTTGTACCCGACCACAATTTCTGAAGATTGTCATTTGATGCTGCCCGCAGCTCAACCTGGCGAAATCAATTTGACATCCATGAATGGCGAACGTCGTCTACGATTGTCTGAAAAATTCATGGACGCGCCTGGAAGCGCAAAGGCGGACTGCTTGATTGCCGCAGAGATCGCCAATGAGCTCAAGCGAATGTACCAACGCGACGGTAAGGCTGCAATGGCCAAGCGGTTCGAAGGCTTTGAGTGGAAAACCGAGGAAGATGCCTTCAACGATGGGTTTAGACGCGCTGGGCGTCCTGGTGTTGGGCCCATTGACAGCCAAGGTGGAGACACGGGATATTTGGCAACCTACGCCTTACTGCGTAAAGCTGGCAATAACGGTGTTCAACTACCTATTAAGCGCGTTGAGGGTGACAAATTAATTGGTACCGAAATCCATTACGACGATGGAAAGTTTGATACCAAAGATGGGCGTGCTGAATTTAAGTCTGCGCCTTGGAATGGTTTACCAAAAACTGTGGAAGCCCAAAAAGCCAAACACAAATATTGGATCAACGGTGGCCGCGCTAATGAGGTTTGGCAGACTGCTTACCATGATCAATACAACAGCTTTGTTCGAGATCGTATTCCGATGGCTTTCATCGAAATCAATCCCGATGATGCGCGCCAATTAGGTGTTACCGGCGGCGATGTGGTTGAGGTCTTTAACGATTTCGGCAGTACTTACGCCATGGCCTACCCCATCAAATCCATTAAGCCGGGGCAGACATTTATGCTTTTTGGCTACATCAAAGGCGTACATGGTGATGTTGTGACCGATTGGGTAGATCGCAACGTGGTTCCATACTATAAGGGCACATGGGGCAGCATCAAACGCGTTGGTAGCGTAGACGAATACAAGGCAACGATCTCGTTCAAAGACAGACGTTACGCTTGATTTCGTGACGATGGGGTGACCGCCAGGTCACTTCATCGTCACTTATGAATTTTGTTTATTGATGCTACAGAGGGCAACGTATGGGAAGCACTTCACGCGACTTCGCATCTGACGATATTTTCAACAGTGTCCATATTGATTTACTGACTAACCAAGCGCAACAAAAATCAGAATTTACGGAGCAACTGATTACTTCGCGCCAGAATATTTCAGCGAAGCGACTGGTCGAACCTGGCCCTAACCCATATCAACTACTTCAAGCATTTAAAGCAGCGGCTGCAGCACCTGACCATGGTCTTATCACGCCTTGGCGTTTTGTCATCGTCCCAACCGCAGCCAGAGCCAAATTGGGCGAAGCTTTTGCGCTGGCATTAATAGACAGAGACCCAGGGGCAACTCTAGAACAGATTGAAATGGCTCGCGAAAAAGCGCAGCGAGCGCCTTGTTTGATTCTCGCAATCGCTCGACTAGGCTCATGTGAACCTCCAATACCCGTGCTTGAGCGTATGGTTTCAGTTGGAGCCGCCATCCAAAACATTCTTTTAACTGCGAATGGGCAGGGATTTGGAAGCAGTCTTGCTAGCGGTCAAGCACTTTCCTCGCAAAGAATCACCAATTTTTTTGGAATTGAAGAAGGAGAGTCAGGGATTTGTTTTATCAACATTGGCACTGTTTCTAAATGCAGATCTCCCCGGAGAAGGCCAGAAATTGATACTTTTGTTAGCAGTTTATAACTGCTTAACCGTAGCTTTATCGTATTTTCCTAATTCTTTGTATGCGCTCAAAAAAGCAGCGCCTTAATAAATTCTCATAATTCCAATATAATTGAATTATGGAAGACAAATACGTCATTAAAGCACTGGCCGCGTTAGCACAGCCCAATCGACTGCACATCTTTCGCTCATTAGTGGTGAAGGGTAGCGAAGGTTTGACTCCCGCGCTACTGGCGGAAGATCTGGGAATGCCTGCAAACACGCTCTCATTTCACTTGAAAGAGTTGATGCACGCCGATCTGATTTCTCAGGAGCGCAGTGGTCGCAACCTGATTTACCGAGCGCAGTACGACCGCATGAATGCGGTACTGGCTTATCTGTCTCAAAACTGTTGCCAAGGGGACGCCTGCGAGGTGAATCCTGAGGAAATTTGTAAAACCTGTTAAACCTAAGGACTCCAAAGTGACTGAAGCAAAACCCTTGAACGTACTTTTCTTGTGCACCCACAACTCGGCTCGAAGCATTTTGGCGGAGGCCTTGCTTAACCATTTAGGCAAAGGCAAATTCAAAGCCTTTTCAGCGGGTAGTAGCCCCAGGGACAATCAAAAACCCAATCCAATGGCCATTGCCACACTGGATAAAGCAGGAATCCCAACGGGTGAGTTAACCAGCAAAAGCTGGGACGTTTTTGCGACACCGGATGCGCCGCATATGGATTTGGTGATCACTGTTTGCGACAACGCAGCAGGAGAAGTTTGTCCTTATTGGCCAGGCCAGCCAGCCACAGCGCATTGGGGCTATGCAGATCCATCTGAGACAGTTGGAACGGATGAGCAAAAACTGGAAGCTTTCAAGCAAACGCTGCATCAAATTAAAAGGCGTCTTGAACTCTTCACCAGCCTACCTTTAACAAGCCTCAGCAAGATGGCGTTGGAAAATTCAGCTCGCGAGCTAGCCAAGAAATGAGCCATTGGAGACGGTATTTTGCTGAGCTAGTTGGTACCGCCGCTTTGTTGTGTGCCGTGATTGGCTCAGGCATCATGGCGGAACAATTGGC
>Ga0049080_10000857_pt1 | contig 10377 bp, 9 predicted proteins | sample GreLakmeER15MSRF_FD_66716 | JGI IMG/M metagenome (GOLD analysis project Ga0049080, IMG submission 66716) | Freshwater lentic microbial communities from great Laurentian Lakes, MI, USA - Great Lakes metaG ER15MSRF | ecosystem: Environmental > Aquatic > Freshwater > Lake | place: Great Lakes... | reverse complement strand
TGCCCAACATAATTTTGAGTAAGTTCTAATGTATAATGTAATACATTCTTACCTTGCCTTACCGCTTCGGCTCCTATGTGAGATAAAACCCAAGTTTTACCAACTCCAGATGGTGCAACGATTACTCCTAATTCTCCTGGCCCCAATCCTCCATCAGTAAGTTCATCGATTACATCCCAATTAGTAGCAACAGTTCTTCGATTTACTTCTTCAAAACGAACTTCAATTTCTTCCTTATAATCTAATCCCAAATCAGCAGTTTGCCCAACCTTAACTGCATCCCTAACCATCTTTTCAATTTTTTCAAATTGACCGGTTTTAAGCAATTCTACTGAATTAAGAATTACATTTTTAAAATTTTGATTTTTACAAAATGTAACAAACTCAGATTTAACCCATTCCTTATCAGAATGTTGTGTGTTTTGATACACCGCTTTTAATTGTTGTAATACATTTTGTTGTAAAGTATTATCAGATATTTTTTGAACTTCGGTTTTAAAATAATCAGTAGTTGGATTATTTTTGTATTTGTGGAAATATTTTTTAGTTAAATCAACAATCCACTTATTTGTATCCGATTCAAAATATTTTGTTTCTAATATATCTGAAACTTGTTCCAAAAAAGGTCTATCACTAACTAAATTAGCTACAACCTTTGTTTGGTAGCTCTGACCATATTTTGATAAATTATCAATAGTTTCACTCATGCTTCAAATATAAAAGTTAATTTTATAATTTCCAAATTATTTTATAATAAGATTTCCAAAAGAACTTCGTAACCAATCATTCACATCTGTCCAATTTTGTAATATTTTATATTTCATACCAAATCCTATGAATTTCATTTTATCCAACGGTTCATTTTCTTCTCTAAATTTATCAACTATTTTAAGTTTAGTTGTCCCACTAATATCAGGATTATCTAATTGCATTAAATCAAAATTTCTTTCAATAATTTTCTTACTATCTAATATAGTTTGAAAGACTTTGTATTTATTTTTTTCAGCTTCAGCTGCTTGCATTAAATCATCTATTGATACTCTTCTATCTCCTTCAAATAAAGGTAATCTCTTTTGTAAAGTTTTTAATCCACATCCTTTTACGCCATCAATATTATCAGATTTATCACCATCTAATACTCTATACCAAATAAAGTTTTCAGGATGAATTCCATATAATTCTATCAATCTTTCTTTTGTAATCTTTTCTTTTTTAAGAGGATTCCACACATTTACATTATCTGATACTAATTGTAAAAAATCTTTATCAGATGAAAGTATTAAAGCATTCTCATCTTCAGTTACTACTTGCTTTGATAAATAACCAATAACATCATCTGCTTCAATATTATCATATACCATAGTGGTAACTGGCAAAATACTTAGTATATTACCCAACCAACTTATTTGCCTCTTCAAACTAATTTGCTCATCTTCTTCCGTCATCATATCATCATACTGACGGTTTACTCTGAATTTAACTTTTCTATCTGCTTTATAATTTGAAAAAGTTTGTCTTCTTTTTTGAGACCCTCCTTTTCCATCAAACACAACAACTACTCTAGATGGATTTTCATTTCTAATAACCATCCCTAGAGATTTAAGAAACCCAACTACGCCCCCAACATGCTCACCATCTTCGTTCATTGTAGGATTTGTACTCCAACACCTAAAAAAAGTATTAAGCCCATCTACAAAAAGAACTTTCGAATTTCGGACTCTATGTGTATTATGTTCTTTGTCAATTTCCTTAAGTAAACTTTTATATTTTTGGTTCATTGAAATTTTCTTTAACTTCCTTTGAATATTTTTCTATTGTTTCTAAACTAAAATGATGATATTCATACTCCCCCTCTTCTTTATAATTCACAGAAGATGTTAAACAATTTTTACCACTAAATTTTATGATTACATTACTAAGATTCAAATCATCAATCAAATTTAAAATTGAAATAGCTGAAGATGAATTATATCTAAAGTGGGCGTCTTCTAATAAAATGATTCTTAAATCAACTCCAATATTTTCTAAAAATGAGTAAATGTATTTTAAATGAATTAAAAATTTAAAATAATAATCTACCTGGTTGATTTCAAAACTTTCTATAAATTTAGATAATTTCTTTGTTTCGAATTCATCTAAATCTCTTTTTCTACTATGATAAAATTGCGGATGAACAAAAAATTTATTTCCAGTAAGAAATAATTCCCTTTCCCTCTCATTCAGTTCTCTATGAGATTGCTTATCGATATATGAAGTTCTATCCAAAAGAGATAATTGAAAAATAATAACATCTCCTTTTTTATACTCAGATAAAAACTTTAATAAGTTACCAAATACTTCAAAAGAACTCAGTCCAGATATTGCTTTATTTTCCTCAGTTAAATTTAGATGACTTGCAACTTCGCTATAAATTGAGAGGCGGACTCCTTGAGCCAGCCTCTCACTATTATATGTTGAATATGAGTCACCAAATATCCATAGTTTATTCATTATTCTACTTCATTTGGTAAGGCTGTATCAACCTCCATTGCTTCAATATCGTATGTATCTTTTTTGTATTGAAGAATAGTAGCCTCACAAATCTTTTTATAAATTTGCTCTCTTAATTCATCTTTCTCTTCCATCATTTTGATAAAATCTTTTGATTGGAATTTGATGATTTCCCCAGTATCGGTGTCGGTATATTCATACCAAGCTCCACCTTGCTTAACTAATTTGTTTTCTTTCAAACTTGTCAACCAACTACCATAGTTATCAATTCCTCTATCAAAGTAAATTTCAAAATCAGCAGAACGAAGTGGTGGCCCTAATCGGTTTTTTACAACCTGTGCCCTAACTGATATACCAACTATCTTATCCTGCCCGCCAATTTTCATTTTGATTTGACCAACATTTTTCAATCTCAATCTAACTGAAGCGTGGAATGCTAATGCCTTACCACCACTTGTAGTCCAAGGGTCACCAAACATAACACCTAACTTCTGTCTTAATTGATTTGTAAAGATAACTGCGATTTTCTGTCTACCAATTGTGTTGGTAATTTTTCTCATCGCTTTTGATATGATGATTGCCTTATCAGTTGCATAACCATCCTTATCATAATCAGCTTCCATTTCCTTTTTAGTTGATGCCGCTGCTACCGAATCCACTACAATTGTTACCAATTTCTGTGCATCCTTTTCTCTAACCTTTTCGATAATGGTTTCGATTGTTTCAAAAATATCTTCTACTGTATCTACTGATACATACAATAGTTTAGATACATCTACTCCAATTGCATCGAAGAATTCTCTACTCACCGCAGTTTCAGTATCAATCAATACTGCAATACCACCCTGCTTTTGAGTTTCAGCTAAAAGGTGGGCAGAGAGTAATGATTTACCACTCTGCTCCAATCCAGTTAGTTCGGTAATTCTTCCCACAGGAATACCACCATATGGTCGATTAGAAATAGCAACATCTAGCATAGCAGCTCCGGTAGAAATCCAACCATTCACATTGGTGGGAGCTCCTTCGGAATCATCATCTAAATAAAAGGCGATTTTTTGGTCTTTTTGTTTTTTGTTCAGACTATCAACCAAAATGTCTGCTAAATCTGTTTTTGCCATAATCTATATTATTTGAATAAATCTTCGAATGCATCTGCTACTTGTTGAGTAGTTTTAGCTACCGCTGGTTTTTCATCATCCCAAGGTAAATCAGATGTTGATTGTTTTGCTTTTGGTGCTTCACTCACCTCATCTAATTGATGTGGCTTAGAATCGAAATCAAATGAATCTGATACAGATTGTTCTGATTTAGCAACAACAGTCTCTTGAGTAGTAGAAGTTTCAGTATCATCAGTTGTGTTTCCACTCAACCAATTCTCTAAAATTTTCTTTAACTCATCGTAAGATAATTCAGAATAAATAGATGTGATATCTTTTTGATTCTCCAATAACTCTTGAATCTTTGCATTATCATCGTGCAACTTTGTAGAGTTTGGTTTCACTCTAATAGTTGTAGTAGGATAAGATGCTCCACCTTCTGGTGCAGTATAATCAACTACAATATCTCTACCATTTAAAGGATGTGATAAATCACCATAATCAGGATCTGCAAAATACCCCAATAATTCTTGATAAACGGTTTTACCAAATCCCCAAAATTTAACACCCTCATGCTCCAATCCTCTTACGATTACTGGCACAAAAGTTCTTAATTTTGGCTCCATTTTCTTAGCTTCACGATAATCATCTTTACCGCCCATTCTCTTAAGTTTGTCAGCAAACTCAACAATTGGGTCAGGTCTTCCGAAAGAAGCTGGTGATAAATAAGATTTGTTGTTGATGTTGTAGTGAAAATACAATTCAATAAAAGGAATTTCCTTGTTGAATTTGTAAGGTACTAAACGTAATTGGTGTTTTCCGACTGAAGGTTTCCATAGACTGTCGGCTGTCTTTTGTGTGCCCTGAAGTTTGTTCAGACGGGCTCTGATTGCATCAATGTTCGTTGACATAATTTATAGTTTTTAAAGTTTAAAATTTAAGTTTATCGTTACGAATATAAATATTCGCAAATCAAAAACTTAGAACAAATATACGAAATATGTTCCTAAGTTCCAAATGTTTTTCAGGATTTTTTTGAAAATTCTTTTGTAAAAGAATTACGATTTTTTTTGACTGTTCTAAACGAATCATATAATCTTTTTTGTTCGTTTATTTTTGCCAAAGTCCAATACCCATCCATGTGATGTTCATACATTTCTTCCCAAAGAGAAAGATTTTCAGAATAAGAATGTGGTTGAGATTGAGCCCATTTTTGAGCGGCTCTAAATCCTTTTGGAGTTGCAGGAAATTCACCCTCTGCGTGAGGATTTAAAAAATTTAAGAGTTTTTGTAACAGGCGTTTCATAGAAGAAAGAGTGGGAGATTCATCAATAAATATATACGAATATATCAAAACAATAATTTTTTTTTAGTTTTCCAAATATTTTTTTTATTACAATTTTCCCCCCTTAATTCCTATCTTAATTTGCTGGAAAATCGCTAAATTTTAATCCCCACATTAGGGATATCATTCCCATTTCTCTTTGAGCCCACTTCTTATTATATCGAAATCTTTTTTGAATTTCTTTAATTCCCCATTCTTTCCACTCATCGTTTTGAGATACGCTCATTTCCCATTCAGTAAACCAATTATCTTTCCTATCTTTAATATCATCAAAGGTAACATCATGATTTGCAATCTCAAACATTTTGTTAATTACATCTACGATAAAGATATCCTTCTTTTCTTGTAGTGTTAATCTTTTTGCCATAATTTAAAATTTACCATGATTCCAACCTCTACCATTTAGATAGTTTTCATTAGAGAGTTTAATTCCTAACCAAATCTCTTTAAAAAATTGCTTAATCTTTTTCATATACCAATAACTATTTCCCATTTTAACCAGCCAATAATGAGTTCTATATCACCATTCAATCTTCTACTATGAGTCATACCTATGAAAGGTAGAAAATAAACTTGTCCGTAAATTTTACAAATTGAAAATTTCATTATTTAGCCCACTTACCTCTACTTACAATTTGTGCAATGATACCATAAACGGAAAGGTCTTCGTATGTATCCTGTACCGATTCACCTACTTCATCCGGCTGTCCCAATACTACTAATTGTTTTAATCGTTGTACTTTATCGTTGATTCTAAACCAAAGACCTGTGAGTGAAAGTTTTACATCATCTTTAGTTTGCAGTGAAGTTCCTACTGAAATATTACCTGGCCCATAATTTCTTTGTTTCTTACAAAAAGTTTCATACATTTCAGATTGAATCTTTTTGAATTCTTCCATCATTTCAGGATAGACTCTTTCACAATAAGCTACTGCATTTTCTTCTAATTTGATATTTTCTTCCATTCTATATTTTGTTTTTACAAATATATGAAAAAAATATCAATTATCCAAATTATTTTACCTTTGGTTTTTCTTTATGGATCTCAGATGGGTTTACGTTTGTAGGTCTCACTACTGTACAATCACCTTGTTGATAATCATTAAATCCAACATCATCTTTGATTTTCATATAGCAAGGATTTTCTACACCATCTAAGTCTTCTGATTCACATTTTACCGCCTTACCTTTGCTAATACTGAATTTTTGATTAGAATTCTTAAAATTAGTATAATCCAAATCGTTATTGTAAAGAACTTCGGAAATTTTTTGATTCCTATAATATATTTTCATTGTTTCTTCGAATCTTACCTTTTCCTCATCACTCATACAATCAAGCACTCCAAGACCCTTAAATTTTTTCAATACGGCTTCAACTCGTCTTTCTGCCCAATCTTCAGCAGCTTTTAGTTCTTCTTCAGTAGCAATTCCACTTTCTACCATCCATTTTTTATCATCTTCTAATGCCGCCTTCTGCTCGTTAATTTGCTCATCTGATGGAGGGAAATTAGGAGGGGTTTGTTCCTTTGGATAAAGGAAATCAAATGTCGATAACATTCTCTTACCTCTGCTTCTTGTTTGATTGCTTTTAAACCTACTCTGTCTCCATTTTTCTTCACTTACTCCAGCTGCACCACCTTGTACTTTTACACTAATTCCACCAGAGAATTCTAATGTTACCATAAGAAATTCTAAATCAGTTTCATTTTCACTAATTTCATTTACAACTAATACATCAGCTGTTTTAAACGCTTCATCAGCTGGTAAATAAACTGAATTACCCTTTGCTATTAAGCTCATTGCAACTTTAACCTCCGCGTAATCAGAAAGCCCATCTCTAAAATCTTTACTGTTAAACATATCAGTTAGAAGTTGATTTAAAAGTTCCTGATATTCTTTTTGCTTTTCAGGATTATTTTCCAAATCCTCATCTTCAAAATCTTTAAGCTTTTGAAAGGTTTCCATTACCTTTTGATTTTCAGGCAAATCTATTTTATCTCCTAATAATTGAGTAAATTTATCAATCGATTTATCTAATAATTTTTTCCTAGCTTCCTTTCTTCCTTCAGGTGTTGTAGTATCACCAATATCAACTGTTTTGAATTTGCCAGGTGGTTTTTTAGAAATTTCTTCTTTCAATTGTTTATATTCATCAATACTATCATTTCTACTTTTAATGGAGTTGACTAAATCTGTTGCTTTTTTCTCTAATTCTTCATCACTAAGGTTCGGATTACTTTCTTTTAATTTTGCTTTTGTTTCTTCAATTGTAGGAACTGCTAATTTCTTATGTGTTACCCCATTGAATACAACTGTATCTTCATCAATTATTTCAATTTCAACGTATTTTTCTTCTCCTATGATTTTAAGAGGTGTTGTATCTTTTTTACCAACTGCACCCTGTCCGGATTTACCAATTGTTACCCCATATTTTTTACCTGAACTCTCAGCCCATTCTCTACTTGCTTTTCCAGCTCCTAATTCAGCCACTTTAATGTATCCTTGATTAGGCCAATCTCCTTTCTTTTTTGAAGCAATATAGATTTTAACTTCTTTATCATTTACTATTTTAATATAATCTTTTGCAATGACTTGTTCCTCATCCGTTAAATCTTCGCCCCTCGTCATCTTACCAACAATAGTAGATATTTGCTCTTTTAGATTATCATCTAAAATTGTATCTTTATATTTAGGTTGATTCATTTTTTTAGCCGCTACATCTTTGTAATCTTTTTTACTAGCCAATGGAGTTACATTAACTTCACTTTGAGCAGAATCTTCTCCATCTTTATTAGAATCCAATTTATCCGCTTTTTCGGTTGCCTTCGGTTGGTCTTTTGGTTCAATTACGGTCAATTTAAGTGGATCACCATCACCATCTACTTTTGTCACAACAGTTTCAAATATCAAATTAAAAAATCTTTGATCCCCATCTATGAATATTTTTTGAACTACACTTTCAGTTTTAATATATTGTGCAGGCCCATTTGGAGTATCGGAATAATAATCTCCTCCTACATTATAAACTCGTTGATTAGGGGTTTCATCTGCTTTTTTAGGTTTAGGTAATTCACCATCATTTGAATCCGCTTTCTTTGCAGCAATTCCTTGCTCTTCCGCAAATTGGTTACACATTGGGATAGCATCTTTAATATCCATATCCACAACAATAACTTTCATATTAGCAGGTTTCCCAGCTTTAATCGCTGCAGATGTTACAGCTGCCCATCTATGGTGTCCATCAATTACAAATCCATCTCTACTCACATAGATTGGTGCAGTAATACCAGGATTTTCAGGATTTTCTTCTAATGCCTTAGTCATTCCAGCAACTTTACTACCTACTAATTCACTTTGAGTTGCTTTTAATTTATCAGAAGGTAATTCAGTTTCTACTGTCTTAATACCTTTCTCTTTTAACATTTTTTTGAAAAGAGGTTCGGTATCTACTTCACCTTTACTATCCTTTGGAAGGTCTTCAGCAGGAGTTCCTGGAAGTGGTTTACCTTTGAATTGAGGCATTTCTTCTCTAGGTATTCCCTGATTATCATCACAATATAAGTTAGTACCAGGAACAGTTATTTGACAAAGATTAAAATCTTCCCCTTTACTCGCTTTATCCGCTAACTCATCAATCTTCATAGATATTTCTTCTTTCTTATCAGAAGGTATTTTATCTAAATCAGATTCTTTGTTGAATACATCCTTATCTGCTTCCGGTAATTCTTTTTGTAAATTTCTTAAAGATTGTGGTTTAAAATTATCTTTCTTATTTTTGTTTCTCTCTCTCCACATTCCAACGTGAGAATTACCCATTGTTGCAATTACAGTATAACCTTTCTCTTCTGCCTCTTTTATTTTTCTATCTAACTCCTTTTGTCTAAAATCATTAAATGCTTTCTGACCCTTTGACAATTCGGTTTCCCCATAATTTTGGTCATCTCTATAATTTAATTGATATAAATCTTCTTTTTGTTCTAATGTTAAATTATTCCAGTCTACATCACCATCAAATTCTGCACTACCACCTTTTTTAGCTTCACTCTTAATCCATTCTTTAGTCTCATCGGTGAGATAATCATCTGCATCTAAATCATCACCCTGACCAATCATATTAGTCCAAACTGATGCCAATGCTTTGTTTTTATCACCATCATATGATTTAGCAATTTCATCAAATATAGGTGCATCTGAATTTCTCACATCTCCGTTTTCATCCCAACTTTCCTCTTTACCATTTTCAAAGTGGCCTAAAAAAGCATCTCTAATTTCTGCTTGCTCACCTACGAAATCAACTCTACCATTATCATCTACTCCAACTCCACCTTCTCCTACAAACATTACTTTTGCATCTTTAGGTAAGCTCTTTATTTTATCTATAATATTTTTAGTAGATTCAGTTCCTTCGCCATGCTCAACTCCAATTAACATTGAGCCATTTTCGGTAACCTCCGCGTCTAAATTATTTCCATCGGAATCCTTTTCACCTCTTAGACCATTTACTATGTCTTCGTTTTTCTTAATTACCTCTTTTTTAAGTTTTGATTGGTATTCAGGATCATCTTTTTGTTTTCTTTTAAGATTATCATGTTGATTCTTAAATGATCCTGCCATAGCTCTTTCTTTGGCAGTAGCAGATGGGTCATCTAATATCTTATCAAAATCAGTTTTAGGATCAGGTTTGGTTTCATCTTCAATTTCCTTTTCCTTCTTCTCTAACGAATCTTCTGCAGTTTTAACAAGTTTATCTACTTCAGAATCTCCAATTCCTTTTCCTTCAAATTCTTCTTTTTCCTCAGGTGTTATTGGTCTTAAACTTCCTCCATCATTTTTGAATTGAGCTTCCCCACCCTGCTTTGAAGAATAAAATCCTCCACCCAAGTGGAATTTACCTGGAAATTCAGATGATTCTCCCTCATCTTCTTTTAATAAATGGTAATTTAAAATCTCATCCAAAGAAATAGTTTCGTTTGATACTTCCTCCTGAGGTCTCTTCTCATTCCAACTATCTACAATCTTATCCATTATTTCAGGTGAGATTTCCATATTTTCTAATTTATCAGCAACGGCATCCATAAAATCACCCAACATTCTTTCATCATCTCCATCTGCTCCCGCAAACAAAGATGCTCTACCAACTCCAACTACAATAGTTTCGGCTACTGCGTGTGGTATTAATTCCATAGCAACGTGCTTAGCAAAATAAGCAGCTCCATGTGCTAATCCACCTCCCGCTGCAGCAAATAATGCGGTACTAGCTACCTTGATTCCAACTGATATCAATGCCTTCTTTTCTTCTTTTTCTAAGCCTCTCCATCCTCCTGGCTCACTGTATAATTTTCCAACGGCTTTTGCAGCGGTTTTGAATATATGCACTTCATGCTTAAAACCATGTACAATAGCATTTCTAGCTCCTTTTACTTTATCTTTTAACGCCTGTGCAAA
>Ga0049080_10000854_pt1 | contig 10400 bp, 8 predicted proteins | sample GreLakmeER15MSRF_FD_66716 | JGI IMG/M metagenome (GOLD analysis project Ga0049080, IMG submission 66716) | Freshwater lentic microbial communities from great Laurentian Lakes, MI, USA - Great Lakes metaG ER15MSRF | ecosystem: Environmental > Aquatic > Freshwater > Lake | place: Great Lakes... | reverse complement strand
GCGGCGTATCCCATACGACCTGTGACAGATTCCGCATGTAATCGTACCCATTCCATAAGGGCTTGTGTTGCCGAAGGTCCAATTGGGTCTCTGAATACTACGTTCATAGCGTTCCATTTAAACCTACCAGCTACATAGGTTTCTGTGTTTAGGAAAGGGATTGCCACAGATGTGATATCAATCGAAGGTCTATCCGTCGACTCAACAAACCATTCGTTAATCCCAAGGGTAGAGTCAAATCTTAATATAAATCTATTTACTCTTTTCGGTTCGTATGGAACCGGCATTTTCATCAGTAAATCTGCCATTTTATTTTTTTTTGATTATATTTATAGTCGTACTTTTTAAATACACTTAATAAATATATCCATGCCTAAAATATTTTACGACAGATCAAAATTTATTGAAAAATCAAAAAAAAATTAATTGTGGTACCATTGTTTTTTTGAAGAAATTTGAGCGTTGAAAAATTTTTCTATTTACTTTGTTTTTTTTTCGGATATTCTCTATTAGAATCTGGTTTTTTTCCCGCTCGCGGTTGAATATGTTCTTAATATTGGTTCTTTAATAAATTCTTGTTTAATTTTTTCTAAGTTTCTTATATCATCATCTGAAAATCCAACAGTAGGTGTAAATGCTCCTTTGACGTTGTCTTTCAAATAAAGTTTTTTCTTTAGTTTTTTTGCATGTCTTTTTACATAATTAATAAATTCTTGTAGTGCTTTTACTTTGAGTTCTTCTGGGTTTGCAGCACCAGCCTCAGTTCCAAAAGACACAGGATAAAACTTATTCAAATTCATATAATAATTTATAAGATCTCTATTATAAGTTTTGTTTCCTAATATTTTTCTGTATTTCTTGAGGTTTTTAAGTAATAAATCTTTATTAATTCCATTGTAATTAGTCACAATCATATTGTATATGGCTTGCTTTATAGTGTTTGGGTTATGCCCTCTAGCTGTAATAATTGAAAAAATAGAACCATTATTGATTGCTTCCACAAAGTCGGACCATACTGGTCCAGGTTTTCCCTTCATACTATCAATGATAAATTGTCTGTCTCCTTCTGTTCTAAAATTACGAAAGGGGTTTTGAGCGTAATCCACGATGGTTGTTCCCTCATATGGGAAATTTTCCTTACCTATAATTCCACGATACTTAGCAAAATCTTCGGTGGACATCCCAACTTCAGATCCTTTATCATCAAGAACCATAATCTTGGTCGGCATATGCATTATGTTATCATCCCAATCAAATGCATAATACTTTAATTCGGGGGTTCCGAAAACATCGAAACCCTCCGAAATTAAAGCTTGTTTGGTGTGTGAAATCATTTACTATTAGATATTTTCAAATGATGCTCCAGTTGGAGTTATCAAGAACTCAATATCAATAAATTCAAGTGCCTTAGTTGGTTTTAGATAAATTTTTCCTGAAAGGGTGTTTCTATCCAAATCCTCAGGTGAGTTACTTACGGTTACTCTGAAGTCATAAAGACCTCTATCTCTTCTGATAGCATCCAAGATCGGATTAACACTATCCAAGAAGTCCTGACGAACCTTAGCATCGTTTTGTTCGAACAACAATCTTACAGCTACAGCAGAAATAAGTTTTCTAGCTTGTAGTAACAATCTTCTCACATTAATTCTGTTCAATGCGGTGTCAGATATTTGAAGAGTTTTATTACCCCAAATAACAGTACCAACATCCGAGAAAGTTGCGATAGGATTGATACGACCTTGATACAAAGTGTCTCTATCTTCTTGTGTCAACTTCTTACGAGCTTTAATAGCATTTACTAAACCACGTGTGTAACCCGCAGTTGCAAACCAAGGGAATGCGATGTTATCAGTTAATGCTAAGTTTCTACAAACCTCGTTGGTTGGTGGAATATAAATTTGAGTGTTATTAACAGTATCTCTAACAAGTATCCAAGGATAGTAGGTAGCAGTATAGTTGGAATCAATACCTGTATTATCTAAGTTATCAACTGCTTCGGTAGGATAAATGAAGTTATCGTTACTAGTTGGTAAAAACACATTACAATCAGGTGTGGTGACAATATAAATCGAGTCAGCTCTCTCGAACGTAATCATCGAAATAGCGTCTTCTACAAGATTTGAGTTATTAACATAGTCAATACCAGGGGTTGCAAACACATTGATGTTTGTGGATTCAGGGTTATTGAATGTACTGATACCCAACAAATATGCATAGTAGTCAGTATTAGTGTAATCTGTGAAGTTTGAAACACTAATAGGTTTAAATGCCCCCCACCCTGTAGCGTTCGGATATCTTGTTGTTGCACAAGCACCTCTCTGATATCCAGTACCACCGAGTATAAAACTATCACCGTTTGTGCGATACTCACGATAAACATCCCAACCATCAAAACCCTTTTGAACTAAGAACGTAAACTTACGAGCTTGAATTTGGTAATAAGGATTTTCAGGACTTTCTGGGTCAGATTGAAACGATGCATCACCACATTGGAATGCAGGAGTTCCAGAAGTAGGACCTATAGCAATCTGAACAACCGTAGCACCTGAGTCCATATGGAAACCTTGAGTAATGTAATCCCATGGTTCAGCGGCTTCAGAATCACAAATACTTACAGGATATTGAGCTCCTTTATATTGATAAAAATCAACATCATAACCAATTTGACTTGAGATACCTAAGAAGGTTGTTCTTACTCTGTCTCCTGAACTCTGAACCGCATTTGACATACCACGAGAAGAAACAGGTCCTGTAGTAGTTCCAAATGGGGGGTTGTAAATAACTTCACCAGGGAAATAGTAAGCGGTTTTGTAAATTGGGAAAGGAGGGATTGCATTGGGATACTCCCTCATAACATATCCTTCGAAACCACAAGGTAGTGAATCGATAGGTGCATCAGAATCCAATTCTAACATAATATACTTCGAATTCAAAGCATATTCTCCGTCAGAAGTACCGATCTTAACACCAATGTAGTTATTTGATGATGAATCCATAGTACAATTGGTAAATTTCTCCAAATAAACGGGGTTGGTATCGGTGTCGAAAAAGTCACGAACACCAACATCAAATGTCAAATTGTTGAATGAAATATTTTGAATTGAAATTTTAATTTGTGTATTAGCTGTGTCACCATCAGAGATTGTTAAAATTTTAAATAATCTTTCAACAGTACTACCTCTAAGTTGTGAAACAACCCAAGGTGATTCTGCAGCTCTATACCTTTCTAAATAATTAGCAATAGATCCAGTTGTAGAATTATAACGTAATCCTGGTGTTGAAATAACTGAGGTTTTTAACCCTCTGATATACCCTTTATTGTAACCGTAAGTTAGAAGGGTTGGGTATACTTCTTCAACAAATAAAGGAACCTCGATCCTACTTTTTCCAAAGTTAGATCGACCCAACACAGATGGTAAAAAGTTTTGATTCGTTTGTGATAAAGAAACAACGAAAGAGAAATTTTCAGGACTTGCCGCACCATCAGTAATACCAGAAATAGCAAACTCAGCAAAAGGGTTCGTAGTTATTGCTGAGTATGAACCACTCGTATTTAATACAACACTTGTAAGTCCAGTGACTTGATATCTTGGACCTGATCCGCCAGAACCATAATTCGAAATACCTCTTGATCTTAATGTAGCAACAACAACATCATTATAATCTAAAAAGGAAACACCTGAAAAATTAAAAACAGTTCCTGAAAGAACACCTGTATAATTACCTGAACCCGTGTTTGTTAAAGTAGTGACTACACTAAAGAAAGAATATCCTGTATAATTACCATTGGTACTTTCGTTAAAATTAGAATAGTACCAAGCATCATTGTTTGGCGAAGTGTAGTCAGCGGTAGAGTTAGTAAGACCTGACATTCCAAACACATTGGTTTGACCTGTATAACCACTCAACGCATTATATGCTGCATTAGTGATTGTACCAAAGTAGTATACTGAAGTACCACTAGTAGTTCCAGATGCGTTAACAATCTCCGTAAGTTGAGTACTTAATTCACTACTAAAAGACGATTGGTCTCCATTCAAAAGTGAAAAAGGGTTATTTAAGTTGGTACCTACTAATGTTGAACCGACAGGACTAAGTGTTACAGTACCACCTGTACTTGCTGAAAAATTTATAGTGAAACCTGTTTGGGATCCTGTTAAACCTATGGTACTACCATCTACGTTGGCTTGAATAGATAAAGACCAACCAGCACCAGCGTCATAACCAGACAAACCTAGGACACGTGTTACAAACAATTGGTTGGATTGTTGTAGATAAGATTTAGCAATGTATGCTAATTCATACTTAGGTATCTGAGTATTCACAAATTTTTCAGGAATTGTACCCCCAAAAAATGCTTCAAATTCATCGTAGTTAGTTATGAAAATAGGTTCGAAAGCTGGACCTGTAAGGGTTTCACCAACTAACCCCAATGTTGTAACACCAACACTTTGTGCTACAAAACTCAAATCTCTCTCTGAAGTATAAACACCAGGAGATACAAAAATTTTATTGGTAGTTGCCATATTATTATTTTAATTTTTAGTTTTATTGATATAAATATTATGTCAGTTAACAAAGTATTTGTTTTTTATAAAACTTATTTATATTAGGAGGATAAAATTATCTTTTTTTATCTTTTATGAAAAAAACAACAAAAAACATCAAAATATCCGTGGAAACTCATCAAATATTAAAAAAGTATTGTGATGAAAACGGAATAAAAATTTACAAATTGTTAGAAAAACTTATAAAAGAAAATTGTGTGAAAAAAAAAGATGTTTACGGGGAGTGAACTAGCTAGCTCACTTCAAGAAGTGAGACAGCATAAGTTATGACGGAACTCGGATCAATAGTGGATTGAGTAATTTCAAACCTCAATGAATCACCTGTGGATACCTCGAAAGATATTACATCGGTTCCAAAAAAAACAAACTCTGTACTATTATTTAGTTTCACATATAAATCATAAGAACTAACATTTTCTTTTGACAAAATTGTGAAAGTACCTGTATAATCCACACTTATAGTACGAATAACGGGTGATGTTCCTGTAGCTTGAATTATTAGATCAAATACACCTTCATTTACAGGAAATACTTTTCTTTTTCGATTTATTGGTTTGAAATTTGTTTCGAAAACATTCAATACTCTTGATACCGCAGGGGCCACCTCGAATTTGTCTTGATCCAATAGAAACCCTAACATAGTGAAATCATAATTCTGAATGTAAAACCTACGTTTGTCAATTTGAGTTACAGATTCATCAGAAATGTTTGAGTTTATAATTGGAATAAAATGACCATTAACTTTTGTGTAAGCTTGACGGGATGCAAAAGTTTGTAGTACATTTTTATTAAACTCGTTGAGTTCTCTCATACGATTACAAATTATTTTAACGTTAAAAGAAATATCAACGGGTACAGGTTGGGGAATTTTATAAATGTCTAATCCCTTTATGTTACCATTCCAAGTTGGTACCGCAGCATAAAAGAATTCTTTTTGATTTGGGATATTATAAAGTGTTGCTGGATTTGTACCATATTTTACTTCAGGAACTCTAACAACAGTAATAAATGGTGGTTCTGTGTTACCATTCAAATCTTGAAAAGACCACGTCTGTGTAAATTGAGCCCAATTTTGTGTGGTAATAAGAATGTCAACAGTAGGTATAATCTTACCATCAACGATTGTTTTTAACTCGTTTTTTACAAAATCCAAAAACCCCCTATCCATTTCAGCATACCCCAAATTCTTTGGAAGGTATGTACCATCTTTTGTGATGTCCTCCAACAATTGTTCTCTTCGCTCCAATAATATTTTTGGAGGAACTAAATTAATATTTGGTATTACTTTTTTGGGTAAAGCCATAATTAAATCCCCATAAATTCGTTGGCAGTTACTGGTGTTGCAATGTAACTGACATAAAAAGGTTTATATCCAGCATAGGTATGTTTGTTGTCATAATTGGGTATCCCCTTATCAACAACTGAATAATATCTTACTTGATTTTCGGTAATCCAATAACCGATGTAATCGCCCAAACTAATGGAAACTTGCAGGTCGTCCAAATCTTTTTGGTAGATAGCGAATCTGATATTACCCGGTTCGTTTTGTATAACCTTGGAATTACCCAAGAAAGCCATATCTGGTTGCATAATTTGCAAATAAGCGTTTACTGATATTGGTGGTAAAAACTCTATGGATTGAGGTACCGCCTCGCCATAAACATCGTCTTGATTTGTTTTTTGTTTGTTTACACGATAGACAACAATGGTGAAATTCATATCACCATCGAGCCATTCACGACCCATACTAACATCCAAATCGAAATCTTCTTGACCGAAAAATTTACCTAATCTTGTGATTGGAACTTGATTTTGTGCCATACTTCTTGATAAATATTCATAATATTATTATATTTAATTTATTTTTGTTTTGGATAGTCAATTAAACGCAAGAGAAAATCAAGCCTTAGATATTATAGATCGTTATGAAGGTGCAAACAACTTTATTCTTAAATTAAAACACAAAAGGGATTCAAATCCTAAATTTTTTCCTAACGCAACTCAAACCGAATATGTGATTAAATATCACAAAAGAGAACCAAAGGTTGCAAAAAAATGGGTACAATTGGACACATATTTTGCGAGTAAAATTGCAAATGAAAAAATGTTTATAGAAGTACCAACACAAATTTGGATAGAAAAACTTTTAGTTGAAAAAGACACCGCTTATCACGTGTGGGGATATTATTTTGAAAATCAGGGTTTACATGATATTTGGATACCAAAAGCCGCGGTAATCAAAGATAATAAAATCAAAAACGTAGAAATTGATTTTGAGAAATACTCACATCGACCATTACTCGAACATCAAAAAGAAGGTGTAAAAACTTTGTGTGAAAACAAAAAGTATATTTTAGCGGATGATTTGGGACTCGGTAAAACGACAACTGCCGTAGTTGCATCAATAGAGTCAAATGCAAACAAAGTTCTTGTTATTTGTCCCGCATCATTGAAAATAAATTGGAAACGGGAGCTCGAAAACTATACCGATAGATCCATATCCATAGTGGATGGTAAAAAATGGGAGGATGCCGATTACGTTATTATCAACTACGATATTTTAAAAAATTTTCACACATTAGAAAAAGATTCGGAATCAATAATACGTGACGCAAAATTTGATTTGGTAATAGTTGATGAAGCCCACGCGATTTGTAATGTTCAAGCACAGAGAACCAAACTTGTAAATAACATCAGTAAAATATCACAAAGAACTTGGTTGTTAACAGGGACTCCTGTGACATCTCGACCAATAAATTATTTCAATCTACTCAATTTGGTAGACTGCAATGTTGCTCAGAATTGGATGGCTTATGTCAAGCGTTATTGTAATGGGTATCAGTTCCGTGCAGGTAACAGAAAAATATGGAATGTAAGCGGTGCGTCAAATTTGGAAGAACTTTACGAAAGAACAAAACCTTTTGTGTTACGAAGATTAAAAAACGACGTACTAGACTTACCTGAAAAAATAATTTCTCCAATTTATATGCGATTGAAATCTCGGGAATACGAAGAAGTTATGGGGGAATACTACGAATGGTATGATAAGGGTGGTGAGTCAAATTCTTTAACTATGCAATTTTCCAAAATCGCAAAGGTTAGACAAATTATCGCCAACGAAAAGGTTTCTCAAACCATAGAGCTTTGTGAAAATATTTTAGACCAAGATAAAAAAGTGATCATTTTTTGCAATTTCACAGAATCACTCAACACTATCTACTCACACTTCAAGAAGATAGCTGTAAAACTTGACGGATCAACTCCTAAAGGCGAAAGGCAAGATGCTGTTGATAAATTCCAAACCGATGAAAAAGTTAAAGTATTCGTGGGTAACATTAAAGCCGCAGGAGTGGGTCTCACACTCACCGCAGCAGAAACTGTAATTATGAATGATCTATCCTTTCTTCCATCAGACCATTCCCAAGCAGAAGATAGAGCATATCGTTATGGTCAGAAAAATAATGTAGTTGTCTATTATCCAATTTTTGAAAACACAATCGAGGGTATCATTTATGATATTTTGGATAAGAAAAAAAGAATTATTAATACAGTAATGGGCGATACAATGTTATTTGAAGGTGATGCTCTAGAAAATATACTTCAATCTATTAACCAAAACAGAAATTAAAAATACTTATAGGAGACACTAAAGTCTTGGTGAGTATGAAGTATTTGGAAAATAAAATTGAGTTAATAGAACAGAAAATTGAGGAAAGAAGAAGATTAATAGAAGAACAAAAAAAATCCAAGATAAAACATGGTAATGTAGTGTTTGAACCATTACCTTATTCTTTTACATCTCTCAAAGCTTTCATCGATCCAACAACAATGAATGTTCATTATACAAAACACTATAAAGGTTATGTTGATAAATTGAACTTAGCGACCAAAGGAAAGAGATATGAAAATATGTCTTTGGAAGAAATTGTAAGTTCGGTCAAAGAAACTGAAAAACCTATACGAGACAACGCCGGTGGGGCCTATAATCATTCGTTGTTTTGGAATATGATGACACCTAACCCACCAAAAATTCCTATGAAACTTGATTCGAGAATAAACTCTAATTTTGGAAGTGTCAAAGAATTCAAAAAAAAATTTGATGAGGCTGCTAAAAGTGTTTTTGGATCTGGTTGGGTATGGTTGATACTAAAAGAAAATGGTAAATTAAAAATTGTAACAACACAAAATCAAGATAATCCAATGATGAGTTTTATTAAAGATGGGGGGAAACCACTTCTTGGTTTGGACGTATGGGAACATGCATACTATCTCAAATATCAAAATAGAAGAGACGAATATATCAAAAACTTTTGGAGGGTTGTTGATTGGGATTACGTAAATGATAGATTGTGAATATTTATTGGTTATGAATATTATTGCAGAACCAGAAAGAAGTAAAATGTACAAGAGAATTTTTAATCTCTTAGGTGCCCCGTTACGTTCCGTAGAATTGACAGATGAAATGATGGATTCACTAATGGAACTTTCCATTGGAGATTATACCCAATATGTCCAAGATTGGTTAATAGAGTCACAATGGACTTCATTGTATGGTCTGAATTTAGACACTCAATCCGTCGCAAATGCACTAGTGAGAAGATCATTAGATTGGGAAACTCAATATACCTATGCCTACTCAAAAATTGTTGGACTTCAAAACTCAGGGCCTTGGGTACTTAAAAAGGATTATTTTCAGTTACAACAAAATCAACAGATCTATGAAATACCAGCAGGAAGAGAACTCAATGAATTACTTTGGTTTTCACCCTCTGAACAAAATAGTGCATTTTTCGATCCATGGTCTTTTGGATCACTTGGGGGTCCTGGTATTGGTGGGCCTGGTGGATTTGCTCAACCTGGATGGGGAAGTGGGGGGTATTTCTTTTTTTCATCTTACGATGTTTTATCTAGACTTCAAGACATTAACCTCAAACGAAGGATCATACAACCTGACGTACAATACAGAGTCACAGCATTACCTGGTGGTAAAAAAGCCGTAATGTTATACAATACACCAGGTGGTAAATTCGACTTTGGAAATTCGGAGTTGATGAGAGGTAAAGTGTGGTATTGGTATTATGATACAAACGATGCTGATAGAGATCAGTGTCTGAAAGATAATCCAGACATTGTTAAATTACCATCAGATATTCCATTAGATGCACTTTCTTGGCAAGATTTGAATGATCCTGCACAACAATGGGTTAGAAGATGGTTGACAGCTTATGCAAAAGAAACTTTAGCTAGAGTGAGGGGTAAATTTAGTGGAAACTTAAAAACACCCGATAGTGAACTACAAATGGACTACACCTCACTCTCTACCGAAGCAAAAGATGAAAAACAAATACTTTTAGAAGAACTCCAAAAAAGATTGGAAAGATTAAGACCTGAATTTATAATGGAAAGAGAGGCTAAAATTGCAGAAAATCTAAATAAACAATTGCAGTACAGGGCATTTCCAGTACCAATAACGACAGTTTAAAATATGGCCATCATAAGATCGATACCTAGTGAAAAAATAATCAATGGTATACAAGTTAAAACTTCAGAATTAGCAGTTGTTTCAGAGGAAACATACACCACAAATGGTGAATATGCTATTGTTGTAAAAGGCATTGGGAATTGTAAAATTACCCTCAACAGTGTCTCTACTGATAGAATTAAAATTAAAGCTTTGACGAATGTTTTAATTGTTCCTGATATCAACAGAATTGATGAACATTGGGATGAAATCCAAATAGAGACAGGTGCCTGTATAGAACTAGTTTTTGTATATCAAAATTGGTACATACTTTCCTCTGAAAGTGGATGGGAGAATCATATCAATCACCA
>Ga0049080_10000852_pt1 | contig 10415 bp, 12 predicted proteins | sample GreLakmeER15MSRF_FD_66716 | JGI IMG/M metagenome (GOLD analysis project Ga0049080, IMG submission 66716) | Freshwater lentic microbial communities from great Laurentian Lakes, MI, USA - Great Lakes metaG ER15MSRF | ecosystem: Environmental > Aquatic > Freshwater > Lake | place: Great Lakes... | reverse complement strand
TGCGGTTGCAACCTCCGCATAATTGCTTCTTGACCTGTCATGCCTGCATTGACGGGGGCTTTCGCAAGAGCAGACGTATCAAGCCTAGTTTGTAGTTCTTGACCTGCTGTGCCGGTAGGTGCAAACGGGGTGCTGATTACTTTTTGCGCTTGAGTTGTCCCCGTCTCACCAAGACCTGCCAACAGCTGTTGAACACGTTGCTGCGAAGCAAGCGTCTCGGTTGCCGTAGGCGTGAGGGTCTGCGTAACAGTAGGCTGATCACCATCATAAGTAACCATTTGCTTACCCAAAGGCGAAATGATGTTTGGATTCGACATCCTTCCCTGTAGGCGAGCTGTTTCTACGTTAGCAGCACCTTGTTCTCTAGCAGCACCTGAATAATCCGGTGCAGGCGGCGGCGACGGTGAACTTTTACCCATGAGGCACTCCTATTTTTCTGCTGTATTTGTCAGTCAAAAACTTGCAAGCGTCATGCTTCATTGTGTAGAAAACAATGTCGCCATCTACCCTTGCATCCTTAATTCGGCTTTCCTCTACAAATCCCATGTTCGTCACTAGCTTAATGCTTGCTGCGTTGTCGCTTCCTACCGGCACGATGATCTTGTCTACTTGGCACACGTTGAACGGGTAGTCAAAAATTGCTGCTAAGTATGCGCCGGTCATCCGTCCTTCGATTGCTATGTGACACCAAATACTTTTCCTGTTCCAATTCTCGTAGATCACGCCTGCAATTATCTGATCGTCCTTGCACAGTCCTATTGCTTCGCTGCGTCCTTCAAAGTAGCCGCCTTCAACACGCTTAGCCACCCAATGCCCGATAGCCGGGCCTTTCGTTATATACCTGCCCATCCGGTTTGATAAACAATGTCCGTCGATGCCCATTCGATTTGAATGCCGCCACTTGCGCTTTTGAGCTGTATGCCGCCGCAGTAACCAATACCCGTGATGCCTTGCCAATTGTTCGTAATCGTTGAATCTGAACCCCACAAACCCACATCCCATAGCGATGTACCCCAAACACCATAGGTCTGCGGGCTAAACGATAGTGCCGAAGTAGTGTCTTGAATGTCAAAATCAACGTTCATACCAACAAAGATAGCCGGTTGCCCGTTAGTGAAAATGCTAGGTCTTGCGCGGGTGAAATACTTTTTAACACCGCGAGAGCCGTAGTAATTAAACGCTTGCAAAGTGTTTGCAGGAATGTTGTTGCTGTTGTCTTGATAGTCTAACGTCCACGCTTTAGCTACAAACCCATTGCCGCCAAAGTAAGGGTCGTCGTTAAAGATTTCCCAACAGTTAGCATTCCAATTTGTAAAGTTGCACCACGATTTAGTGATATTGTTCATCACATACTGCTGTTGCTGCGAACCTTCTGACACAGGTACATTGACAAACAACGCATTGTTTTTGCTGTTGTAAATGATCTGCCAACCGAAGTTGTTTTGATACGTCCTTGTCGCTTCAGCAAATGCGCCTTGAATCTTGTCAGATAGCGCAATCCTCGGATCGAGCCTTGAGCTTTGAATGGCAGATGCTAGAGGGTACAAACCGTCCAAAGTAAGAATCAGCAAGTCGCCTGCATACTTGAGCATACAACGCTTGCCAATCGGCGTTCCAAGCTTCCATACGCCCATCAATGCCCACGTCGATGCAGATGCCGGATCAGTTCCACGGTAAGCAATGATTTCGCCATTGCTAGTGACAAACACTAGGTTGTCATCAGCACCGTAACCTGCGTCGATTGTCCATGTGCCGATTGAAACAAGATAACCGCCATAGCGAGCAACTGAACTTAAGTCAATCTGTTCAGCAACACCTGCAATTGATGATGTTGGGAGATACCATGCAACGAGGGTGTTTTTTTGGATAAACCACACCCTGTTTTTAAACAGAGTCACATCATCAAGCGTTGTTGTTGTAATCCCCGTAATGGCAGGAGATGATGAGTTTGTAATTGCAGTCCAAGTTGTTCCGTTGTAGAGCAAAGGCGCATCAACACCGTTCGCGCAATACATGAACGAGCCGCCCGGAGTAGAAACATTCACATATTCCCAACGAGAATTGCTAAGCCCTGAGACTACTGCTGCGCCAACAGCACCACCTGCGGTTACGTCATAGATTTTGCCGCCTGCAACTGCAAACAATTTTTCTACGTTGCCGCCTGAGTAGTTAAACAGGCTCTCGACTTGTCCTGAGATACCGGTTGCATACTGCTGATAACCACCCCGCAGATTGACGCTAGAGACGGTGGGGAACATATTGGTCAACTGCACGGCATCAGTCGCTTCCATATTAGCAAGCGAATCCCGTGCGTTCCATCCACCAATGGGAGCAGGTAACGACGCTACCTGCGCGGCAGTCCCTTGAACCATCATGCGTTGACGTGCGCTGCGTGCCATCAGTTCGTACCGTATCCCGAATCGGGGATGTTGTCGTAACCAATAAGCACAGTACCCGGACGCGGTGCGAGCGACAGATTGGCAGACGACATATCAAGAGCTTTTGCAGCTTCTAGCTCAGTCATGTAGTTCCGCATCATCGCTGTGGTATCAAAGCCTTTAGCCTCGAAATACTTCAGCTTTGTAGCGTTGACTATTAGTCGATCAGGATAGATGCAAGTATCGGTGTCTACAGTAAACGAGTTCTTTGCAGTTCCGTTTGCTGCTGCTGCCCATGCTTTGCTACGGTATTCAAAACCTAGATATTCGCTTGTTGAAGTGCCGGGCCATATTTGAAAGTACGGGCCCAACAAACGCCAACGAATACGCGGGCCGGTTGAGATATAGCCCGACAACAACCATTCCCATTGCTGTGCATCTTCAGGCCCTAGCATTTCCCAATGTTTCGACTTATCCCAAGCAGTTCGCGGAACAAGACTTTCGTAGTCTGATGGGAGGCTGTAGCGAATTTTCTGAAAGTACGCCGTTGCAGCAGTACCGTTTGCAGAAAAGTCTTGATTGACCGTGACTTGCGTAGAAGAGTCTACAGAAACGATGTAGGTGTTTTGATTGATACCTGTGCCTTGCACTTGATAGGTTGTATCAAGTCCCGTAGTCGATGCCATCGTGATGGTTCGTGCTGCGGTAGTCCAAGTACCGGTCGTCGTGATGTATTCGGTGTAGTAAGTGTATTGCTTGGTCAGTTCGCGCCAAGCATGACGACGCAGGAATTCATAACCGTTTGCGTTCATCAACGCAAGGATTTGAATTACGTCCTGATTCGTATTACCCGCTACACTCGTTGGGGTTGCAACACCAAGCTCGTTAGTTACTTGTTGCACCAACTCCAACATCGTTGTCGTTGACATTTTCTTTCCTCGGTCTGCCGGGGCGACGTTGCTCTAAAAGCATCGCCATCTGTTCTTTCAGTTCTGCAAGCTGTGCGCGAGTTTCTTCCAATTCGCTACTCGACACCTTTTGATTCTTGTTCAGCAGGTAATTCCGCGCACGTTCGCGCAGTCCTACGCCACCCATTCCGATACGTTGAAGCTGCGTATCACTTGCAGTTGCTACTTGCTCAACAGTCTGAAACTTGAGAATTTGCAACTCTGCAAGTTGATTGTCCGTCAGTTCTTCGGGACGATCTTGACACCAATCTTTGAGAGGCGTACCAATCACAGGCCCTTCACCGCTTTGCATCTGAAAGTGCAACCATTGGCGCGGGAATCGCTCTTTATGATGATCCCGCACGGGTTGGTCAATTACAGTCGTCTTATCACCCGGCACTAAAATCTTGATGAACGGTTGACCCTTGTAGGGGTCTTTTTCTGACGTGTAAAACTCAACATAGAGTTGCGCGTCGGCGTTGTTGATATCTGAATCAAGTGCCATGAATTTTCTCCTGTGGGGAAAAAGTTATGCAGTTAGAACGGATGCCCAAGTAGTTGCGCTAGTAGCAAACAAAATTACAGTTTTAGCGGTTGCAACGCTCAAGGTCGATGCAGCAGCATTAATCGTTGATCCTGCTTTCGGGTAAACCGTGATGGTCTGTCCCGAATCATTACGAATGCCAACCATTGCACCCACTTCAGTCGGGGGCAAAATCACGCCCGTACCTGAAGATGAAGTCGTGATTGCGTTGAACACCGCCGACAGTTGCAGAGCGTCAGCAATCGTGCTGCCTACAGCAACAAGACCGGTTGCGCCATCACCGCAGATCGAAACCGTTGACAGCGAAGAATTACCACTACCCAAAACGCGCGAAGGGATAGCCATGATTACTCCTTAGATTTGCTGCCAACGACGCGAAGATCGCGCTGCGGCAAGTGGAAAAATGGTTCTTCAAAACGTACATTCTCAAAACCTGCTTCAACTAACATAGTACCAATCTGTTGTTTTGAGTAGCACCAATGATGGCGCATCGTATCAGGTTCGGGCATTCCGAACAACGCACGTCCGATCAAATCGTCATTCCTGTGTCCCTGATTCCATAGCGCAATTACATTGTCAAGGCACGGCATTTCAAGCGACAACTGACCGCCCGGCTTTAGCACCCGCAACCACTCTAGCAACGTTTGTTTCGCTTTGGGTGTCGGGATATGCTCAAACAAATGGATCGCTGAAATCTCGTCGGCATGATCATCCGGCAAATCAAGTTTCGTTACATCCGAGATCAGGTCTTGATCGTCAATGCAATCGACGTTAACCCATCCGGGCCATGATCTGTCACCTGCCCCTAGATGGAGGCGAATACTGTGTCCCATTGCGCTCCAATCTGTTCCGGTGAGTAGTTCATTTGTATATACCGCTGCCCTTCTCGCACCAAGCCGTTCAATTCGTGCCTATAGGCTTGCGAGAACTGAAGCCCGCCCTTTAGCGGCCCAAGGTAACAAAAGTGTCTGAATTCCTTGTTCTTATCAATCTTACTGCCGATTACAAAGCATCCCGCCATTACCGCATTGATCAACCGATTGGGGCTTTTGTACGTCTCACCCTTGCTTGGCAGTAAAACAATGTTGCTTTCATGTAACAACTGTGTCTGTGCGCTCGTAGACCACGGCACACACTCAACCTGATCGTTCTGCCCTGTGCAGTACGTCATATCGTACTGTTTGAGCATCTTCCGATAAGGCAATATCTCTTTCAGATTGCTTTGATGCCCTAACCACAAAAATTTGTTGCCGTCAGCATGGGGCTGTCCCCGCTGCTCCCAAGAATCGGGTATTACTTGAGCTTCTCTTTGAGTGTAGCTGCGGATTCGTCGAGCCATTTCCTGAGTTGGACACACAACTGCGTGAGCTTCTCTAGCCATTGCTTCATAAAGTTTTCCTAAGTTTGGGTGCTCAAAATGGTCGTCACATAAGTCAACCACCGTTTTAGCACCCCTTGCATTAACTTGTCTTAAGATCTCAAGATCGTCAAGGTGCGGTTTGCAAAACACCGCAACATCCGTCCCTAGCGCATTGAGTCTTGATTCGTGCCCACAATAGGCTGACGGGAGCTGCGCCCTGAGTCGGTAGGATGCCATCTCAGCACCTCCGCTGTGCATGAATGAAACTCTCATACGCGCTTTCCGAGGCGTTTGCGCTCGTCCATGATTGCTGCGATTAAACCGCCGCCATGCACGTTGAAATGAATGTCAGGCAACGTCTTAAAGTATTCTTGAAATTCGTTGGCTTGCTGCGCCATTGCGCCATTAGACAAGAACCGTTTACCGCCGACAATCACATCAATCGGCTCATCAACGCCCTCACCTGTGAATCGCTTGGTCTTGCCATCACCTGCTAAGCAAGAGTCAAAGCCGTACATCTCAAACGTTCTGAAACCTAAAACATAACTTACCGACACAGCACGCATTCCCGACGTAGTGCCACCGCCGACAAGAAACTTCTTGTTAAAGATACTGCTAAAAGGTTCGTCATTGTATTCCTCGTAGGCAAACGAGTGCCACAAAATGACTTTGTTTGCTTTGAGAGCGTCAAACATTGACGGATCGCACCGAGAAGCCACTAAATAGACCGTGTGCGCGTTTGCTTCGCTTAGCTGTGCGCTTCTGTCGCGTGGGTCAACACAGCACCATAAATCGGGCTGTATGCCGTTCTTGCAAAGGAAATCATGCGCTGCCTTGACTGCAAAGATAGGACGACCGCGTTCGCGTTCTGCTCGTATATTCTCAATCTGAGACGGCATGGAAGGCCCACTACCCACGATGACCATGTGACCATCGTGAGCAATGAGACTTGGTACTAGCTCCGGTAAACCCCGCGCAATCGCAGAGCGAATGTTAGACACAATGCCATCAGGTGTTCCTGCGGCTTTAACATTGACCTTTAATTGCGCGAGATTTTCCATTAGCCCGGCATTGCACCTGTGCCGATAACCGCGATGCCCGCAGCGATACAAGTAACTGCGGTGGCATTGGAGATCGTGCGGGTCGAAGTGCAACCGATAACCAAACAACCGGAAACAGTTGCATCGTCCAACACGCCACCGGTCGCGGTCGTATACAGAGGCACGTTGTCGTCACAGTTAGCAGCAAGGTTCACTTGCATCACACCGGACAACTGCACCCAACCGTAATAACCCGAGGCAATTGAGACTTGCGCGAAACCGACGCGCTTGCTCGTTGCCGAGTTGGTGGTAGTCAGCAAAGCAGCAGTCTGCGAGGCGGTAATGGTCACCGCGCCGTAGGTGCTGATTGCTTCAGAGGCTTGCACATACATCGCTTCGCCCCCATCGCTCAACAACACTTTCGTGCCGGGAGTGAATTGGGAAGTCGATGAAGTATCGGTAAAGTTAGTGCCGATAACACCGGATACGCTAAATGTTGGCATTTTATTTTCTCCTTATGCAATCAACACGCCGCAGAACTGCGGGCCGCTAGAGGTGAGATTTCCAGCCCACCCGACTAATTTCACAACGGCGTCTTGGTTGACCGCTTGACGTTCGCCACCGATAGGCACGAAGTTACGGTCAGCGTGCGGACGGAACATCAGGTACTTGGTATTCAGGAAGAACATGTGGTTAGCGGTTGCAGAAGAACCGATACCACCATCAAGCACCACGTCCGAAGCCATACCCGCACCGAAGTATTTCAGCGAGGCAAAGCCTGCACCGGCCATCGACGAACCGCTATCGGTAATCCGCTGAATCGACTGGAGCGATTGCAGGTACAAACGATAGTAGTTGTTGTCAGCCACGATCAGGTCAGGCTTGTCCGTACCCCGGATCAACTGAACCGCAACGCTGTCCATGTATTGCTGAATGTTGCTTGCAGTAACAGCAGCACCGCCGTTAGTCAAACCGGAGTAAGACACCGAGCGCCAAAACGTCCAAGTAGCACGGTCGATTCCACCATACGTTCCGGTGGAGGGACTATCAGGCACAGCGGCCCCAAGGCCCGTCAAGTTCTTACCTGCGTTACCCGTGCCGTCAAGATACAAGTCGCCGCTGATGCGGTTAGCCAACTGCGCTTCCGCAACAGCCATACGGCCATCGAGCAGGTCGATGATCGCTTCTTTGCCGCTGTTCTGAATCATCTCAAGACCGCTGATCGAAACAGCCGACGCGTATTGGGTGATAGAAAACTGCGCCGCAGAAATCGGGCTGTTTTGGCTTACATTCAAAACTTCGTAGCCACTATAAGAATTAGTATTATTTGTTGCCGAATCTGAATACATAACCTCCTGAAGGATGACGTTACCGCCCGAAAAGGGTTTCACATTCCCGCGTTCCTTCAAACGACGAAGTAGTGCGTTGTTGTTTGTTACGTTGTCAGCGAGTTCACCGGAGCGACTTTGGATGTTGGTCGCAATGATATCGCTGATCGAGCTATTGGCGAAAGCCATAATAATCTCCTATCAGTTTTTAAAGTCGATCCGCTACATTGTCGAATTGTTCGGCAAGCATGGATCGTCTATCTTGCGCTTTGGTAGTCGTTGTCGCGCCGGGTGCGGCACTTCTCACACTAACCGCTGCCGCTCTAGCTTTCTTAGCAGCTTGATTTGCTGCTACCTTTTGCTGATTATCAACTTGGGATTGTCGTCCCTGTTGAACCTGCTGATAAAGGTTGTCGTCTAGGCGTAATGCTTTTTCGTAAGCTTCGTCCAACGTTGATGCCACACCGCTTTGCAGCAATGAAATCATTGTTGGTCGTGCTTCCTCGAAATGCTCAGCCCGCATAGCGAAATTGTTGATCTCGCCTAGCAATGACTGATTCTGCACCTGCTCTTGCTCTTCTTTCCAACTCATCACCTCACCACGAACCCGATTCAGTTCCTGTTGAAGTGCTGAGATCGTTGGATCGACAGTCACCTGTTGTTGCAGTTGACTACCATCACCAAAATTCACACCGTACTGCTGAGCGAGACGCAAGAAAAGTTGTTGCTTTTGCTGCGGGTCGCTGTAACGCAAAGCATGATCAGCTTCCATTAGTGCTTTGACGGCTTTTGGCCCATCAATCCCCAATCCACGGATCGTGTCCATAAAAGGGTTCATTACTTCTTGATACTGATCAGCAAACTTCGCTTTTTCCATCAGGGGCTGAACCCCTGCCTTCATTTGTTCTTCGCGTTGCCACGCATATTCCTTCAACCTATCGTCAGCAGTCTGCCATACGTCGTGATAGTCCTTTTTCCACGATGCAGGTGGACGCTTCCACACCGGCTCTTCGACAGGCTGTTCTGCCTGCTGCACCATCGTCTGCTCAGCTTCACGCGGAGCAAACTTCCCTTGTTCATCTCGCGGTACATCCACGCGAGCAGTTTCCCCTGCGGGTGCGCTTACAGCTTGATCAAATTGCTGCTCAAGCATTTCCCTGCGTGTATCTTCAACCGGTGCTATTGCATTCAGATCGCTCATTATCGTTCCCTGTGGGGGTTAGTAAATCTTGCGTCATCTCGAAGTCTGCTAAGAATCTTGTTCGCTTCGGAATGCGTCATATTCGCCAACTGCTGCCTCAAAACTTCCCTGCGGTTATCTTTAACCGACGCAACTTTTGTTTCCATCTTTTCGTTGCCGACTTCGATGCATCCGTGCGCTTGCAGGTGTTCGCGGTGACGACTGCGACTCGTAATCATCGAGCCGTCAATCATTGATTGATAAGGCGCAATGTCAGGCATGATGTGATGCACAGCAGTCGGCTCATAATCGCCAATTTCAATCGCTTCACCGTCAACGTAAACCCAACGTTTTCTCATAAGAGTAGAAGAATTTCCTCGTCATCGTTTTCGACGTGCTGATGCCATATCTGTTCAGCATTCTTAAGATCAGCAATCAATTTATCAAAATTAAGATTGCTTGTCAAAATCTGTTGTTTGGTTATGTAGTTGAGCGGCTCGACAACTTCGGGGATATCTTCCTTGCCCTCAACAATTCTTTCATACAGCGCAAGCACTTCACGACGACGCTCCTCCCGTACCGCTTTTTCCCTTGCAAAGCGATCTTTCAGTTTGTCGCCGTCATGAGTATCAAGGTCGATCAGCGTGGGAACAAAATCCCACGTTGCCTCATCCCATGTACCGGTGTCCCAACCCCCGTTCATGTCGCGATTTCAACTCCCACCGCTTTACCATCAGGCCCACGAATAATCCGTTTGGGCGCAGACATGACGTTAAGCAAACTTTCAATCTTGCTTGACGTTTGATCGTGCAAAGCCGCCATATCTTGCTGCATTTTTTCGACGTTTTGCAGCGCCATTTGCACACCATTACCTAGCTCAGCAGTCATGCGCTCAGCAGACGCGTTTGCAGCCTCGACGAGCGGGATATCCACGCCGGGGTTAGCACCGATCCTTGCCACGGTAACTTTTGTTGCTGCGTCAAGCTCAGTTTTCCACCGGTTGTATTGTTCTTCCATCTCACTTTTCTGACGGTCAAACTCCAATTTCTGCGCGTCCATCTGCGCCCGCATCTGCTCGACTTCGACTTCGCGCTGCGTTTTAGCTTGTTCAAGCTGCAACTTTGCTTGATCCATCTGCATTTGTGCTTGCAACTTAGCTTGCTCGATCTGCATCTGAGCTTGCATCTTCGCCTGTTCAAGCTGCCCGTCTGCCTGCATTTTCCCTTGCGCCATCTGCTGTTCTGCTTGCATCTTGAGCATCTCAGGGTCAGGCTGCGGCTCGACCGGAGGCTTGTTGACAAGTTTGTTGATCGACTGATCAATAGCGCCCTCAATTTGCCTTGCACCCTTAAACGCACCCACTCCAAACTTCAGCAGCTCACCAATCATGGGGATCATTTCCGGCGCTTGCTGACCTAACGGTAATGCTTCGCGCAGGAACGAGCCAAACGCTTGCAGGAACTCGCCGCGCTCTTGTTTCATCTTCTGTTCGTCAAGCTGAACGAGAGAGTCAGCAGCCACTTCGATGCGGAAATTACGCAACGGCTTGTCTTTCAGCAATGCAAGTGCTTGGGGGATCAATTGTTGATCATCAGGTTGCATTTGATCTGCCGCTGCAAACATCACAATAGTTTGCGG
>Ga0049080_10000850_pt1 | contig 10417 bp, 7 predicted proteins | sample GreLakmeER15MSRF_FD_66716 | JGI IMG/M metagenome (GOLD analysis project Ga0049080, IMG submission 66716) | Freshwater lentic microbial communities from great Laurentian Lakes, MI, USA - Great Lakes metaG ER15MSRF | ecosystem: Environmental > Aquatic > Freshwater > Lake | place: Great Lakes... | reverse complement strand
TCTATTTACTTAAATATAAAATTATTATCAAGAAAATTTTATTATAAAACTATTTATTCTAAAATTTTTAGTAATAATTTTATATTTAAGTAAATAGATTATGAGTATTATATTTAAAGATCATCCGGAATTTAAACCTAATATAACACCAAAAGAAATGTTTGAATTAGGAATTATGGGAGGAACATATTTTAGACAAATAAAATCTCCTAAAACAAAAAAAATTTATAATAATCATCATAAATTTTTTAAATTTCTAAAAGATATTCCTGACAATTTATTAATTAAAAAAGAATATGATAAAAGTGTTAATTATTATAAGGTAGAAGTCGGAACAAGTTATGAATATTGGATGGCAAAAAACTGGATAAAGGAAGATATTGATCCTTACGGGTGGATAGAATGGTATTGTAACTTTTATAATGGTAGAAGATGCGATGATGATATACGACAAATAAATAGATGGAAAAAATCTGCTGGTCCTAAAGGAAGATTTAGAAATCAATTGCAAAATAAAGTTAATGAATTGAGAAGTAATAATGAGAAAATATATCCGCGACTTAGACAAACTTTGCTTCACTGGGCTTATGATAGTCGCAAAATGAAAATTATATAAAAAATGATATATATATATATATATATTAATAATAAATGGATGAAGTTAGTGTTACAGAAACACCTTTTGATGTTATTTTAAATAACAAAAAAAAAGAATTGGCTGATTTATACTATTTAAAGACAAAATCTAAAAAATTGACATCAAACGTCGATAATATAAATTACATCGACAAGCAACTATATAATAAAATTAATGCTTCTATTGATAAGAAAAATAAAGATTCTAAAAATTATAAAAAGAATGATGAAAATGCGTTATCTGTTTTATAAATATACATATAAAAATATATCACATATTATGATTAATATGGAAAATTATAATTCTATTATAGATATTGATAAGGAAATTATAAAAATTTTAAAAAATAGCAATAAAGATATTATAGATAATGTTGAATATAATGAAGATTATTCTACTAATAATTTAATAATTAAAAGAATTCAAGATATTAATAATTATAGACAAGAACTTAAAAAATTAGTTAATATGCCATTAATAAAACAACGAACGCCAGAATGGTTAGAAGCACGAAAAACTCGTTTGACAGCTAGTGATTTATATGATTCTATTAAAAATAATAAAATTAGTGATAATATAGCTAAAAAAAAAGCTAATATTTTAAAAGATAATATAAATTATAATGCTATTAAAGCGTTAAAATGGGGCACTATGTTTGAACTAATGGCAACGCGTATATATGCTAATATAAATAATAAAGTATATATATATGATTTTGGATTAATATGCGATCCTAATAATGAACATTTTGGAGCGTCTCCTGATGGTATTAATGAATTAGGTATTATGATTGAAATTAAATGTCCTTATTCTAGAGAAATTATAAATGATTATGTACCAGAAAAATATAAATTACAAATACAAGGACAATTGGCTGTTTGTAATTTAAAAGAATGTGATTATATAGAATGTAAATTTTTAATAATAGAAGAAAACACATATATAGAAGAGTTTAATGATAAAAATATAAATCATGGTATTATTGCGGAATATTTTAAAAATTCATCAAAAGAATATCATTATCTATATAGTGATGATGCTCTTAATGCAAGCGAAGCAATTGATAATATTTATTCAAAGATAGCTGAATTTAATATAGATAATGAAAAAAATGATAATAAATACGAATTTGTAAAATTTAATTATTGGAAATTAGATAAAATTAATGTTCAAAGGATTATTTTTGATAATGAAAATTGGAAAATTATAAATGATAAAATAAATATATTTTGGGAAAAAGTAGAAAATTATAAAAAATTACCAATTGAAAAATTTAAATTTATTAATGACGAAGATGATGAATAATTTGATGTAATAGATGTTTGTAAAGAAAAGAATTAATACATATTATCTATCATCTTACCATTTATTTTTTCTAATTAAATAGTAATAAATCATATACTTAAGATAGTATCGTAATGATAGTTGAATAATCTTATATATACTCATTTATCCAATTGTGATATTTTTCATCGCATTTTAATGTTTTATTTATGATGTCTTAAAATTAAGTTCTTTATTAATATTATAATTAAACTCATAAAATGGATTTACATAATATATTATACTATAATCTGTAACATCATTTCCTGTTTTACATATTGAATTATAATTACCATAACTTTGATTTTTATTTAAGCAACCGCATGTTAGCCCAATTTGTCTATTTCCATTTCCACAATTCATATCACATTGTAAGCTATTAGATATATTATCATCAACATATTTTATAAAGTTTTCTATATCTGTTCTAATATTTTTAAAAAATATTAAAGTTACTTCTATATACATTTTATGCGTTTGTTCACATAAATCTGTTTCGTTGTCATTTATACCTAATGAGCAAGAATATTTATAATGTGATATAGGTTGTCCGCGATTATGATCCCATACTATAGTTTTATCATTTCCATCTTTAATATAAGGAGCTTGTGATATGCAAGCATAAATAGGAAATTTAGATTCATAACTATTAGAATCTTTAATATAATTTGTAATTTTATCTCTAATAGCATGTATTAAATTTGGTTCATCTGAGTTTCCAATAGGATACATATTATTATACATGTCAGCAAAAAATATAATCTGATCCTGGTTTACTATTTTATTAGATATGCACCAATCTCTTAATTGCCTTGGATTTACTTTAATACATTTATATGTTAAAAGTAAATTTTTTTCATCTATATCTTTAAAGCTATTTATATAGTTGCTTTTAACATTATCACATGTATAATCATTATGATACTCAATTGGAGGATTCCCTCTCAAAATAAATTTATCAGTATAATCACAAATTCCCTTACTATTATCTCTATCTATTTTTGTACATTTATTAAATTCATCTATATCTAAAAAACAATTTTTAGTGTAGCCATTTATATTAGTTATTTTAACACCAGTAGGGTCAGATATATATGTGTCAAATAATTCATTACTATTGTAATTGCATACATACATAATATAAAATATACTCAATATAACAAATAATATTAATAATATTATCAATGGTAAATTTTTAAATTTCATTATCTATATTATCTCTATATTAATTAATTTATTTTATTTTATGATAAAATATTATTATAAAAAAATAATATAATCTTGTGATTTAAGGAATTATATTAATAGTAGGTTTTATATTATATCCTGTACCAGGTTTCTCTACTTTAATACTTGTTACTTTACCAGTTGCATTTATTATTGCTGTAGCTTCGGCATTAACATGAACATTTGTAGCATCGGCATTAACAGGATCAGTTGTAGGTGGCGTGGTCGATGGTACGCGTGTAATAATTACACTTGGTTCTTTTAAATAACCACTTCCTGGTGATTCAACTTTTATATCTGATATAGTTCCATTAGAAATTTCTGCGGTTGCTTTAGCTGGTTCAAATGAACTATTCATTGCTATTGTTCTCTTTGTACTATCCATTCCACCATATTGTGCTACAAGTGAATTATCAGTATCTACAAATAAATTATAACAATTATCTCCTGTTTTATTGCAAACCTTTAGATATTTATTATCTGCTTCTGACGAATTGATTTTTAAACCAGAATCAGCTATAGTTTCCTTCATTAATGTTAATCGTTGTGGTTGATCTGGACTTGTTAATGCTACGACATAAGTAAATATGTCATTATTAGCATCATTAGTAATATCACTAAATTCAAAATATCTATTTAAATTATTATTAATATTTCGAGAATAGTTTATTAAATTATCACTTAATATATTAGAAGTTGATTTTATATAATTAGAAGTTGATAAAGAAGTTTCTTTTATATAATTAGAAGTTGATAAATTTGAAGTATTGAATTCTAAATTATATCTATCTATTAATATTTTATTCTTTAATATTTCGTCATTAGTATAATTAATAATATTATTGGATGTAGCATTTAAAAAGTTAGAAGTATTAATTTGCAACTTTTTAACATTTTGATCTAAATCTTTATCTTTTTCTAAATTACTATTTAATTTACTCGTAACATCTGTATTTATTGTATTTTGTTCATCTTTATAATTATTATAATCGTATATTAACCACGATAAAACACCTATAAATGCTATTAAAATTATAATTAATAAAAAATATAATATTATATCAAAAATTTCCATTGTACTATCTTATAATTTAACTATATTTTAAATTATCTTATTTTAATTAAATATTTAAATATTTATTACTTAATCTATGTAAATTATCTTAGTATCTAACGAATTATTGTCATTTTCTTCTTCTAATTTACCACCTGTTTGTTCATCTTCATCATCATCTTCATCATCGTCTTCATCTTCATCATCATCTTCATCTTCATCTTCATCTTCATCTTTATCTTCATCTTCATCTAATTTACCACCTGTTTGTTCATCTTCATCATCATCTTCATCATCATCTTCATCTTCATCATCATCTTCATCATAATCTTCATCATCATCTTCATCATCGTCTTCATCTTCATCTAATTTACCACCTGTTTGTTCTTCATCTTCATATTCTCCGTCTTTGTAATTATATTTAAAATCCATATCTTTAGTTTCAGTATTATCATTTAATATACTATAGCCCCCATTTATAGTATCCTCAGTATTATCATTTAATATACTATAGCCCTCATTTATAGTATCCTCAGTATTATCATTTAATATACTATAGCCCCCATTTATAGTATCCTCATTTTTAACTTCATTATTTCCACCTGTTTTTTTATTAATAGATATATTAAAGCTTTCGTCATATTTTTCACACAATATTATATTAGTTTTATCATCATTATTACTAATACTATCATTATCATCACTATCTTCACTATTATCACTATCTTTTTTATCGTCGCTATTATCTGCATCTTCATTGTCATATATATTTATATCTTCCCTAACTTTATTGTCATTATCAGTAAATAATTTACTTTTATATATATAAGGGTCGAAATATTCTGAAGGTATATCGACATTTTCTGTATTAATTCTCATTTGAATACCCATAGCCTCAAATTCTTGTATTAATAATTTAAAAGCATAAGGTGTTTTAATGACAGATATATCGTCATTATTACAATTATTACATTCATTTATATTTAAAGATATATTTAGTGGTACAAGAGTACCACATTTCTTACATACTGCCCACGCATATTTATCTGAACGTTCCATCATACTTTCTTGTATAAACATAGAAATACCATGACTTAATATAGTATCTCTTTCCATTTCTCCAATACGTAATCCACCACCTTTTCTTCTTCCTTCTGTTGGTTGTCTTGTTAGTCCGGTAACTTTACCTGTTCCTCTTGAATTAATTTTTTCTGCTACCATATGTTTTAAGCGAAAATAATATGTAGGACCAATAAATATTTCTGTTTCTATCTGTTTTCCGGTATAACCATTATATAATATTTCATTACCATATTTATCATAACCACTATTTTCAAGTTTATTATATATTGAATTATTATCAATTGGTATAAATACGGTAGCGTCACCTAAAATACCATCAATACAACATAGTTTAGCATATATACATTCTACTAAATGCCCAATAGTCATACGCGATGGAATAGCATGTGGATTAATTATTATATCAGGTTTTATACCATCTTTTGTATAAGGCATATTTTCTTCTGGTATTATCATTCCAATTACTCCTTTTTGTCCATGCCTTGACGAATGTTTATCTCCAAATTCAGGTTTTTTAATTTTTAAAAATTTTACCTTACATATTATAGAATCTTCTCCTGATAGTTTATTAGATATATATACATCGTTAATTGTCCCATATAATGAATTATCTGTACTTATTGATATATCAGTATATATTTTCTTTTTTCTTTGTATAGTAAAAACACCTTCTTTATGTTCATAATATATTTCTTTAACATTTAACATACCAATTATGATAACCTCTTGACCTTGTGGTATATATGTTCCTTTTTTTACAAAACCATTATCATCTATTATAGAATAATCCTTATTTTTTATTCCAATTATTTCATCATATTTACCTATTTTTTCTTTTAATTTAATTGGATTTCCAAAAATAATTCTTTCATATGATGAAATAATTTTACTTGTGGCAGTAATAGATTTATAATATGATAAATAGTTTAATCCTCTATGTATAGATGCTTTATTTATCATAATACTATCTTCTTGATTAAATCCCGAATATGTCATAATAGCAACTATAGTATTATATCCGTTTGCCATATAATCACTTGATGTATATTGTGAAATACGTGTATTTATAATTGCTCTTTGCGGATAATGTAAAACATAACTCATAGTATCAAATCTTTTATTAAAATTAGTAGCATATATTCCAATAGCTTGTTTTGATTGTGCAGCATGAAAAACATTTCTTGCTGCCTGATTATGATTACACATTGGTATATTACCTGTAACTACACTAAATATAGTAGATGGATGTATCTCTAAGTGTGTATGATAAGATGTAATATCTTCTTTACTCATTGCGATTAATAATGTATCACTTTCTTCATTATCTAAATATTCTATACAAGCTCCTGTTTCTTCTAAATTTTTTAATATTTTTTTATATTTATTTTCTTCAGATATATTTTCTTCATAAGTCTCAATAGGATTTTTATATATATCTCTATAATAAAAATCCTCATTTTTATCTTCGTCCGCTAATATATTATATTGCCCATTTAACATATCAAACCAATTTGTACATTTATTTTTATATGCTAATATTTCATTTTCATTAGAATTTTTTTTTAATATAAGTAATGGTCTACAAGGTCTTCCAGCTTCTGTAAATATTCTAATTTCATTATAATGTATATTCCATGATATAGAAATTAATATATTTATTAAACCATTTCTTCTATATGCTTTTAATAGTCTTGTAATAAATATGGGTTCTCCTGTATATCCAAACAAAGTTCCATTTAATAATACCTTAGTAATATCTTTATTAATTAATAAATTAAATTTATTTAAAGGTATAATTCCAATATCTAATAAACATTTTTTAATATTATCTACGTTTAATCCAGCTGTTATTTTAGTCAATAATGATAAATTTTTGAGATATCCAATAGAAGCTCCATCAGGACTTTCAAATGGACACATCATACCCCATTGTTGCGAATGTAATCTATGTGGACTTGTAATTTTAACACTTCTATCAATTGGAATATTAACTCTTCTTAAATGTGATAAATATCCTATATAACTTATTCTGGATAAGTCTTGAACTATTCCTAATTCAGGATCACTATTATTAATTAAGCCCCATCTTCCTTTCAAAGATTTTCCGAATGTTTCTGTAATTATTAATGAATCAATTATTTTATAAATATTATTATTATTCACAATATCATTATAATTATCTTTTTCTTTATAAGAACCATAATAATATTCATTATCTATTTTAATTCTTATGTTATCTCTTAATTTAATATAAGCTTCTTGAAATAATTCAGTTAGTTTAAAACCACTAATATCAACTCTTTTATAAATATAACTATCTCTATCACTTACGGGCATAGTTCCAATTACCGTTTTTATAAATTGCAATATCAAATATCCTAAATATTTACCTTTATTATCTAATTCGTCAATATTTGGAAATATTTCTGTCATTATAACAGATTTAACATGTTCAATACTTGAATATTTAACTTTATTTTTTAAATAATTTAATGCTTCGTTTTGTGTATATATATATATATCATTCTCATTATATTTATAATATGAACTAATTATGCTTGGTCGTATTAAATTATCAAAAAACTCTTTTTCAATATTATTAAGATTATCTCCAAATATAGTATTATATATTTCTTTATCCGTTTCTATACCTAAAGCTCTAAATAATATAAATAATGGTATTTTATCGCTAAATGATGGCAATGATACTAAAATTGAACCATAAATATACTTTTTTGATTTCATATATTTTATTTTAAAATCATCATCTCTATATAATCCATTTTTTAATATAGGATTATTTACATAATAAAAAGTAACATTATAAGGTTTTGCTGATCCCTTGTCAGCTATGCATCTTATAGCACCTTTATAACTAAAACCACTATCATCATCATCTTTTAATTTGCTAATAAATAATTTATTTGTTACTATATTTTCTTGTGCAATTATAACTTTCTCTTTTCCATCTATTATAAAATATCCTCCTGTATCATAAGGGCATTCCCCTAATAGTTTTAATATATCTGATCCGTTATTTTTTAATAAACAAATATCACTATGAAGCATTATAGGAATACTTCCAATAGCAATATTATTAAATTCAATTATTTTAACCCCATTTTTTTCATCTGTAATTTTAACAATTATTTTAGCAAAAATATGCGTTTCATATGTTAAATTTTTCATTCTTGCATCGTTAGGTGTAATTAATTTAGGTGCTCCATTTTCAAAAGATATTGGTCTATCAACAAATATATTATCACCTTCTTCTCCTCCTACAAATATTTCAACTTTAACTATCATATTTTTGTTAATATTATTTAATTTTATCATTGTTATAGGATTATTTAATTTAACTATTTCAGGTATTTTAACTTTAACAAAATTTCTATAACTATCTAAATGATGACCAGTAAATGGATATTTATGATCTTTAAAATATAAATCTAATATATCCCATTCGTTATTAACCATACTTCTAATATAATATATATTATATTATATAATATTACATATATACATATTAACTATATTATGCACAAAGCAAAATAAATACTAATAATTAATTTTATTAAATCCCATCCCATATATTAATAATTTTCCTGGATTATTTTCATCCAATATAATACTATATGGATTTAGAGATACAGCTTTATTAGGTAAATTAATTGTTTTTGATAAAGGTTCTTCACCTTCTTTACTATAAAAATATAAAATACCTGAAGCATCAAAATTAATATGTTTATTTGTTGAATTAATAATTTCTATATTTGATAAAAAATTAACATTTGTTATTTTTTCATCACTATTATTATCATATATATAAAGTTTTCCTTCTTCATTAAATTTCATAAAATGTTTATTATTTAATGATTTAAATTTAATTATTTTATTTTGAACCTCATTTTTAGATATATATTTAACATCGTCAAAATAAAATGTATTACCTTCATTTAGTACATATTGATTATTTATTAATTTATCCCCCCAAGGCATATAATGAAAATTAATTTTATTTGTAAATATTTCACTATCTGGTTTTAACTTAAACATCTTATAATTTATTTCTGGTATTCCAGGAAATGATGACATATACCTTTTTTGTAAATCATCTGTAATTTTTTTATTATATTTTTTATTAGTAGATTTAAAATATTTATCTCTTAATGCTTCAGAAAGTGATAATATTTTAATATCTCTATCTTCATTTTCGTCTTGTTCTTCATTTTCTCTTTCATTATTTTCTATTTTAATTGCCTCTTTATATATTTCTTCGTATTTTTGTTTTAAATCCTTATCTTTTTTGTCAAATTGTTTATTGTCAAATATATCACTTAAATTAACTTTCATATTTTTTTTATAATTCTTATCTTGAAGACATTTTGTAGGTAAAAAAAAAGTTTTATACAGCATATTAGCAATATCTTCTTTAGCATCTGCTATACATCCAAAATCGTCGCAAATACTATCTGAAATTTTTTTAAATAACACATTTTTTTTTTTAATATTATCAATAGTTCTTAAGAAATATGAATCAGGATGCGTTATTAATTCCATCCATTTATTTTGATATGTATATACATCTAATGATGGATAATATGTATAGTCTATAATATTATTCATAAGATTTGGAACATAAATTATAATATTCATTTTACCTTGAAATGTATATTTTTCCTGAAATGTTTTAGAATAATCCGTACCATCTTTAATAAATTTATCATAAAGTAAATAATTTGCGTCCTTCTCAATAACTTTAGCAATTGCTACATATATAGGTAGTGGTATAGCATTATTAAAGGGAACTTGTATTTTTGATTTTATTTCTTCCAATTTTTCTACTATTTTTTTTTCTATATCATGAATAATTTCAGTAAATTCTACACAACACATATTTTTATTTATATGTTCTTTATCTTTAAATTGTGTCATAGTCATTGTTATACATCTTTGTTCGCTTAGAAATTTTGATGTTTGTGCTAATAATATTTTTTTTAAATTGTTTGGTTCTTCTTCTTCTTGTGATAGTGCTGATTGTTGTATTTCTTCTTCTTTTCTCGGTGGTATTTTATAAATAAGCATTTATTATT
>Ga0049080_10000849_pt1 | contig 10426 bp, 10 predicted proteins | sample GreLakmeER15MSRF_FD_66716 | JGI IMG/M metagenome (GOLD analysis project Ga0049080, IMG submission 66716) | Freshwater lentic microbial communities from great Laurentian Lakes, MI, USA - Great Lakes metaG ER15MSRF | ecosystem: Environmental > Aquatic > Freshwater > Lake | place: Great Lakes... | reverse complement strand
ATTATTATTTAATGTATAAACATTATTAAAGTCAATTGCTAAACCGAAATCTAATAATTTTAAACGATTATTCTGATAAGCTATATTTGGTAATTTAATATCTTGGTGAATAATGTCATTATTATTTAATAATTCAATACCTTGTAGTATATTTTTAATAAGTAATATCCAATATTTAGATGGTAATAAAGCATTATATTTATGTTTATATCTTGTTACAACTTCCAACATATCTAACCCCTCATCTTCCATAGTAAGCATTTCAAATTCCTGTATAGTAGATTGAATGTCTTCACATTTTTTAAAAGCTTTATATGTATTTAAAGTATTTTTAGATGTTTTACATAATTGAATAGGTATTGCATAATATTCATTATTTTTATCAATTTTTGCTAATATCTTCCCAATTTCAACCTCTTTTTTTATAGCTGTTTGTAACGTTGAGCTTAATGAAGTATATATTTTAGCTACAACATTTTTAGGATTATCTGTACGAAATGTTATAATAGGTTTCTCACATGGCGGACTTGGCTTAATAACACATCCATAACTTCCCTGTCCCAATACAATACTATTGTTTTCAGCCATATATATCTCTAAAATGTTTAAAGAATTTAATACTTATAGAATTATGTGGAAATTACTAGTATCATCTATTGCTTTAACAAGTTTATTATGGAATATTCGAAAACGAAAAAAAATATATAATAAATCATTATGTGCCTCATTAAATAATGAAATTATTCCATGTCCGATTCCTTTAAATATTTGTATTCATGGAAATCATTGGAATATCGCATACCAATTAGGAGTTGCATCAGCATTAAAAGAATTCTTATATTTAGAAGATATACATTTTTACGGTAGTTCATTCGGTAGTTTAATTTCAACTGCTATGCATTTAGAGCTTTCTCTAAACGAATTATTACAATTTGTAAAAACATATTCAAATACATATAGTGGTTTTTCATTTATATGGAATTTTCAAAATCTATATAGTGATTTCATTGATAGATATTTTAAATCTAATAAGAATCCTCCTCCATCATATTTATTTACACCATTATCATTTAAAAAATCTAAATGGGTTGAAGTATCATTGCCAAATTATAGTGATATATTAAAATACACATATTCATTTCCATTCCCTTTATGTATTCCAAAACAGATAAATAAATATGGCTATCTATGGAATATATCTAATGTAAATTCATCAGATTATCTTGAAATATCAACTAATATTAAATCCACAATCCCACCACCAATGAGATTACAATATGTTAATTTGTACTCATCTGATAAGATAGATGAACTTTATAGAATTGGTTATTTACGAGGATTTATTAAATTGCATTTAAATTCAGAATGGATACCATATTTTAAAGAAAGTCCCAAGATAAAAAATATAAAAAAATGTTTGGATTATTTACAGGAAATAGATACATTAGTAGAGAAAGTTATTTGAAGAAACCTTTCTTTATATTTATTAACTGCTTAGATGCCATTTTGGGGATTAGTATTATCCAGTTGTACTTTTATTATTCCAACAATTATCGCATTTCGTAAAAGAAGAATCATTATGGGTAGAACATGTGGTATATTAACAATGACAAGTATACTATATCATGGTACACAACATCATATCTTTAAATTAATTGATATATGTTACGCACATACTGTTGCAATGTCATATTCAGTTATAAGTATATATAAATGTATAAGATATAGAAGATTATATGATATAATTATTTTAACAGGTGTTGGAAGTAGTATTTATATTTTTTATATTAAAAGTTGTAATCATAATGAACCTTACCAAGAGCAGTGGCATATGGTAATGCATTTTATTAGTCAAAGTTCATGGGTTTTACATGCATTAGATAGTAAAAAATAAAATAATATCAGTAGAGGTATATGGAGTTGATTAAATCATATTATCCAACAAATATAAAAATAAATATTGAAAAGAAAACTTTAAATGAAGAGATTAAGCATTCTATATTATCTGAATTAGAAGATAAAACATTTATTAAAGATGAATTACAAGAATTATTAAAAAGTCATTATTATTATCAAATTAGTTATAAAAATATAATATTTAATAGTTTACCAGCACCATGTGTAAAACAGTCATTATTAAAAAAAATTATAAAACGAATTGATACTTTAATACAAATATATAAAATGAAATTAATACCAATTACTATATGGCTTATTCCAACAGAATCCAAAAGAATATTTCCACAAAAAGGGGCACATATTCAACCGATACATATTAACGGTGGTTATACATATATATCAAATCATACCATCTATGTATATCGTTGTGAAGAATTTGCAAAAGTAATATTACATGAAGTATTACATAATAGTGTATTACAAATCAAATGGTCTTATGAAAAATTAATGGAATTATATAAATTCTTAAACATTCAAGATGAAAAATGTAATGAATATATATGTGAAACTCGTTTAGAACCAGAAGAGGCGATTATAGAGGTGTGGGCTTTATATTATCAGATAATGTTTCAAGCATATGAGAGAAAAATAGATTTAATGACATTATTTAATGAGGAATTAAACTGGAGTCTATATCAAACAAAAAAATTACTATCTTATAAAAATAAATATTATCAGAATGGATGGAAAGAAGATACACATGCTTATAGTTATATATTTTTAAAAACAATCTTTTTATATTTTTGGAATGATTTTTCAAAAATTCAAATGCCTTATACAGATAAAATAATCACAGAATTTATAATAAATCATAAAGATTCAGAGGCGTTACAAGAGGCAATCAAATATAGTAAAAATTATAAAACGAAATCTTTTCGTATGACTCGTTTTGGCGATTTATAAATATTCCTTTTTTTTAAGGAATGGAGATTTGTAAATCTTTTGAGTGTATAAAAAATGCTGATTTATCTTCTGTTACAAAGCGTACTTACTTGGAGCGGTTAAGATATATGATTCAAGAAACAAAAACAGATTTATATGAAATCTTGACACATCCTGAAAAATATATACAATGGATAAAAGACCATTCACAGTCTTTACAAACTCAAAAAAGTTATATATCTGCTATTTTAGCAATATTTAAACACACTCCAGATATGAAAAAGAAAGAACAAAAATATTACTATGATTGGTATCAAGGGTTTAAAGAAATTCATGAACTAATTGATAAAAGATATAAACTAAATGAACCGAGTGATAAACAGAAAGACTCATATGTATCGTTTGAAGATATTATAAAAAAAAGAGATAGTTTACCAATAGGTAGTAAAGAACGTTTACTATTATCATTATATACTTATTTACCTCCATTACGTAGTGATTTTAATGAAGTATATTTATATTTAGAAGAACCAAAAAGTTTTGAATATAAAAATTTTATGATGTTGTATGATACACCAACACTGGTTCTTAACGAATATAAAACTGTAAGAAAAAAGGATGTTTTTAAAAAAGAACTACCAGAAGAATTAATAAGCGAGATTAAAACAAGTCTAAAAGAAGAACCTAGAACATGGTTATTTATGGATCGTGAAAATAAACCCTACTTAGTAAACTCTTATAATCGATGGGTAAATAGAACTTTAAAAAAATTATTTAATAAAGCATTAACAATCTCTCTTATACGCCATTCATATATTAATAGTTTAGATTTTAACCGTTTAACTGTAATGGAAAAAGAGAATATTGCAAAAGATATGGCACACACAGTAAATACTCAAGATAGATACCGTTTAATATTTAATTAACTCGAAAATGTAATGTATTTATTAAAATCATTAATAGCATCTGTATTATCAATTGGTTGAGCTACATATGATGCAGGTGATTTAAAGAACATATATATTCTACTATTACCAGATATATATGATGTTATTTCTTTATAGTTTTTGGAATTTATACCCAAAACTGCTAAAGCATCTACATTGATTGCAGCTATATTTGTTATTAGTTGTTGTTTAATGTTGGTAGTTGCTACAGTATTATCTGCTATTAATTTTTCATTAGCTTTTTTACGATATATAGCAGGATAATAATATGTCATTTTATCTGTTAAAATATTTATATATTCATCGTTATAATCATTTCTATTATAATAGAAATTATCACCTTTATACGAAGGGAAATTTTTAAATGGAACTGTAATTGATTCGCTCTTTTTCTTATAGGTTAAATAAATATTTAAGTCTGTTTTCATATTATTTATAATACGTATTTCGAGTGAATTATTTGATATATCTTTATTTAGTATTAATGGAATATTAAATGGTAGTATTAATTGTTTAGGAGGGATAGTACATAGTGTATTTACACAATGATTATCAGTTATCATTTTTTTGGTACTAATATATTCTAGAGATGCAGTTCCTAAAGTTCTTTCATATTCTTGTAATTTTTTATCTAAATCTGTTTTACAAACATTAATATCCGTACAAAATGGTCTATATAGAACTTGAACGTCATTAAATAAAACTTCTATTACGAAACCAGCAGGTTTTTCTCTCGCATTATATCCAAATATAACTATATTAAAGTCATAATTTCCAACATCAGGTATGGTAACAGTAGTTAGTGCTGGAACAGGGGTGGTTGTGGGAACAGGAGCAGGTTTGGGAACAGGAGTAGGTATAGTAACACTCAAGTGTGTTTTAATAATAGTTATAATATTTTTATAGGCAATAAAACTCAAAGGTCTATCATTAATGACTGTATAACGCTTATATTTATTACGCTCATCTTCTGTAATATTTTGTTTAATATATGTATTATCAAAAATAGATTTGGCTTCTGTAGATGCTTCCATAATATTCACAACATTAGCCTTTATTTTTGATGGAATTAAATAGCCTTCATAACATAATCCAGGTTGTTTAGCAAAATTATTAGTTGTATTAATAACATTATATCGATTACGATATTCTTGTTCTAAAAACGTTAAATATGATATTAAATGTGTGGTTATTTCATTTATTTTAACAATATCATAAGCAGATAATATTGTTAATTTTTCGATATTTGCGTATCGTGAATCTTTACTTAATCCTATATTAAATGGATATTCAGAAGATATAATATATGTTGGTAAATTCAATAATAATCTACCTGTTATTGTTTTAGATACAGGTTTTGGTATAAGAGGAATACTGATTAATTTATTACAAATATCTAAATTTAATTTATATATATTCATTAATAAGTTTTTTGCTACATAAGAGATTGTTGACCCTGTTTTTGTTTTTTGGATTTTTAATTCGTAAAATAAATTTAAAATTTTATCAATATTAGGCTCATTCCACTTATTTTCATAAACAAAATGAAATTTATCTTCTTCAGATAGTGTTCGAATTAAGTTTAATTTATTAATACGATATGTATTTTTTGCCTGTTCTATAATATTTAATTCTATACCATATTGTGTACTCAACTTGGGTAAATTGGGTATATAATCAACAGTCGGATTATTACATATAGATTTTATATCACGACCAGTAATAGAACTTTTTTTTACACCCATATGAATGTATTCTGGAGCAGCCTGTAGTAATTTTTTACCAATATTTGTTTTAATTGGTAAAAATGGATTTTTACTAACTGCAACATTTTTATAGGAACCAAATATGTTTTGATATTTTTCATATTCTTTTTGTGTATTTTCAATACTATACATATCCTCTGGATTTGTCGATTTAGGTAAAATATTACGGCGACATGTTACCCATGTATACGGATCTCCGCGAGAATTTAATGTATTTGGGTCTGCAAGGTTATCTGTTGGTTGTGAGCTATCAACAGTCCATCCATTATATTCTAATTTACATGCGCGTCCAATATTACCATCTCTTTCTTTAGCCACTTCTGTTAAATTATATTTTTTATTTATTGTTGTATCATTTAAATTTATATTAAACTCTTGGCTATTCATAAGATAAAATCCATTATCACATGCTTGTTTATTTTTAGTATAATAAATAACACAAGTAGATGGATTTGTAACAAATTGTTCGTATGATTTATATTGATATTTATATAAAAACCATACCATAATAAGCGTTGAAAATAAAACTCCTGTATAACAATATAGTATTAGTTTTGAATTCATCAGTATATAAATTCCCTTATATATTAAAAAGAATTATATTAGCATAAACCAAGATGCCTATTGAAGATGTTGACTATTTAAAGCAAAACAGCCAAAAACAAAGTTATATTTTTTTAGTCAACAGTAAAGATCGTGATAAAATTACTTATTCAACACCATCAGAATATGTTGTTGAATTTTCACAACCATTTACAAATGTAATTGGATTAAATATATTAGATGCATCTATACCACGTACAATGTATAATATAGATGTTTATAATAATAAAATATATTTCTTTATTCATTCATCTAATTTTGATATGAATACCTTATCAGAGTCACTTTTTCAAGAAAAAGAGATTGAACCTGGAGATTATACAATACAAACATTAATAGACCGTTTAAATACAACATTAATAATGCCACTTAACAGTAATTTATTGAATTCTAACATGAATGTTACCGTATCTTCATTAACAAATCCACCAGATATCAAAAATAAAATTCAGTTTTATTGCCCGTATCCATTCGTTTTTGATATGAAACGTTCTACAATAGCTGAAACTCTTGGTTTTGATACACACGTCCAAATAGCAGAATCATCAAAAACCAATTTAAAAAAGGATTATGTTCCACTATTAATAGATAATTACAGTGGTATAACAGACCCAAATGTGATACAATTATATAAGTTATTAAAACAGAATATTAGTTTAGATATATTGAGTCAATCATATTCTTATGACTTGATAAATCGTATAAAGCCTTTTACAACAAATTATCAATTATATCATAGTGTTGATTTACCATTTAGCGAAGCTAAAGGAACTACTTATACTATATTTGAAGGTCCTCGAGGTGTTATTCGTACTGCACCTTTAACAAATGATGTAGCACAAAAATTCTATATATCAAATGATACTACTTTAACACGATTATATGCTGCATTCTCCGCTCAAAACTTATCTCTTAGTTATGCGGTAGATTTTGAAATACATACCGACCTCAACAATGAACCATCTGGAACAATAATTTTATCTGGAAGTAATATTGCAGTTAGTTATGTAGACGGAACCTTATCAGATTCATCATATTTATCTACAAAATTATACGCAAATACGTATTATTGGGTAGTTTTTAAAACAACACCTAATATAAGTTTATACTATAATGATGTATTAATAAATGCAAATACCTTAAAAACATACAACGGTAGCATATGGAATTCTTTAGATGATATTACAAATGATATTTATTATCAGTCATCAATTCGTATTGAAGTAACAGATGACTATCATCGTATTGGTGCACCAGGTATTTATTCATTAATTGGTGAGCCTTATTTAATTATACGTTGTAAAGAGATTGAAGAAAATAGTTATCGTTCATTAGCTTATACTAATCATCAACTTGGAATTGCAAAAATAAAACTAGGTATAGTTGGTTATCGTGAAGAACGTATTGATTTTGCCAGTATTCCAAATCGTGAATTTCATCCAGTTGGAAGATTAACACGTTTAACATTACGCTTTGAAACAGGTTCAGGATTATTATATGATTTCAAGGGTGTTAATCATAATATAACATTCGGTATACAGTATTATGAACCAATACAAAAAAAATCATTTACTAAATCAATAATGAATACAAATTATGATGGAGATTTTATGAATTATATGTATCGTCAAGAGGAACAGGAAGAAGAGAGTGACGACCAAGATACAGATTATAATAGAGATGCTTTAGAACAATATCGCTTAGCTGAAGCACGTAATCTTCCATGGCAAGTAGCGCAACGTAATGTACAACAATATTATGATTTAAATATTAATGAGGAAGAAGAGGACTGAATAAATGTTCTAAACTGTTTACGGGTTGGAATATATTTTTGACATAGAATATCATATGATATTCGCTCTCTAAGGGCAATATCAATAAATAGACGTTTATTTTGTTGGACCAGGATATTATACAAAACTTCAAATACTTTTTCAGGAAGTTCCATTTTTAATGTAGCTACAAAAAGAAAATCATTTTTTAAAAAGTTGCATAATCACGACCACATGAGAAACCTTCAACCACTGGTTCGCTATCATTTTTATCATCCATTTTTTCTAAGAATTTTTCAATCATTTTTTCTGTAAGTACGCCTGCTTTAACTAATTTTTCTAAATCGTCATTAGTTACTTTATTGGTACTAATTGCTTCAAATAGTTCAGTCTCTTTTTTTGATAAATCTTCAACAGGTTTTTTTTCAGGCACTATCTCTTTTTCTTCAGATAGTTTCATTGAATCAGTAGTGGTTTTTACTTTATTAACTAATTCCATTAATGCTTTTTCATCTAATATTGGTTTAATAGTCTCAGCTAACTGTTCCATTGATTCATCTACTATTTCACTATCGTCCGCTTCATCTGCTTTCATTTCTACATCTTCAAATCCTTCAACTGAAGCTCTGCAACCATATAAAATATTAAATAGTAATACTATGGATAGAAATAGAATAATTATTAATAATACATTTGTAGAGTAAAAACCGTTAGCCATTTATCTATTTTTTAAAAATATTTTTATTCTCTAAACGTTTTATAAAATGCTTGCGTCTTAAAGTAATTATACCAGATTGAGAACCGTAACATTCAGATGAATACAGTTCAGCTATTTTTTTAGGACTATTACTATATTTTAAACATAATTGAGATAATTGTTCGATTACTGGTAAAAAGTCAATAGAACCACTTGATAAGTAAAGTGTATATAACATTGTTATTAAAGAATGTAAAGTTAATTGAGTTGTTTTATTTTTTTTCAATATAGATAAACAGGAACGTGTACTAAAAATATAACAAAAGCGTGTATTATCATAACTCAATGCGAGATATTGTGAAACAAATGTATCTCCATTATATTTTTCAGTAATTTTTACATTTTTCCATTTGAATTCTTTTGCTAATTCAAAAATATCTCCATCATATAATAAATATAAAATTGGATAGCCTGTTAGTTCTGTTGGTGGTTTTAACAATTTTTCTAAAACATCCCATCCGAATGAAAGTATATTTTCACTTTGAATCCAAGATTGAATTCTATTATATAAATCTTCTGGAATAGATGTATAAAATTCATTCCAATCAATAGATGATGATTTTATAGGATAATGTTTATATATTTTAATTAATCGTTCATATACTTTAGTCCAACGGTGTGCATCATATGATTGAGATGATAGTAGATGTAATGTATATTTTAAGTAATCTATACCAACAGTATATATATCTAATTTAGTTTTAATGCTAGTTTTTTTTAATTTATTAAAATCTTCTTTAGGGATTTCAGTAACATCTAATATCTGTAATCCTTGACTAAATATTTTATATGTATTTTCATGTAATGCTTCTTTTGCAGATACCAGTTCAATATGATAAATATCTTTATAATATTTAATTATTCTTTTTAATAATGGCTTCGCATTATATGTAAAAATATCAATATCTGGTAACTCATAAGATTTATAAAACTTGTCTTTTAATGGTAATAATTCATTAATAGCGAGTCCGCCATACATTAAGATATCTTCTTTCTTTAAAATTTCTATAAGAATATCATATAAATAGCTATATTTATCATAATAATTTTTCTCTATCTCTTCATTTTTATGAAGGGCAATGCTTTCTATTTTTTTTAATTGTTTATTTATTTGGGATTTCATCTCTATACATAAAAAATATATAATCCATGAATAGAACATGTTTGAAGGAACTGATTTAAATAGCGCTTATGGCTTTGAAATGGCACCTCAATCTCAACAACCTTTACCCCCTCCTGAAATAAGTGGTCCGGTGCGTCAACAACCGAAACAAATGGTTTCAGTACAACAACCTGGTGAAATTCCTTATCAACCACCACAAAATATGTATGTAACAGAACCCCAAGTAGCAATGATGATGCCTACTGAAAGTTTCTGGGACCGTGTTTCCGCAAAACGTTATGAAGTTTTAAAAGTATTTGTACTTGCATTAATTGTATTACTGGCTCTTTCTATGGACCATATGCTTGTCTACTATTTAACACAGTACGTATCAAATTCGCTTTTAACAACAACACAAGAGTTTTTAGTACGTTTTAGTTATCCAGTTGCCATTTTATTAGTTATTTGGTTTATTAAATCTATGTAAATTAATATGGTATTTTATTTTTAGAGGGTATATCTATGAGTACAAATAAACCAACCTTTATGGAGTTAATTAAAGAATTTATGGATGCTATTAATCAAACAAGGTTACCAGTTCTGTTGCCATTTATGAGTTCTTTTATTATAGCGATAAT
>Ga0049080_10000847_pt1 | contig 10430 bp, 13 predicted proteins | sample GreLakmeER15MSRF_FD_66716 | JGI IMG/M metagenome (GOLD analysis project Ga0049080, IMG submission 66716) | Freshwater lentic microbial communities from great Laurentian Lakes, MI, USA - Great Lakes metaG ER15MSRF | ecosystem: Environmental > Aquatic > Freshwater > Lake | place: Great Lakes... | reverse complement strand
TTTTTTGTTCGTTTGTGTACTGTGTGTAGTATGATACTTATATGAATAATTAAATTCAATTTTTTTAAATTATTAAGAAAAATTGTAATAAAATTGTAAAATGCTAAAAAGTGCTTTTTTCTTTTTGTTTTTGAATGCTTTTACATTTCACTACGAGTTACACGAATGCGTTGCTTTGCTGAATGCAAACTACTACCGAACGCCATACCATGAATTGAGTGGAACGTTCATCGTGTATGATGTCTCATCATTGTTCACAACAGTGGCATCGTCATTTTCAGATGAATAGGGCACGACCGAACAAATATGGCTATTATCCTTTTTGCACACAACAATGACACGGTCATTCTCCTTGATGTCATAGGGTACAGTCAGCTCTTGAATGGTGGCGACATCACGCAAGTCGTGACCATCTGCATTCGTTGGAGTGAGGGAAATCTGGGGTGGGGGCTCCATGATGACGTGGAAAATAGTCGTTGAAGCCATTTTTGTAGGTATGTAGATATTTGTTGTGTGTAGTATGATACTTATATGAATAATTAAATTCAATTTTTTTAAATTATTAAGAAAAATTGTAATAAAATTGTAAAATGCTAAAAAGTGATGCTTGATTTTTGTTTTTATTTTTTATGCATTTGCAATAGCCTTTGATTCCTTGTAAACCTTCCAATCAGCAATCGCCATCTTGAGATACTCCGTCGTCTTTAGCTTTTCAGTATCATCCTTGTGCTTTTCACGTAGTTCCTTCATCTTAGTGCTAAGGAATTCATTGTATTCCGTCTTAGCACGCGGCTTACGTTCCTTCTTTTCTTCATCATCATTCTTTTTGGCACGAGGCTTGACCTTCTTATCATCCTTGATTTCATCGTTATCATTCTTAGCCTTGGGAGGACGACCGCGCTGCTTCTTAGGCTCTGGCTTGTTGATATTATCAACAATCTGCTTGTCATCATTCATAGGCTTAACATTCTCAGGGAGAACATTCTTGGCCTTGGGAGGACGACCACGCTTCTTGGGTTCAGGCTTAACATCTTCAATTACAACAGGAGGCACCTCATCTGCATCCTTCTCATTCTCCAGCTTATCTTCTGGCTCATCATCAGAGTCATTAGTAGGCTTCCATCCAAAAGGGTCCTCGAGTGCATCATCACCATCCTTATCGTCAGATTCAGTGTTAATAAGAATTGGCTCTTCACGAATGAGCTTCTTCTCCTCTGCATTAACACGAGTCCACATCTTGATACCCTTGGGTGCGCGAACAACCCACATATGACCATCCTTTCCAGTCATCTCCTTGCCAAGAACCTCTCCATCGGGGCAATAGCCAAGACCCATTGGGCTTGACTCCTTACCAGAGAACATAAAGGCCTCGTTGTTTTTGCACGGCATCTTAGTAGGAGCCATTGTCTATTGTTTTTGTATGAGGTTGTTTTTGTTTTCGGAACTGGTAATACGTAGACGTTTATATACTAATCATTAAAAACAAAAATCAATTTTTTTTTCGAATACTAGAATAATAATAAAAAAAATGTAAAGAAATATAAAACAAAAAAATTTCAATTAAATTGAAAAAAATAAAAAATATGAAAATTATATAAATTATAAGTATAAACCATAATGGATACATCTACACTTATTCAAAAGATTTTCGAAAACATGAAGAAAGAGCTAATAAAAAGTAAAAAAGACAATTTTGATATAATAATTAACGATTCATGTGAAAGGGTTTTACAGTGCATTGTAGATAAAAATGCATGGTTATATGATGATATAATGGTTCAAATGAAAGAGAAGGAATTTACTATTGAGTAAGTAAAAATATATTATAAAAATAGATATGGAAAATATAAAAAAAAGTATAATTTTACTATTTATAATATTGTTTATTGTAATATCAGAAGCAATAGCACAGTATTGTGTTAGAAGATGTAAAGATGAACAGAAATGGCATTTTTTCATTTTAGCTGTATTTATGTATAGTTTGGTTTGTATGGGTCTTTATATAGTATATGGTTTTAAAACAATGGGAATTGTAAATTTATTATGGTCATGTTTGAGTATTGTATCGATATTAACAATAGGAACAGTATATTTTCATGATGAGATAAATATATACGATATAGTTGGTATTTTTATTATATTTATTGGGTTTGGTTTAGTATTTGTTAAAGGGCATTAATTTTCGTTATGTAATATAAGGGTAATTTATTGATAATGGTATCAGTTGGTTCTATATTAGGTAATTTTCAAAAGATTTTACGTTATATGATAGCTTTTGTTATAGTATTTGTAGCATGGCAAATTGGTCGTTGGTTAGTATTACCACATTTACAGATTTTTCCATATATACCTCCAAATCCATTATGGGAGGGTTTATACTCTGCTATATTAGCAGTATCGTCTCAAATTTTTGCATTTATAGTATTACTAGTAATATTTTTATGGGTTTTATATTTAGTTATTGATAGATTTATTAGATATATATTTCCGCCATTTTCAATGATAATTGTTGAAATAATTTTAGCAATGACACCATTTAGAGAATTAAAAGAGAGTGGGTTATTTGGTTTATTAGATGACATAACTGGAACACTATTTAGTAGTTCTAAAATAAGTGAAAAATTAAAAGGATTAGCAAAAGCATTAGGAGATTATTTATATAAATCTTTAGGATTTACAAAAGAGATTGTAACAGAGATATCTGCTCCTATAGTATCAAAAGTTAGATCAAAGACAGATGAATTAACAGATAAAATAACTGGAACAGTTACAGATACGATAGAAGGTATTGGAACAAGTATTATTGATGGTGGAAAAACGATAGGAAATAGTATTATAGAATCAGACCCATTACCAAAAAATCAAAAGGCAACAACTACATCTTCTGGTTCAGAAATAGAAGAAAGATATTTACAAAAAAATTATGAACAATGTATTTTAGAAAGGAATAAAAGAATTACATCAGATATGTCAGGAATTGAAAGAGCACAAATAACAGTATCAAATAGCATAAATAAGACAATATGCGGAGGATATAAAATAAAAGATAAAATTCAATTAGAAGCTAATAAATATGCAAAATAAATTATATAATAAAAATAGATAAGTAATATAATGGGTATAGGTGAGATATTTAGTAAAATAGGTTTATATGTTTTAAGTTGGTTGCCTGTTGATTTTACAGAAGCGATATTATTTATAATATCAATATCATTAATAATAATAATAGTGTTATTATTTCATTATACTAGTATAAATCATCGTATTATAAACGAATCAAGATGCTATATTCAAAAACAAAAATCAAATATTGGAGAAGGTATATTTATAGTATCTGCATATACATCAGCTGGCGATGAATTATATGATGTTATATATGATATTGGTGCAAAGACATATACAATAAATCAAAAATGTGAAACGGGTACAATACAAAATAAAACAATGATAAGAGTATATGATTTAGCTCGTCGATCTGCATATAAGTCACAAAAAATATTTAGCTGTAGTAAAAATTATGAATTAAGTATAAAAGAACCATATTATCGTGGGGATCCAGGATTAGTAAGATTCATGGAATATGGTAATACAGATTTTTTTGATAAATTATCAAGATAATGGAGATAATAAGGGTGCCAATTTATTTTTAATTTCTTCTGACAAAACTTGAGAAGGATAATTTATATTAAATTTAAGAATGAGATTACCTTTATTTGAAGTGGTTTTCATGCCTTTATCTGGAATAGTATAATTTTTATTAGGTTGTATAATACCGAATTTAGAAATATTTAATTCCACACTATTTTCATAATGTGGAATAGATATATGTTTACCTAATATAGATTCTTGAAATGAAATAGTAACTTTATAGATTAAGTCTAAACCATTACGTTCAAACAGTGGGTCTGGTTGAACGAAAATTTCAAGTGCGAGGTCTCCTGGTACATCATTTTCAGATTGAGGTTGTTCTCCAAATCCATTAAATACAAGTTTATGCCCCATTTCAACACCCATTGGAATTTTAAGTTCTATTATTTTTTCTTCAGTATATTCGCCTTTACCTTTACAATCACCACAAGAAGAGTTATTTGTAGATACTTTACCAGAACCATTACATATATGACAAGGTTGTGATACCATAGTTGTAAATGGACCCATACGTTGCATAGAATTAACCTGTCCTCTGCCTTGGCAATTATCACAAGTTTTTAAACATTTAAAACATTTTTTTTGAATAGATATTTTTAAAGTTTTATGAGCCCCAAAATAGGCTTCATTATTTGAGATTTGGATAACATGATGTACATTACGTGCTTTTTTACGAACATTTTCATGGCGATGTTGACGCATAAATTGGTCTTCTCCTCCGAAGAAAGGATGAAATCCGCCGCCGCCAAAAAATTGTTCGAAGATGGAATTAGGGTCAAATCCATGTTCGTTTATATCTGTTCTTTCAAATCTTTCATCTCCTAATTGGTCGTATTTTCTTTTTTTATCATCATCATTTAATATTTCGTAAGCACGTGCAACATCTTTAAATTTTTCAGGGTCCCCACCTTTATCAGGATGATGTTGAATCGCCATTCGTTTATACGCTTTTTTGATATCTTCTTTCGAAGCATCTTTCGAAACGCCTAAAATATCGTAAAATTTATGCCCCATATGTAAAAAGATATAGTATATTTGCTTAAGTAAATGTCAAGTTAACTATAAAAAGTAAAAATGTTTATTGTAAAAAGTTTATGGAATGTAGTAAAAAAGGAGGATAGAGTGTGTATATTTTTACCAGATATAAGGAAATATTTCAATTATATAAATAAACCAATTATACATCACTTTCGTCAAACTATTTTATTAATACTTAAAGAAAATCCAAGATTAATTGTAATATTTTTACCAGAAAATGTGAAAGATAATGAGTATTATATGTATGAAGAATTTTATAACTTAGAAATACAAGAATTAGAAGATATAAGCGTATTAGATAATCCAAATTTTAATAAATATTTAAGAAGTGATAAACTATATGTAGTTCCATTTAATAAAGAAACTACACCATTAAAGATATGTAATAATTATTTCGATATATGTATAATAGATAATTTAGATATAACAACGAAGGAGGAATGGATAAAAGATATAGAAACCAAATATGAATATGGTAAATGTTATATTCAAGATGTTATAAATGTAAAGATGTATTTACATAAATCATTAAATAGATATATAAGACCTATTATAAGTAGTATGATTAATCAAAATGAAAATGACGAATGTGATATAGGATTAATTTTTGGGAAAACGATAGAATCTGATATAACATCTTTAAAAGATATATTGTATGATTTATGTAAGAAAAATTTATTAACAATAATATTTTCAGCAAATAAAGAGGTTACAGAGATATGTAGAGATGTTTTAAGTATGAATAATTATAATATACCAATAATATATTTACCAGAGTCAATGACAGAGAAAAGTATAAATAAATTTATGGAACGTATAAAGAAAGTATCTTTTGAGAATACATCATTTTTATTTATGGGAAGTTACTATTTTGAGGATGATAAATCCTTAGCTAATTGGAAAAAGAATAGAGAAGAGTTTATAAATAATAGTATATATGATATATCAGCTTTTACAACATTATTACCAGATGAGATTAATGTAGAAGAAACAAAATATCGTTTAACATTTGATCCTCAAAATTTAATGAAATTATATATAGAAATGGATATTTAACGTAAGAATAATTGCGACGTTTTTTGATAATGTTTTTCAATAAGTTCGTCTCGTTTTTCAGTGCGTTTAATTCGCAAAGCTTCATCTTTTTCTTTTTTAAGTTGTAATTGTTTTTGTAATTTTATTTCTTCGGGAGTTAATTGCTGATTAGTACGTGCAGCACGATCACTTTCAAATTCTTCAACATTTTTATATTGTTTACGTTCTTGTACGGTTCTAGGGTCAACTAATCTTGATGTAGTATGTGCTTTAATATAATCTGTATATTGAAGATTAGATTTTTTAGTAGTATCTGTACTGAAATCATTAGTTTTTCCACCAATTTCAGTGTATTGAAGTCTGCGCGCCATATCGAGAGGTTCAGGTTCTTTATAAATAATAACGTCTTTACCAACAGGTACCTCTTTTTCAAAAATTTCATTAAATTTATTTTTATTATATTTTGTCATCATTTGAGGTACATTAATATCTTCGCGTGTTTTTGAAGATACTTCCATCATATGTCCGTAGCCTCTTTTTTCATCATCTTCATTATCATTAAATTGATTTTCATCGAATAAACGATTAAATTTATCTTTAAAATTTTCATTTTCAGCAATTTCAGGACGATAATTAGAAGTAGGTTGTTCTGATTTATATCCTTGTTTTAATTCATGATGTTGTTTATCTTGTAATTTAAGCTTATAATCATAAGCTAATTGTTTAAAAGCATCAGTAACCATATTAAATAATTGTTCGCTACCTCCTTTATCAGGATGAACTAAACGAGCTTGGCGTTTATATGAATCTTTTAATTCATCCCAAGTAAAATTTTTTGAAATTCCTAAAATATCATAAGGTGATAAATCAGTTGGCAATTGAATATGTTGTTTACGTTGTAAGGCATCATAATATTGTTGATAAGTTTGATTTCGCGAAGAAGTATTTCCCATTAATTAAAAGTAATAGACAAGGAGACTTTAAATATTTTTATAGTATAGATAATAAATGGATCCAATATGTAAGGATTTGGATAATATCCAATTGGAACCAAAAAAAGAAAAAGAAAAAGATAAAAAGAAAGAAATAAAAAAAGGGAAAAAGTTATTACCAAATGAAAAAAATAAAGAAATAAAAAAAGATACACAATTATTATTACCAGAAGAATGTGATGAATTATCAAGAATCCCGAATATAAATCCATTAACTGGTAAACCATTAAATCCAAATATAAAAAATGGAGCATATAGCTATTTTGTAAAAGAATGTAAAAAAATAATAAAAGACTTTGAAAAGTATGAAACTCCAACACGAGGAACAGTTGAAGAGATAGAAGAGTTAACAGAGAAAGAGCGTAAAAAGATTATGCGTTTACAATTAAAAACGGCTTTAAAAAAAGCTTTAGTTCCAATTTTACATAGTAAGGATTCATTTGATAATCGTATGCATTTTACTAAAGTGGTGCGTAAATATCTATCTAATATTCAATCTTGCATTACGTCTAGTAAAAATAATCCTACAAAAATTTCATTAAATGAGAAAACAACAAAAGGTATTCAAGAGAAGATTATTTTTGATAAACGAATTGGAAGTGAATCTGTATATGGTACGGCTTATTTAAATATGGGGAAAGGGTTAGCAAGATTATTAAAATTTTCAATAAAGATTATGTCAACTAGATTCAGTGGAGAAGTAGATTTATTGAAAAAGATGTCTTCTCTTGTTGAGAATGGTATTACACCAAATATGCCAATTACTTATTCTACATTAATATGTGATAATCCAAACGATCCATCTTTATTAAATAACCCAAATGCAAATAAGTTAATAAAAGAAGGTAAATATTATGTTGTTTTAAATGAATTAGCAAATGGTGATTTGCATCATTTTTTCAAATACAAGTACAAATATCAAGATTATGAGAGTATTATTTTACAAATTATATTTTCATTAAGAGCATTTCATAATTTAGGTGTAGTTCATAATGATACACATTTGGGTAATTTTTTATGGCATAAAATAACACCAGGTGGCTTTTGGCAATATCAATATAAAGATACAATAATTTATGTTCCAAATACTGGATATTTATTAGTATTATGGGACCCAGGACTTGCAAGTAAAGAATTAAATGTTATACAAAGAAATAAAGATACTATTAAAACATTAAGTTTAATAGATAGTATACCATTTAGAGAATATTATATAAACAAAAAAATGAAAGGGATACCAAATTCAATACCAATAAAAAATTTAATACATGGTCTTACAAAAGATAGAAGTAAAAATAAAGATGCAATAATTGAGTTATTATTAAATCAATTAAAATTAAAACCTGTAGAATGGGAATATATATGTTATAAAGATGATTTAACAAATACATTACCAGCAAATAGTAAAGTAATTAATCCTATACCATATCCATTATAGATGAACGACTTTTTCATTTTTAATAAGAATTAAATTATCTTTTAGTAAATTACAATTTGCCGTAAAAAAATTATAGCTACAATTATGTTGGATATTTTCTTTATGTTTTTTACAAAATACGTGTTGACATTTACATTTATTTACTGTCATTTCAACTAATGAAAGTTTTTTAGTACAAATAAAACAATAATTATCCATAATTATAATTATACTAAATATGAATCATTTTTTATATTAAGTATCCCATGGGATGCTATCAACTTTCATAATTTGTTTCATCATTTCATTACCATATAAAAAGAAATCAGGTTTAACTGAGTCTTCACGACCTTCTACGCGATAGTTGAGTGTATATTTCATATTACATTTAAAAGATGCATAACGATGAGAAAGTCTTTCATAAAAGTATCTATCAGCTTCTGGGATAGAGCGCGCAGGTCTTTGCCAACATTCAGAGAATTGTCTTAGAATTTCAACAGGAACCATATAACAAGAAGTATCAACTAGATAATCTGGGCTGTGGTTATTACTAATCCATGAACTATGAAGATTACCAAGAGATTCACACATATCACGACATACAAAATTACCTGAAGGGTTTATAATGTTACGTAATGAATAAGCCCAGATACAATTATTTGTTTGAATAGTATTGATTAAACTTTCAATATGATTTGGTTCATAGTAATTATCTTCATCTAAAAAACAAATATAAGAGGGTTCGTGTATAAGATGAGGTACGCTAGCATATATTTTATGACAAATAAATTTATTAGCACCAGAGTTCCATGGAATAATCATAAAGTCGATTTGTTTATCATGTTTAATATTGTTTAAAACTTGTATAGTATCATTCATATAGTTTTTACCATCACAAACAATAAGATGAGATACATTTTGATAAGTCTGTTTTTGTACGCTTTCAATACATTTTCTTAGATGACGTGTACCAATAGTTGCAGTAATAACTATAACTTTAGGTAAATCCATTTAAAAAAGCTTCTATTATAATAGATAAATGTTATTAAAATCTGGGCTAGGTAAAATCAATTTTTCATCAAAAACTAGAAATGTAATTATGCAGAGTGCACCAACACCACCACCGACTCCAATAAAAAAATATAATAATGCAAAACATTATATTACACCTCAAGATATTACAATTGCAATTGAAGAGGCAAAGGATACATGTAAATCTGATAAACAGATGATGGCTGTAAAATGGGATATAGTATATGAATTGTGGAATCATTACCAAAAACAAGAAGATAAAAATAATATTTATGATAAAGTAGACGTTCTTGAATATTTTTGTGACGAAGATTTAGAATCAGCATTAGAATGTCGTGAATATGATTTATAACTTAATTAATAATAACCAAATGATTTTTTAAAAATTAATTCTTCATTTGGATATATATCTCTACAAGCACATATACCAGCTTTAATATTATGATTTGTATATAAAATCATTTCACAATTTGGTATGAATCCTTCATAAAAACTTTCTTGAATAAGAGATATAATACATCTTGGTTTTATAGAACAATCGATAACATAATCATCGTCAATAAAAATAATATATGGATTAGGAACTATTTCACAAGAGTATTTTTTTTCACCAAGCAATTCGCCAATATATTGCCCGTTTTGAATAAAATCATTAGTATATACATGAATTATTTCGTTTATATCTGTTCTAACGTATAGGTTAAATATAGTATTATTATACCAATCTATATCTTTTGTATCATTATATAAACTAAGTGTATCGCATGCTTGAATAAGGGCTTCCATTTAAGATATATATAAATTATGTAAATTAATTCAAATTTTTATCATATTAAAGTATAGAATGGCAATTAAAAAAAATCAGAGCACATTTTGGATGATTATTACAATTACCCTATTAATAATAGTATTGTTAATGGCTTTGGTTTATTTACAAAGTAATAAACAAAAACCACCTCAAACAGCAGTTGTAACAAGCACACAACCACAAGTGATTGTTATAGATAAAACAGAAAAGGAACGTTTACCAGTTTATCCAACTAATTTACCAAAATACTCAAGCCCAGAATATCAACAAGTAGGTATTTTAACTTCAAATGAAACTGATAAAGAACCAATTGTATTGCCGTTATATGGTCGCAAATTATATAATAGAAGTGATAGATGGCAATACTATACTGCAACTGATAAAAATAATATGATACGATTACCATTAAATTATGAAAATAGAGATTGTGAAGATGACGTCGGTTGTAAAGAGCTTTATA
>Ga0049080_10000846_pt1 | contig 10433 bp, 9 predicted proteins | sample GreLakmeER15MSRF_FD_66716 | JGI IMG/M metagenome (GOLD analysis project Ga0049080, IMG submission 66716) | Freshwater lentic microbial communities from great Laurentian Lakes, MI, USA - Great Lakes metaG ER15MSRF | ecosystem: Environmental > Aquatic > Freshwater > Lake | place: Great Lakes... | reverse complement strand
GCGGACGCGAAGTAATCGCGCATCGACATTCCCGTGTTCGATTTGATCGGGGCATTGTCTCTATCACCCGCATACGGAGCGACAGGAAAAGCTGGAAAGTTGAATTTTTTGTGTTGAAATTTATTTATCATTTTTATTTTCCATTTGCCTTTTAACGCTTCGCTTAGGTTTGTCAAGGGATGCCGGATAATAACTGCTCCTAAACTTTGGAGCAGCAGATTCTTTTGCAGCCTGCCATAGCCGGATATAGACTTCCGGCGGCAGGCATGTTGCGTGAGTGGTTTCTGTGGCGCTCATTATCTCCGGTGGTAAATATGCAGCGCCAAAAATACAAAGAACAATGGTAAGGCGGCTTTAAAAACACCTTCTGCAAACCATGCGATTTGTTGGCAAGTTGTCGGTTCCATTATTCAGCCCCCCCTTCTGAAACGTCTTCCGCCCTGCGTGGAGCGGGATAGCGGTCATCATCTTCGTTGTTAATCGAACCGCCGATAAAATCGATCAGTTCCCATATGGATTCGGTTGCGTTCATTTATTTATTTTATTGAGGTTATGCTGCTGTTTTGATCTCGCGAGCTTTTGCTACGCGAAAGTTGAGATCTTCATTGATAAATTTCGTTGGGCGCTTGTAGAAGCTAAAAAGAGGATCTTTTTCGCTGATTTCAAATGACGCCGTAAATGTGACCTTGTCGCCTTTTTCGGCTTTGAATGTCACCCATTGCCCGTTGATGTTTTCGGAAGTTTCATGCTGGTGAGTTGGCAGGGTTCCGTAGCAACGAGTGCCATTGCCAAGATCAATAACGCACTTGAATGATCCGCCAAAATCGCTTTCGACCCATTTGATGCTCAAGATGACCCCTGATACGGCTTGCTTGCCTTCAGGGGCGCGTACACCCGATTCGATGGCTTTGGCGCGTTTCTCGACTTCCTCGGCGCAAGAAACGATGGTCTCGGCGGCTTGCTTGTGCAGCGATAGCGCGAACGCTTCTTGCTTTTCGGAAAGCGCACCATACTGACGAACCTTGCTACGGAGGTCTCGGAGAGTTGTGATAGGCCAAGCAACTTTGTGCCATAACGCATGGTTGTTTGGAAATGCTTTGGCATATTCAAATGCGGCGGCGATTTCTGGCTTGGCGATAGCAAACTCGGATTCGCGAACGTCTCCGGCCTTGCGAGCTTTTGCTGCTGCTTTTCCGGCGGCAACGCATTTTGCGGCATTTGCAGATTTGTTATCGAGCCATCCAAGCGTCGATTGCAATACTTGAAGATTTTGGCAGCAGTCGCGCCCAATGTCGTAGAATTCGCCAGTTGGCGCATGCTGGACAACGCAGTTGTATTTGAGGGAATGACCACAGATCGAGCATGACCAGTTGGTATCAACGGATCCTTTTTCAGCCCACAATGCATATTCAGCTTCGGCTCCGTTGTAAGCATCGTGACGTACAACAGCGGAGAACCCGCACTCATCACCTCCCTCGACGTCTTGCCAAGCAATGGCAACAAGTTTTAGGTCTTCGGTTGGGATTTCGCGAATGTGATTTTTGACTTTCATGTATTTATTTATTTATTGGTTTCGCTTCCGGCGTTGCGCCGTCTGCTATTTACAGAGTAGCCAATCCGCTTTGGTTTGCAATAGTTATTTTTAAAAAAAAAATATAGCCAGCGGAACCACTGTTTATGAGGCTCCGCTGGCTCTATGAATTTATTTGCTGAATTTATTTTTTACCAAACGATGGCGCAAAGCCCACATTGTGACGTCAGACGTGCAACGCAGACCATGTTTTTTCATCAGGTTTTGGCGATGCTTGTCAGCGGTCTTTGGAGAGATGCCAAGGATCACTGCAATTTCGCTTGTTGTAGTTCCAATGGCTACCAATGCTGCTACCTGACAATTGCGCAAGGTATCGAGTTGAGAAAAAGCAGGGTTGAGTTCTCGGATTGAATTTGTGAGAGAGTCACAAGCGAATGATGGTTTCATATTTTTTGGTTGGGCGGAGGATCGGACTCCGCCCGTTTTAAATTAATTGAGCAAGTATTGTTCGGAAAGGTTCCAGAGAGCCTTGTTAAGTTTTACATCTACCGCCGGAGCCGATACGCGCCGAATGCCGGATCCTTTGCGCCCCTTCAGGAGGTTCTCCTGAACGCGATTAAATGTCTCCCACAAATTTGCGCCGGAATCTGAATAACGTCTAGCTCGATTTATGTACCACAATTTGCTTTCCCATTCTGCTCGGTCTTCCACAGGCGCATCTTCGCTTGGTTTGGCGTATCGTAGCGAAAGAGCATCTTTCATGTACTGAATAGTTGCGGCAGGAGTGAGTTCTTTAGCCTTGAATGCAGCCATCCGGTCAGACAGCACCGGAACATTCTCTCGGAGGCTCTCAGCGGCTTCCAAGAAGCGAGAAACGTCAGCATTGCGATGGTAGACTTTTACAGTCTGGATTATGTCGCCAACAATAATTCCGTTCAGGCATGCGAATACTTTCATTCCTAGCGACAGTTGAGCGGAGGACGTCCCGTCATGGCTGTTGATCAAGACGAATTCCGGCGAAGCCTCACCATTGATTGTCGAAAGTTCACGATTGCCAAACCGGATCAGGTGTTTTTGGAATCCTTTGTTCTCTTCGTTGCGAGGATTAGCATACCGGATTTCGCGAGGAACATAGCCGTAGGCGTCAAATGCGGTCACGATTTCGTTTGTGCTAATAAATCCGTAGCGATGGCTACGGCTCGGCGCGGCGTTTTTAGCCGTGATTGGATTTGTGTTTGTGTCAGGGATGATGATGTTCATTTTAGTTTTTCTAGTGTTGGGTTGTGCCGGAGGGATGGAACCTCCGGCGAGATTGGTTAGGCGAGGTCGGCTTTTTTGTCGGCCTCGTAAGCGGCGGTTGCGTCAGCGTGAGCGGCTTTGGCGCTTTTGAACGCTGACAGTTTGTTGACTACATCGTCTGCGTGTTCAGTGAACCCGTTAGCGCGAGCGTGATCAGCATACTTTTGAGCGTTTACTGTGGTTGGGTAGGAGAGTTCGTAGCAATCAACGATCTTTTCGATTTGCTCAACAGAACGGATCAACTCACGCTTGGTGAGATCACGCAGGCGAGCAAGTGCGCGGACGTTGCGGGTAGCAACTTTAACGGCATTGGCTTTGTTGTCTTCGTCGGCAACGTCTTTGAGAGCCGCTGGTGACCATGCAGCGCAACGAGGGGTCTGGAACCGGACGAATTCAGTCAGCGCGTGCTTCTGACCCTTGTACTCGTTCCATGCTTTTTTGAGGGCGCGTTGTTCGTCGGTCAGAAGCGGGGAGTTATCTGGACGCCATGAAACTCCGTATTCCAATTCTTGGGAAGGAGCGACGAGGTTAGCCAAGCGGGTTTTGGCTGAAGCAAGATTTGAAACTGCGAAATCTTTTGAGATCTCGAAAGGGAGTTGACCGCTTCCGCTGCATACCCCGTTGAAGCCCCATCCGTAGTCAACAGTGTAGCCGTGTTTGGCGAGGCGTCCGTTTGGGAGTTTTTGTGCTGATCCGCAGAGTTGGCAAGTTCCGATTTGTGTAGCTTTCATTTTATTTATTTATTTTTTGGTTTCGCTCGGCGTTCGTCGCCTTGCTGGTAATGACAATAGCTAATCTGGTTAGGTTAGCAATAATTATTTTTATTTTTTTTCATGGGCCGGAGAGCCAGTATTTATGCGGCTCAAGATCCAAATGGATTTATCAGCGAGCGGTCTTTTTTTTCAGCGCCATGAAGAATCTCGCTGATTTTTTTTCGGAGTTCAGGCTCTGTGCATCCTAAGTGTTCCATCATTACAATGGACAGATTCGCGTTGTCTCTGGACAGCTTCGCAATTTCGGCGTTGGCTGACTTGAGTTTCAAAAAAAAACTAAATGAAGCATCTTCCGAAAAAGCCAATTTGTTTTTCAGCTTGCGATTTTTTAAACGAAGTTTTTTGAGTTTTTCTGCGTCTGTTTTTTTGTACATGGTATTATTTTTTTAATGATGCGAGGCGAGCGTTGATGCGAGCGCAAAGTTCGATTGCGTCTAGGTATTGCGCCTCGGAATAGGATGTAGTGTTGTGCTTGACGCACAGTTCACGCACCCGTGTTTTTCGAGTGCGTTTGAGATGTTGTTTGATTTCGGACTGTGTTTTGTTGGTCAGGTTCATATTAAAAAAGAGCAAGTGCGTTCCGCGCTTCTTCATCAGACAGGATGAGATCAGATCCACAATCGAGGTAGGCGTGTTTGCCCGTGGATTGCTGCCAACAATACAAGAGTGTCTTTCCAGAACGTGATTTGAATGGAACCTCGGTTCCACCGCAAGCGGGGATCCAGTTTCCTTGTGCGGCTTTTTCTGCGAGGTGGTTGATGAGGTCGGTGATGTTCATAAGAGTTAGAATAATCAAAGCGGGTTGGGTTGCAAGATTTATTTTTAGGTTAGGTTTGGAGCGGGGATGGAACCCGCGCCGTTTGGGTTGTTAGAAACTAAAGCTGCAATCGCAGTTGTCACAGATTCCATAGTCCACTCCGTCAGTGCGAACTTCAATGGAACTGCATTCTGGGCATTGACGAGCGGTTGCTGTCTTGAGCCATTGCTGGCGAGTGTTTGCTATTTTGGTCAGGGTATCCTGATCGTTGTTGAGGAGTGCCGTGATGATGTTCATAGTCGTATTTTTTTGTTGGTTTGGAGCGGGGATGGAACCCGCTCCGTTTGGGTTTTAGTTATTTAAAATTTCGCGTCCTGCATTTATTGCGGCATCCGCACATTGAGTTTTTCCACGAAGGTGGCGCAACTCATGAGGAAAACTCCAGCTAATGGTATTTGCTCCTTCTCCTGCATTGTTTTCTTGTGCTGCAAATATGCAGAATTCTTTTCCGTATTTAGAAATTGCTAGGATGGTTTTTTTATTAAGAGTTGTCATTTGATTGATTTGGTTTTTGGTTTCGTTGCTGGCGTTGTGCCTTCAACTACAAACAAGATACCAACCTGCTTGGGTTATGCAACAACAATTTTAAAAATGTTGTGTCATAGCGGAGAGCCGCTCTGTAAGCGGATCAGAAGGATTTTGATGACCAGATCACTCTTGCGTCATCAATAGAAATTATTGATCTCCCTATGCGATCATTGACGTCATTGTGTAGCGCAATTGTCCACTCAAAGAATCTCGAAAAATCCGGCGAGTTCTTTTCCAGAAATTCTTTCAAATGCTCCTCGCAAGGACAATTGTCGAATGGCAAATCAGCCATCCAATTTTTGAGCCATTCAGAAGAATCGGATCCTTTGTGCCGCAAAGCGTACAAATGCAGTTCTGCCCAATAACGAGATCCTTCCTGCGAGATTTTAGGAACTTCAAATTCATGGCTCCGGTTAACTTCCCAAGCTGAATTCTCAACCCATTTTTGGTGATCGTCCCAATCAATTCCCAATTCAATGCACACGTTTTTTTCTACATCCCATGCGATGATTTGTTCTTTCGTTTCGGAGCGTTTGCACGCCCACGCTTCGACCATTTTATGGAGAGCGACGAGATAAGCGTTGTAATCCCTACCGCCGTATTCTGGCACAAATATCTGGAGCGTCCCGTCCGGCAACCAAAGCCAATCTCCGCATGTATCGTATCGGATCAACGCCGGATCAACCGACTTAATCTCAATTTTCATCAAAATTTATATTATTTTATTCCTGCTGCATTTTTAATCGCTTTTATTTGAGACGGGTCTATTCCTAAATTTTTAAGTTCAGCGTCTTTCATTGAAAGCAATTCTTGAATTGCTTTTATTGTGTTTCCGCCAAGCTGAATTCCTTCTGTAGAAGTTCCCTGATCCCCTCCAGTTCGTCCAGCGTCACTTGACTGTAATCCCCCTTGTGCGCTTCCACTCTGTCCAATATCAGTCCGTTCAGAATATCCTTCTGCGTCTCTGACAGGGTCTTCAGTTCGTTTCCGAATACCTGTTGGAGTTTTTCCAGCAAGCTCTCGTAAGCTTCTTGTTCTGTCATTTTCATTTCCTTTCCATTTCATCAAAACAACAGACGGCATGCCAGTAGATTCATCCCATCCATTGTTTTTCCAAAACATTTTAATGTCTGCTAATTTTTCAGGTGTATAGTGTTTAGGGTCAAATGGGATTTCTCCCACTGTTTCAAATCCAAATCTCTTGTACAACGATGGAAGCATTCCATCTGGATAGCGTTTGTTTTTAATTGCAAAAGCATCAAGTGCAGTTACGCCTTCAGACAATGCTTTCATCATAATAGCATCACCCATTCCGGCGGTTCCACGTTCACCATTTAGTACAACAGTTAAAGTTTTTTCATTTTCTCCAAATCCATAATCTTTTGGATTTAGTTTATAATCGCTTGCCGGATCTCCATTTTTTATTCCGAAAAATACTTTAGAATCGCCAAGTTGATGCAATTTCAGTTTCCCTGTTTTTATTTCTTTTTTAACAGAATCTAAAGTATATGGATTAAGTGATACTTTTGATTCACTTGCGTTAAGTGCATCAATAAAATCAGCCGGAGAAATTCCACCTTTGTTTGTTGCTGCGCTTGAATCTTTCCAATTATTTTCTAACGCATATTTCAACACTTCAGCGTGTTGTGGAGATTTCAAATATTTGTATGGCGTTTGAGGTATTCTGTTTGCAATTTCTTTAGTTATAACTTGAACGGGTTTAGCTAGATCTATTGCTCTTCTATCACCTATTATTGGTTTTTTAGCGGCTCTACGTTGAGCAAGAAAATCGTCGTAAATCATTTCTGCATTAATTGGACGAGCGAACTTTCCAATTACTCTTCCTCGCACTGCATATTGATACGATGGGTGAGTCATTGATCCTGATTCTGATAGTTTTACAACTGGCGCACCTTTTGAAAGTTGAAGAGCAATAACAGAATCGCCAATTCTTCCGCCTTCAAATGCCGGACTCCGCATTTCATCTAAAATACGTTGAACATTAGCTGCGCCAAGTTTTGCAGCGTCTTTAGATGAAAGAATAGTAGCCAGTCTTGCTCGGCTCTTGTCTCCTTGGAATGGCAGTTTTGCTACATATTCGTTAATGTCAGGACTATCAATTCCAACAAAATCGCTAAATGCATCCTCTAATTTAATTTTTTCGTTTAAAAGACTGATGTTTTTTTTGGGTATTCTTTTATCACGCGCATATGCAGAGTTTGTACCGATAATTGCATTAGCAACTTCAGTATTGGACTTATGTGCATTCCTGTCCATCAGCGTGACAAGCATAATAGCGCCTTCTTCTGCTCTTTTTACTTTTGTTGCAGATACTCCCGCTCCTTGGTTTGACCACACGTTTATTTCTTCGCCAATTTTTTCAGGCTGGATTAAAGGCCATTCCGGCCCACCATGAGTTTCAATAGGTATAAGTAGTTCGCTTGAATCAATGCCTTTAAAAACACGCCCCGCTGAAGTTATGTCAGCAAATGCTGGAAATACTTTTTTGCCAATAAGATCTTTAAGAGTAATTATTGGCGCTTCTTTAATTTCTGTCCAAGTGCTGGCATCGCGCAATGGCAAGTTTTCAAGAGGTTTTTTGAGCACCTCTTGTGCCGTTGGGATTTCTGCTTCTGGAGAAAATCTTACTTGTTTAATTCCGCCAATTTCAACTTCGCTAATTGGAGAATATCGCCCCCTGCTCCCGCCAGATCTAAGGCTTCCCTCGCCTGCATAAGCAAGCTGTCCAATTCGCTTGGTGAGTTGGGTTCCTGTAAGTCCGCTTGCGAGTTCTCGCTTGGTAAGAGGTTTGGATTCAAGTTTGGTGAGGTAGGCTCCATAAGATTCTGGTTTTTTTCCAGACATTACAATTGAGTGCGCCCACAGTGCAGCCTGCACTTGTGATGGTTCCCAACCAATGTCGTTGGCAATTTCTGTTAATATTTTTTCGGCTAAATCGTATTGCGTTTTGCTAGGAGTGTCTACCCCAAATAGTAGCCGAGTTATGTGTCTATCAACTACAACACGGCTGGCATCGCCTTCGTTGGCGGCTTTGTAGTTTGAAATCTTCCTGCCGGATACATCAGTTTTGTTTTTGATGGCATTTAGGTTGCCAATAACTGCATCAAGGTATCCGCCTTTTTTTTGCCCACGCAACCTTGCATCAAACTCTTCTCCGCGCATCAACTGCCCGAATGCTTTTAGAGCAAGTCCAACATTGGCTTTCACTGATGAGGCTTGAGAAGTAACGGCAAGGATTTCTTGAAATAATCCAGCATGTTCTCCAAAGAAATCGTCTAATACATCTTGATGTTCTTTGTACCAATCTTTCCATGACTCTTGACTCAAAGCGGCATCTGTAAGCGCCTCTTTTGTCATCCGTACTTTTAAATTTTCTTTTGTTTTTTCTTTTGATATTTTTGCAGATGGAATTTCTGCTTCTGGCATGAAACGAATATCAGAAGTCTTTGGGTTAAATCGTTGAGATAGCGGAACTGCGTTGCCCTTGTCATCGTAGGTGACTGGATCTGCTGATTTGATTTGGGTTGGATCAAAAACAACCATTTCATCTGGAGTGGAACTTTCAGCAGTCTTTCCATTCTTCCAATATTCTATACCAGTATAACCATCACTTCTGATGCTTTTGATGTGTTCATCAGATAATAAAAGTGGAAACTGTTTTGATTCGTCCGCATATATATCTCTTGCCCAATTTCTTGTATCGTCATCAATTTGGAGTGGTGATGGATTTTTTAGATATACATTAAGTAAAATACCATTTCCGCTTGGATCATTGTGATATGATGGAAGGTTTTCTGGAGATGAGCCAAACCAAATAGCCCTTCCCGATTGACCAAATAAAGTTCTAAATTCTCCTGATTTTGTAGTCCAGAATTTAGCTTCAGCATCAGTGCCACCTAGAATAAATTCGGTAAATGTTTTGGGTGTTCGGTGAAATCCTTTTGTTGTGTATCCCGCTTTCTTAGCCGTTTCATCCACCATCCCCTGCAACTTCTCCCTATTCCTCTCTGGGTCTTTGGCAAGGTTAAGGTAATCGGAGTCCGCTGGCATGTATGCATCTTCAATGCCGCGCCCAATAGCCCCTATAGGCTGTTTTGTTTCTCCGGCGGCGTCTTTGCCCATTTCTCGTCTTGCAATCGGAATTTCAGCCTCTGGAGAGAATTGAGGTTGTCCTGCGTTGACTGCGCTTTCCATCTCTGGCGTGATGTTTACCCGCCAGATTGGGGTATATTCTGCATCAATTTTAACAAGTGGTTCATTAGGTAAATTAATCGGAGACTCTACTTCTTTTTCTGGTCGTGTTTCAATTTCAGACTTTTCAACCTTGCCACCCATCTTCGCTACATACTTGCCAACCTCTTTAGGCATGATTTGATCGTAAAATCCTTTCATTCCTTCACCACCGATCTTTAAATCATCACCTTTGAGTATCGTGCCACTTTTGGCATCCATGATTTTTTGAGCCATTTCTTTGCCGACAACATCAGCAAGATTTTTTCCAAGCATATCCCTGCTGCTTGCGTCTACATTGTCAATAATTTCATTATTATTAACGCCCAGCGTAAATGAACCATCTCCGATTGGAAGTTGAATAAAAACACTTCTTGATTTTTCATTCGTAACCATATCGGTTCGTTGATGAACCGCAATTTGATCGACTTGCTTACTCAAGTCATAGCGTTCCCCCTGCGTCTCCCCAGTAGTCCAACCAATCCACTTCTTGTCTGACTCCACGGCATCACGCAATGCGCGTTTGAAAAGTTGGATAGACCAGTCTTTGCGGAATGGTGCGTCAGGGATGCCAGCATTGCGAGAAGTGAAAAAGTCTTGCGCTTCTTTTGGAGTATCACCAAATCCAACTATTTTTTTATTTTGATCAACAACAAAAAATTTTGCAGTTCCACCAAGTGGATCGTTTAATTGTGGGTTTTCAATTACTTTGTATCCAGAAGGCAATTCGTTTTCATACCCCTTCTCCCTACCTGCTTGATGCCTGTCAGACTGCCATTCCTCAACAAACAACCCATCGTTACCCTGCGCGTCTGTGCGCTCGTTGAGCCGCATATGCGCGACATAGTTTTGAACATTTGGGAAGTGAGAGGAGGTGTAATCTTTTGATTCATTTGTGTATTGTTTCCACCTTCTTGAAACTTCGTTTTGCTGTTCAAAGGTAAGATTGCCTGTTTCGTAACCAAGTTCTTGCTCAATCTCTGTTAATGTTTTTTCTTGTCGAGGCATTGCCATCACAACCTCACGATAGTTTTCGCCGCCGGAGAGTTGCAGCCCTGCAAATCTTGGAGGATTAGCTAAACCTTGTCCTTGTAAATCCAGCTTCTCTGCTCTTGTATTTAAAAACTCGTTTTCTCGAAAATACTTTTCAGCGGTCTTTTTGTCCCCACGTCTTTGAGCTTGTTGAGCCAACTTCATCACTCTCTCTGCTTCATTGTATAGAGTGTCAGTTGTG
>Ga0049080_10000844_pt1 | contig 10440 bp, 9 predicted proteins | sample GreLakmeER15MSRF_FD_66716 | JGI IMG/M metagenome (GOLD analysis project Ga0049080, IMG submission 66716) | Freshwater lentic microbial communities from great Laurentian Lakes, MI, USA - Great Lakes metaG ER15MSRF | ecosystem: Environmental > Aquatic > Freshwater > Lake | place: Great Lakes... | reverse complement strand
TGCAGAAACAATTTGATTTCTTTGAACAGGCATCTGCAGCCGCAGGCAGTGATTATAAGTTTACTCTTCGTTTAGAAATCCTAGACGGCGGCAACGGTGCAAGCACCCCAAATGTTTTAGAAACATGGGAATGTTATGGTTGCTATATACAAAAAGTTGACTATGATACTAACAACTATGGAACTCAAGAAGCATTGACAATTTCATTAACAATACAGCCTGATAATTGTTTACAGACATCAGGAACAATTGGTGTTGGTGTTCCAGTAACTCGTGCAAACGGAACAGGAACTACTGGCGGCGGTTCACGCTAATAAACAGCCCACCTAGTGTGGGCTTTTTTGTGACTGTTTATTAACTACGCAGTTAATTTGACTTTATAAATACTATTATGGCAAATCCTTTTAACGCTTACTTAAATAACAATCTTGATCCTAATACATTTCTTAGGGACTATCAACACGGTTCTAGATTATTTCGTGATGATAATTTTAGATTAGCGCCAAAACTTGATTTCCTATTCCATACAGTGTTTAGTATTAATAGCCGAGCATTGCAAGATCAAAGTATTACTCAGCGTCACAAAAATGAAGTTAATATGTTGGTTAAAAGTGTTACGTTACCTAGTATTAAATTAACAACCGAAACAGCTAATCAGTACAACAGAAAAAAAGTTGTGCAAACTACACATAAATTTGAGCCTGTTACAATTAAGTTTCATGACGACAATATGGGATTAATTAGTAAAGTTTGGCAAAATTACTATAGATATTATTACGCAGATCCGACCAGTGCAGGAAGTGCTAACAGTGCATATTCTAGAAATGCAACAAAAAGATTACCAAGTAATGCATACGGTTTAGATAATAAAAGTGCAGAGATGTTCTTTAATCATATTACAGTGTATCAGTTGTCAAGAAAAGAATATTTTGCTTATAAGTTAATTAATCCGTATATCCAATCGTTTGATCATCAAACTATGGATTACGCAAAGATTAGTTCTGTACACGAATTATCTATGGTGCTAACGTATGAAGCTGTTCATTACAGTAGCGGATTAATTAATAGTGACGTCCCTGAAGGATTTGGATCTGAACATTATGATCAAACTCCTAGTCCGTTAACATTACCTCCGGGCGTTACTGCATTGAGAACAAGCGCAGTAACAACTGACACTCCAAGAGCATCAATTGAAACTTTAAATAACCGCGTGTCAACTGATCAAAATTATACGCAAACTACTCAACAAAAACCTGTTAGCGGTCAAACTGGAATTGTTAATACTGTCTCGCTAGGAGCAACAGCAACTGCCGGTGTCGGTGGCATCGAAGGAACAGCATTTCCTAGAGTAGCAAATACTGCCAATCTAACAACAGCAAAAGCTGTTAGTATTACAGGCAATAACACAGTTATCATTCAACAATAATTATGGCAAATTTACCAACATTAGAACCAGTCGACAGTGCCGGAGAAGTTAGACAATTCTTTGACAAGTACTACAACCATCAAATAAGTTTTCCGACTAATCAAATTGATGCAGTATTAGCATTCTTCCTTAAAAGAGGATTTGATCAAGAAAGTGCAAGGAGCACTGGAATTGTTTTGCTTAATCAAGCAAGAATAGATAATGTCAGTGTATTTTCTTTACTTGATACGTTAAAAGCACTTACAGACGTTCAACTAAGTCAAGTAGTTGCGCAGGTACTCAACGCCTACAGAGAAAAAACTAGCTTATTAGGTTACAGGGTTGCTCAAGTAACTGATACGTTTGAATCAAGAAATATCTTAGTGTGATATGGGAAAATTTGCACAAGGGAAGTTTACAATCACCGCACCTGAAAAATATGTTGGTAATAAATCTCCAAGATATCGCAGTAGTTGGGAATGGAGTTTTATGAAATTTTGTGATACTAATCCCAGTGTACAAAAATGGGCTAGTGAAGCAATTAGTATCCCTTATAGAGACCCATTGACAGGACGTCAAACAATATATGTGCCAGACTTCTTTGTACAATATGTTGATAAAAACATGAAAACTCATGTAGAACTTATAGAGATTAAGCCCGCTAGTCAAACTATACTTGAACGTGTTGGTAAGAATAAATTCAATCAAGCACAGTATGTAAAAAATCAGGCAAAATGGGCGGCTGCGACAATTTGGTGCAAACAGCAAGGCATCAAGTTTAGAATCGTTAACGAAAATGATTTATTTCACAACGGGAGCAGATAAGTACACTATGACTAAGAAACTAGAAGAACTTTTAAACTTGCCTGAAAGCAAAGAAGTTATCAAGCAAGAAGAAAAAAAGAAAAGAAAAGAACTAGCTGAAACTCCGCAACCGTTGTTGCGAGATATTAGCGAGTTTGATAAAATTTCTGAAGCCTTACCACAGGTTAAAGGACTAGGAGATATCAGTGACAACGAGTTTGATGCACTGGCTCAACGTGCTACAGATGCCTACGATGACCTAATGGATCTAGGTATGAATGTTGAAGCTCGGTATTCAGGGCGGGTGTTTGAAGTTGCAGCCAGTATGCTTAAAAATGCTATTGATGCAAAATCCGCTAAGATTGACAAAAAACTTAAAATGATTGAACTACAGCTTAAAAAAGAAAAGTTAGACCGAGAAACAAGCGAAGATCAAGGAGTACTTATACAAGGCGAGGGTGTTATTATCAGTGACAGAAATAGCCTTATAGAGAAACTTAAGAACATGAAAAACGCATAAATACAAGATATGGATACGGATATGAAAAGCTTCAAAAATTATTTAGAAGAAAGTAAACAAGTTTACGAATACAAAGTAAAGATCGCAGGCGACTGCCCTAAAGACTGTGCTAAACAGATGAAGGTTGCTTTGGAAAAATACGGATGCACAGCTTGCTCAGCAGGTAAACGCACACCAATTCAAGAAAGTCCATTAGACTTTCCAGATCAAAAGTTTGCTGAAGTTAATATCTTTGATATTAAAGTAACATATCCTACAACATCCGCAGTGTTAAAAGAGTACATTGCAGATCAGTTAAAAATTAGTCCATCAAGAATCAGAGTAAGAACTCCATTTGATATCCGCGAAGACGAGCTTAACCTTTCAGGTGTTAACGCTAAGAAAGGCGAATCACTTCTTGAAAAAGATTATGAGAAAGACGAAAGCGGCCAAAAAGTAGTTGGCGAAAAACATTTGATGAGTTTTCTTAAGAATTTAAAAAAGAGCGATGTTGATCTCAAAGCACCTAAAGGAACAGACAAATGAATTTTTTAGACATGTATAGAAAAATAGCCGAGATCGATCGTCCGTCAGAAATGAACGAACGTGTAACTTTTAATCCTGACGGGACTCCAACTCCAAGTTTTGCTGATCAGATGAGAGCCAATGGAGCACAACCTAGTCCTGAACCTGCACAGCCTGCGGTAACTCCCTTAAACAAACGGTTTGACCCTAGATTTAAAAATGGTCCAGAACCTTATACTATTGATATCGCCGGAACTGTTTATAAATTTGCAGGCCGTGATAAGAGCGGACCGGGCACCGGCGAAGTAATTAAAGTGCCAGCCGCCGTAATCGGCATCCGCGGCCTAGGTGCTGTTAGTGTTGAACTAGGCAAAGACGGCATGTACTATCCAGCTGCCGCTAACGAATCAACTGAAGAAGATCAACCACTTGATGAAGTTGCTCAACTTCGTGCAAGTTTAGGATTAGGATATTTTCCTGGGCAAGTAGACGAAAGTTGCAGTATGCCAGGGGACATGGCAAGTATTCCAAAACAAAGCGATTCAGTCAGCATGAACGTAAGTTTAAATGCCAGCGGGTCAGGTGGCATCAAAGATCTTATGGGAATATTAAAAGGTATTGAGCAAGGTCATACTGACACTGATCACCCATCACACGATACAGATTCTGGCAAAGATGTAATTATTGGCGGTGACGACTTTCCGTTTGACGAAGAGTTTGCCAATGCACCAGAAGAAGCATATGCACCAGTAGATGCAGTTATACCATCAGGTGACGATCTACATGGTCAAGGAGCCGAAGCACCAAAAGTTAATGGTGGCGGTAACCCTATGCAAGAAACTTTGATGAATCAATTAAGCCGTTTGTACACAGAAGTTAAAGAAGGCAAGAAAGACGACTTTGATCCATTGAAGCATGTTAAAAAGCCTAATAAGGGCGTTAAGGCAGCGGCAAAAGATGTTGATCGTGGCGACTACGGTGCTCGTACTGCTTTAATGAAAGCAGGCGGCGTTAAAGATGATCGTGGCCCAAAAGGCGTTACACAAGGTTAAAAAGACTAATTCGTCGCAGTTAGCACTCTGTCCGATAGTGCCAAATAGCTCCTCCGGGGGCTATTTTTTATTGTAAATAAGCATATGGCAAGTAAATCATTAGATGGCGTCTTAACTAAAAAGGCCCACACAAAAGAAAAGTTTACAGAAGACCAGGTCCACGACCTGCTGATCTGTAGTGACCCAGTGGAAGGATATTTACATTTTGTTAAACGTTTCTTTCACATACAACATCCAGTTAAAGGTAAAATTAAATTTGAGCCTTATGAATATCAGGTAGGACTATTACATTCCTACAATGATCATCGATTCAATGTTAATATGATGCCACGACAAAGCGGTAAGACGACTTGCGCCGCAGGATACTTGTTGTGGTATGCAATGTTTCACCCGGATCAAACTATTCTAGTTGCCGCACACAAATATACAGGCGCACAAGAAATTATGCAACGTATCCGGTACGGATACGAATTATGCCCTGATCATATACGTTGCGGCGTTGTTAGTTACAATAAAGGGTCTATTGAATTTGATAACGGTTCACGTATTGTGAGTCAAACAACCACAGGTACAACAGGTCGTGGTATGTCTATATCATTGCTATACTGCGACGAGTTTGCGTTTGTGCAACCTAACATTGCTGAAGAGTTTTGGACATCTATTTCGCCAACACTGGCAACTGGTGGTAAGGCAATCATTACTTCAACTCCTAATAACGATGAAGATACATTTGCCACTATCTGGAAAGAAAGCCAGCATATGTTTGACGAGTTTGGTAATGAAAATGCAGAAAAGATTGGAATAAACGGGTTTTACGGTTATCGATCAGAATGGCACGAGCACCCAGACCGTGACGAAGCATGGAAGTCGGCAGAAATGGGACGGATTGGAGAAGAGCGTTTCCGTCGAGAATACGGCTGCGAATTCCTAGTATTTGATGAAACATTAGTTAACAGTATTAAGTTATCTGAGCTGTTGGGTAAAGAACCGATCGAACGAATGGGACAAGTACGTTGGTTCAAAAAACCCACCAGTAGTAATCTATACCTTGTATCACTAGATCCAAGTTTAGGTACAGGAGGCGACTATTCAGCAATTGAAGTATTTGAATTACCAAGTATGATACAGTGTGCAGAATGGCAGCATAATATTACTCCAATCCAAGGACAAATTAAAATCTTAAGAGATATATTAAATCATATTCAGCAAGAGATTGGCGTTGAAAATTCTAACAACATCTACTGGAGCGTTGAAAACAACACAGTTGGGGAAGCAGGTCTTGTAGTTATTAAAGATATGGGCGAAGAAACGTTCCCAGGATTATTCGTCAGTGAGCCTGTGAGAAAAGGGCATGTTCGTAAGTTCCGTAAAGGGTTTAATACAACTTACGGTACTAAAATTTCTGCGTGTGCTAGACTTAAATTCTTAATTGAGTCAGACCGTATAATAATAAACAGTCGCCCGCTAATTAGCGAACTAAAGACGTTTATTGCAACGGGCACCACTTTTAAAGCAAAATCTGGTCAAACTGACGACCTTGTTTCGTCTCTGTTGTTACTAATACGTATGAGTGTTATCCTAGCAGATTGGGATCCCCGTGTAACAGAAGTATTGAGCAGTAAAGACTTCTACGAGGAAGATATAGAACTTCCGTTACCTATATTTGTTTCCTCTAATCTTTGATAAATATCATATGGACGCTAATTTCGACATCATTGCTAAAGAACTTTACGGAAAAATACAAACCCGTTTCCCATCAATTAAAATTGGTGATGAAAACGGAGCAGTTTTAAGTAAAAAAGAAGATATCCCCCAGGCACGGTTTTTTGAATTTAAATATTCTGAAGGGGGCAACCCTTTAGCAACAATTACTATGACGTTGGATAATGAAGAAGGCCTAGTTATTAAGATCATGGGGGATTTTACTCCAGACGGTCAACCTAGTAACGGCCACAGGAAAGCCTATAAGTGGGTGAGATCTTTCAGAGATTTTGCAAGATCTAACACTATGAAGTTTGATGTGCAAACTAGCGGACAATCGAATTTAGACAAAAGAGACTATGATTTCTTAGCAAAAAGACCCGAAGAAACCGGAGAAGGAAATATGATGGAAAGTAAACTGTTTGGTACTTCAAAGGTTAGTTACCAAGATTTAGGAGAGGCACGTTTAATTATTAGACATTCACAGCCTGTTAATCCTGAGCTAGCCGCTGGACGTACACTACACATTGAAAGCATTTATATTGAAAGTGCTCTAGGAGAAAGATTCCTTTATCCTACTAAACATTTAAATGGTGCTCGTGCATTAGCAGAACACATTAAGAATGGCGGAACACCTTATGATTCTATTGGTAAACATGTTATTGGCCTAAGCGAAGAATTAGCTAGTCTAAGAAGATTTAAAGGTTATGTTAACCGTCAAGACCAACTGTCAGAGACTATGGGGCACCTTACTGATCGCGTTGTTGAACGTATTGATCAAATTAAAGAAACAATTCACAAGTTACAGCGTCCAGCATACTATAAACAATTTATTGAAAGTTTTGAAGAGCAAGAAGAAAAGATTATTCCTGAAGATGTAATTAACGATCTAGTTGATCGGTTAACAATTAGAACATTTAACGAAGAATTAAAAACAGTATTTCCATATATCTTTAAATTAACTGATGGATTAGAATTGCCAATTAAGGAATTATCTGCAGACGATTTATTAACTGATGCATATAATCCAAATTCAGTAGATGCACAGCATCGTAGAGAAATGCAGGCTAATCATGAAGCTAACATTAGAAAGAAAGCCGAGACCGGTGACCCAGACGCAGTAAAACGTTTAGAGCTAATGCTCAAACATAAAGAACGTAGACGCAATGACTATGACGCTCGTATGGAACGTGAAAGTTATAGTGCAGAAGAAATTGCACTAGAAGAATTCATGGATGCTATTGTTAACGAAGAAGAAGACACCCCTAACAAATTGTTTAGTGACGATGAACAAGTTCAAAAACAAGCTATTAAAGATTTAAATGATATTTTTTCTAAAGGTGAGTTAATGGCTGGCGGGGAAGGTATTAATGTAATAAGCACAGTAAAAGGATTAATTGATGATCCTGACTTTATTGATGAATTGAAACAGATTGATAGTGAGTTAGATGCAAGGCCGGTTATTCAAGCATTGTTAATTAATTACGATGAAAACAACGGTACCACTATAGCTCAACAACTTGATTTTAACGGTGATGCAGACTCAAATCAAAATGCAGAACCAGTTGAGCCACCTGCACCAGCAGAAGCGCCACCTGCAGCCGCACCTGCGCCAGCAGAAGCACCTGCGGCAGCACCTGCACAACCAGCACCAGTAGCAGAAGGTGATGATAATAGTCCACCTTGGGATACTGATGATGATGCTCCTAAGTTTAAGAAGCCTTCTGGCAATCCGCGCGATCGAGTACAAGCATTAAGAAATCGCGGCATACAGGCGGCTATTGCCCGTGCCAAAGAAGCTGGCGCAAAGTTAGATACTAGATTGAATATTGGCGGCCGCCAAATGACACTGCACGATGCTATTGAAGAATGTGGCATGACTCCAATGGAGTGTGGTTTTGATTCAAACGGTTCAGACTTTGCGGCTATGAAAGAATTCATGAGCGGATTTGTCAATAGAGAAGAACGTAACATTACAATTGGCAATCAAAAAATGAAAGATAAGCTGAAGAAGCAGTTTCCTGGTGCCGATACTAGAGATTTAGAACAAATTTATGCGTTAGTTGACAAGATTGACCCTCCGTCAGAACTAAGACAACAAAACGATATTATTAGATTATCAGGCGTAAGAAGCCAAGAAGTTGACGAAATGTCTTCAGACATGGACATTGATGCAATGTTTAATGATCTAATGAAGCAGTCTGGAGCAACTACTACTAGCACATCATCTGGAACAATAAACGGTCAGCCTGCAAGCTATGGCGATGCTATGTCCAAGGCAAACGGAATGAAAATGCGATTACCAAAATTTGGTGATGGCGACGAGGGCGATGAAGTACTAGATTTTAGTAATCCTGACGCGATAGGGCAGACATTACAGAAAAAAGTTGGCGGCATGATGAAGGGTGTTCAGGGTCAAGTACCTAATCAAAATATCCAATTTCCAGGTGGCCAAATGAATCCTGCAGACATGATGAAACAAATCATGGGCAAAATAAATTTTGGAAAATGATATGAAGACTATTAGAGACTATATTAACATTGTTAACGAGAAGGTTACATTACCAGCAGACGGCTCTGCTCCTCAAACACAAACAGTTACTACGCCATCAGGTGCAACTACTACAACTAATGCACCGGCTAATGCTGTTCAAACAGGAAGTGGTGGCGTTTTAAAAACAGGCAGTGGTGCCGCAGTTACTAGCGGAACTCCTGCGCCTGCACCCGATGCAGTTACCGCAGCCAAAGCTAAACTAACTCCTAGTCAGTTAAAATGGCTCGGTGGCGCCGATGCAACTGATCCTAACATTATGGCACGTATGCCTAAACCTCAACCAGGCGAAGCTGTTCCAGGTGCGGCACCTGCGCAATCAGGAAGTCCTGCACCAGCAGCCGCTCCGGCTGGTACGCCTCCTGGTTCTGTAGACGACGAAGGTAACCTGATGCCAGGCTTTACTACAGACGAAAATGGGAATGTGGTTAGTGCAGGCGATCCAAATTTTGTCGAACCTGCAACACAACAGTTAGCACAACAAGGCCGCCAAGCTGCCAAAGAAAAAGAATATGCTGCCAACGCAGACGCTGAAGATCAAGCACTGGGCCAAGCAATGACAGCTAATGCCGCACAGTCGGCCGCCCTAGCATCTGGCGCACAAGATGATGTAACTGGTGTTGATAAAGCTGTAGCGGCCAATGCGGCAGCACCAGCTCAATCAGGACAACCTGCTAATAGAGACAGTATGCCGTTTGGTCAAGCATTTGCAGACGCTAGGGCCAAGGGTGAAACACAATTTACTTGGAAGGGAAAACCTTACGCAGTTAAATTGGCGCCACCGGGACAAGCACCTGCAAAGGCAGCGGCCCCTGCAAAGGCAGTTCCGCCAGCTCAATCAGGAACCGCGGCAACTCCACAAGTTGGCAAGCCAGCTGGTATGGGTAAACCTGGTCCAACTGTAGCTGCCGCACAAGGCGTTGATCCAAATAATCCGCTCAATCAACCTAAAAAAGAAAGCAGAGAACCAACTGACTCACACTTTGTTGAAGAACTAAATCTTATGAGAGCAATTGCCGGATTACCAGTAAAAAACAAATGGTGAAATAACTCACATTTATAGCAAGATTTCTCTTGCTATTATAAATAAAAGCGTATACAATAACATGTATGCGCTTTTCTTTTAAGTAGATCTTAAAGGAAACAAGGCAAACAAAGGCATATTAAAAGGAGAAATTATTATGGCATCTTTGGCTGAAATTAGAGCAAAACTAAAGGCATCTGAACAAAGTGGTTCAGGCGAGAGAACAGGCGGTGGAGACAACTCCATTTATCCGTTTTGGAATCTCAAAGAAGGACAAGAAGCATCAATCCGCTTCCTTCCAGATGGTAATCAAGATAACACGTTTTTCTGGGTTGAACGTGCAATGATCAAACTACCTTTCGCAGGTGTTAAAGGTCAAACAGAATCAAAACAAGTAATTGTACAAGTACCATGCGTTGAAATGTATGGCGATACTTGCCCAATCCTTTCAGAAGTACGAGCATGGTTCAAAGACAAGAGTCTAGAAGAAATGGGTCGTAAGTACTGGAAGAAACGCAGTTACATTTTCCAAGGTTTCGTTGTTGAAGACGGACTGAAAGAAGAACAAAAACCAGAGAATCCAATTCGTCGATTCATTATCGGCCCACAAATCTTTACAAGCATTCGTGCCGCTTTGGTTGATCCAGAGTTGGAAGACTTGCCAACAGATTATGTGCATGGTATTGACTATCGCATGAAAAAAGGTAGCAAAGGCGGATATGCTGACTATTCAACTTCAAGTTGGGCACGTCGTGAGCGTCCGCTAAGTGAAGATGAGCAAGCGGCTATTAAACAACATGGGTTGTTTAATCTTAACGATTATCTTCCTAAGAAGCCAACTGAAATTGAACTCAAAGTCATGAAAGAAATGTTTGAAGC
>Ga0049080_10000841_pt1 | contig 10452 bp, 16 predicted proteins | sample GreLakmeER15MSRF_FD_66716 | JGI IMG/M metagenome (GOLD analysis project Ga0049080, IMG submission 66716) | Freshwater lentic microbial communities from great Laurentian Lakes, MI, USA - Great Lakes metaG ER15MSRF | ecosystem: Environmental > Aquatic > Freshwater > Lake | place: Great Lakes... | reverse complement strand
GCCTACGGAAAGTCTGAGATTGAGGACATCGTAAAAAAATCCGAGGAAGCGGAAAGCTAAGACTAGCTTTTCGCTTGGCACTTCGCTGGGGCATTCCTGACGTATTTGCTTGGTTGCGATCTTTGCCATCCGATTCGTTTCTGAATCAGTGGATGGCTTTCGATTGCGTTGAGCCGATAGGTGAAGAATGGCAGCAGACATCAATGCTTGCATCGCAAGTGGTGATGGAGTCTTATGCGAAAGCCGGACTCGATCCTCCTAAATGGGAGGATTTCATGCCTCCTCGGTATATGCCTGAACCGAAAATAAAGATTGAGGCCAAGCCTCCTGAAGAGGTGCGCAAGGCGACAATGAAGAGCATGCTTTCTTCTCTAGGATTCAAGAAGGTGACAAATGGCGGCAGCAAGAACGATAACCCCGGTTAACATTCGTCTTGGCGTTGATGTCACCAAAATCAAAGAAGGCATGCAGGTAACGTCTACGGAACTGCGCAATTTGTCTAGGCTTACTGGGCAGAGCGCAGAAGGCATGACAAAGCTTGGATACGCAACAGACTTGTTCAACAAGTTTGTTGCAGCAGGGCAAGTCAGTCGCGCTGAGGCGGATCGTATTCTTGAAAGCCTCGCGAAGAAGTACGGCGTGCTTACTGATTCAGCCAAAGCAGCTGCGCAACAACTCGAGAAAGAAGCCGCAGCAGAAAAACACCTAAACGACATCAGAAAGAACGCTGAATCAATCATTGCGTCTCTTGAAACAAGCGAGCAAAAATACCTGACGAAGATGAATGCATTGCAGGATGCGTTATCTGAGGGTCAGATTGAGGTCCAGGATTACAACGAAGCAATATCTAGGCTTCGCACACAATACGACATTCTTACACCAAGCGAGCGAAAAGCTAAAGCCGCAATAGACGACTTTAACGCTTCTATGCAACTTGCTGATTCTACAATCAAAAAACTTACAACAGACGAGGAAAGGCACAACAGAGAAGCGGAAGCGTTGTTTGCAAAGTACAGATCCGGCAAGATGACGATGATGGAGTACAGCCAGCAGCTCACAAGACTTGATGCCAGCTACGGCGTATTGTCTCAACAAATGCAAGACAATGCGGCCCAACAAGCTAGGCTAAACCAGTTACAAGAACAAGACAGAAGAGAGATTGCTGCCGTAAACGCGACGCTGGAACGAGGCATAACTGTCAAGGAGCGGTATGCTAGGCAGATACAAAGTGTTATACGCTTGTTCAACGATGAAAAAATAAGCGCGATGGAAGCAAGGAAAGCCATCGATCAACTACACAAAGAACAAGCCGATGAAACCAAAAAGCCAAAAGGTAGCGGTATTCTTGGGACGATGATCTCGCCAAGAGCGTTGGCTACTGGTGCTGCGTTTGCAGGGATAGGTCTTGCTGCTGCGGGCGCGAGAGAGATAATGTCACTCACCATGGCTCAAGAGGAAACTCATGCCATGACCAAAGCACTTGTCGGTAACGAGGCAGCAACTCAGCAACTAATGGCATCCTATCGACAACTCGATAAGGAATCGATGCTTTCCTTTGCTGCGTTTGGCGAAGCCGGAAAGCAAATGTTGGCTGTTGGTATGTCAACTACCGAGGTCACTCCAATGCTTGAGGGGCTTGGCAAAGTATCGGGAGGAAACGAAGAGAGGTTCCATTCTCTTGTTCGGGCAATGACGCAGGTCCAAACTGCGGGTAAGTTGACCGCAAGTGAAATGCTTCAGTTCACTAATGCTGGTTGGTCTCCACTAAATCAGATCGCCAAGCGTGCTGGCGAAACTATGGCTGAGACCAAGAAGCGGATCGAGGCTGGGGCAGTATCTGTGCAAGAAGTAAAGCTTGCTTTGATGGACGCAACTACCGCTGGCGGCGCGTTTGCAAACGTCAATGAGGAAATGCAGAACACATTCTCTGGGCAGTGGGCAAAATTCAAGTCGGATCTCCAAGCTGGAGCAATTGAATTTGGAACCAGTCTAATTCCTGCGCTTAAGGAATTCCTGTCTTTGTTTAAAGAAGGAGGTGGTTCTATTTCTTATATACTTATGCCCGTAAAAGCATTGCTGGATGGCATTGCAGTCTCCATTGCATTTGTGAAAGGTGGTTTTGCTGGAGTAGGAAAGTTCTTAGACGAGCAGGAGGAAATTCGTAAAAACGCCGAGTTCCAAAAGGAAATGGCAAAGCAGAAGAACCAGACTCAAGCCGAGTACATGCAATCGCTATCATCAGAGCAAAGGATGGCAGCGCAGAACAAGCAAGTGATGGATGAGCAGGAAGCATCGCGGAAGGAAATAGCGAAGCTTGAAGAGCAGACAAGCGAAACAATCGAAAAGAAGTGGTACAAGGTCAAGTTTGGAGACGAGGCTGAGATTGTTCGGTTGAAGGACAAAATATCGCTTGCTGGTCAAGTTTCCAAGCTTTCTCGAGAAGACCAGGACTACGTTAATCAAAAGCGTTTGGCGGAAATAAAAATGATGGAGTCACAAAAGGAGCAAAACGACAAACAGGAGAAACTGCTGGAGTCGATGAGGAACGAAGTTGCTGCGACAGAGGAATTGATTCGCCTGCGAAAAGGCGGATTAGTGGTCTCTGAAGAGGATCTCAAGAAGCATGAGAAGATGAAGGAGTTCGGCAACTCTGCGGCAAAAGCAGAATACGAGCGAATGTATAACCGCAAGATCGCTCTTGATACCGAAGAGAAGCGGATGAAGGAGATCCAGGCCGACGCGAAGAAGAACCAAGAGAAGTTCCAGCGACCAGAGGCATCGTTTCAAGACAGTGTCGCCAAGTTAATGTCGCAGCGCAAGCTTGCAGGATTAACGCCAGATGCGTTTGAAGGCGCGGGCATGGACTTGGCTAAGTCATTCCTGCAAGCGATGAACCCAAACAACGTCAGCACGAGTACGGCTCCCACCATGCGAGCTGGATCGGCCGAAGCGTACAAGTTTATCCAAGAGCAGAATGAACGTCGCGCTCAACGTGCCGAGCAGAAGGCATTGTTCGAGCGGATGATTCGGGCAATCGAATCTGGAAACGACATCAACAAGAACAAGGGAGTGGTCGGTACGATCAGAAATTAATGGCATCAGAAATTGTTGGCGAAAAACGCGAAGGATCAGCAACAGTAAGCAAGGGCGAAGGTGCGTTTAACCTTAAGTTTAAGGAAACGTACAAGTTCCTGGTTGTAACCGATTCGACCCATGTTAGCCGCGAAGAAGTGCTGCTAGACACTCCAGGGTTGCCGATTGTCGGCCTAACGTCAATCAGTAACAACCTTGTATGCATTAGCAAGTCGGCAGATCGCAACGGAACACATCCGCTATACTGGGACGTTACAGCGGAATTTGAGTCCGAAGAAGAAGAGCAGAAGCAGGACGAGAACAATCCAAGCGACAATCCTGCAACGTGGATACCGATTTTCAAAGTCGATTCGTTTGAAACGAAAGAGCGGGTAATCTTTACGGATTACTCGACTCCAGTAAAGCGTATATGCAACAGTGCAGGTCAACCGTTTGATCAACCGCTAACTAAAAAGCTGACGTTCTGTGTTGTATCATTTACGCAGTTCGAGGATGGTGGCGTTGACATCCAAACCATTATGGATCGCAACATGAAAATAAACGACGCGCGATTCTATTTCGGGAACAGCGCATCAGGTGCTGCCGCTAAAACTTTGCTTTGCCAAGTAACATCTGCGGAACTTGGATACTACAATAGATACCGATGCTGGAAAATCGGTTACAAAATAACATACGACCCATCAACACACAACGAAAAAATTCTTGATGTCGGGACAAGCTATGTAGACGGTGGCGTTTTGAAGCCGTACATGGATGAACAAAATCAATTTCGCATTGTCGGCTTTCTTGACGGATCCGGCGGAAAGCTTACCAGGACAGCAACGACAAATGCTGTTACTCGAGATTTCCAGACATACGACGACATTGACTTCAGTTCGTTTATAAGGGTATAACGATGGCTGATGCCGTGTTTGGATTTACTAGAAAAGACGCAGAAGCATTGCTTCGTTTAATTGGTGGAGAATTAGACCAGACTGCCAACTCGCGAGATACTTACGACGCGACTGCCTGCTATCTTGGTGCTGCAACAACAGCAATTACTGCCTATGCGGCAGGAACGCTTGGAAGCGGGACTGCTCAATTCAAGGCTATCAATGCCGCGAACACGCTAAGCAACACATGGACTGGAACTGTGTACAACTACGGTTCAGCAATCGCAAGCGGAGCTAAAATCATAATTTGGCGAGTTGGTGATAAGCACGTTGCCGTGGAGGTTTGCTAAATGGGCAAAATTGCTAACTGCTGCTGCACTTGCTACATACCAGACAACTACGAACTTCCTACAATTACCAAGACTGGATGGACTGCATCAAGTTGGAGAGGAACATGCTGCAAATGCATGACGCTTTCACCAAACGATCCATACAATTTGCAGTGGCAAAATTGCTGTTCGTCGGCGTTTTTAACACAAACCCGCACCATTGATGAAATCCGCAGATACATAAAAAAACCAACGGTAAAGCCGAAGGTTGGGTTGCCGACAGATTTGCTACCATGCTCTTTTACTGTTGAAGAGGTTCATTGCTGTCCAGATCCTGAATCAACCTTGTTTGATCTAAGTTCAACCCTTATTCAGGAAAACAAATACAAGCTTTTGTCTGGAATAAAATTAGCATACATAGAGATTTGCATTTCAAAGCAAGAGGTTACATGCGGAGATGCGTCTCCTGTCACTAAGTGGATTGTGTCATCAAAGTATTTCTTCAATTATGTTGCACGCATAATTCGAGATAGAACCGTTACACTAACCAGGGAAATAACCGGATTAACCGATCCTTGTGTGTCCATCAACGACGATCCAGCACCAACATTGTCGTGTAGTGACGAGGAAACAGGAACCTGCGATCTGAACGATTTAACTGGGCCAGGGATACTGTGTGTGCTATCGAGCGGGCTTGCCAGTTTTAACAGAGTCAAATTTTACGATACTCTTCCGACTGGTACGGTGACTTTTACCGATTCCGATCTAGGATCTGACTGCGTCTGGGATAGTTGCGGATCTAACGACGCTCGTGAAACATCGCTGTGCTTTTCAGTTTCTTCAGTTCCGGCGTGTAATGTCGAGATTGATCTTTGCGATTGCAATGTTTCCACCAGCAAGTCTTTAACACCTACAACCGTAAACATCGACAATTTGTGTTGCCAGCAGGAATGCATACCAATAACTGCACCTGGGTTTCCTGTACCTCCATATACGATTTTATTCCGGTGTTGCGACGGAGACGTGCTGGATTCGCGTTGTGAACCAAGTGAATGCTATTCATTCGATTGCGGGACTCAAACAGTTTATGCAGGCGAAGCAATCGGCAATCTGGATGAGTGCGAGACGAAAATAGATTATTGGTTGAACGTAAGTTGCGCGTTGGGGCCAGGACAGTTTTATCAGCTCTATGTCATAAAAACATGCGACGAAAATTCTGATTGCTACTGGGATGAGTGGGCTGCGACTACTTGCACCTTATTCGGTTGTGGAACGATTAAATTTTACGTCTACGAAGTGTTTTTATCTCGCGATGTGGAAAAAGCATGCACATTCGTCAGTCGCCAGTGCTGTTTTAATTCGCCTAGCTGGTCAGTAAATTTTGCTTAAAAACAGGACTCAAATGGCAACAATCGAACTTGGTTCTGGTGTAGTCCCCAACGGAACAATAAAGAAACAAGTAAAGCAAATGAGTACGCAAACTGTGAATGCTTACTCCCAGCGTGAGCAAAACTTAATTCCATCACAGGACGCTATTGGAAACGCAGGTAGATTTGCTTGGAAACTGCTACATTCCTATCGAGGATGTGATCCGCAATGGATGGACCTATGGGTTTACTTCATTCCAAATCGCTGTGAATGCAAAACGGGATATCAGCAAATTATCAAGGAAATGCCACCAGACTACTCCAGTCCGATGGCATTCTTCCATTGGACAGTACGCATTCACAACGCAGTCAACAACAAGCTTGGCAAGCCAGAACTGACGCTCGGCCAGGCACTCACACTCTGGCGAAACGTTCGGCCCTGGTCTGGCAAAACCAAAGCAGTCGTTACCGTTGCCACAGGCCGCGAGTACCTTAATCTTCTTGAGATCACCAGCCCCACGATTCGAGCCTACGCTGATCGCTGCGAAGCGGATTACATCGCATTGACAAACTCGACCAAATCCTGGTGGGGACTTGAAAAGTTTCGCACACGGAATTTTGTCGAGCAGTACGAAGAGGTGCTATTTGTCGATGCTGACTGCATCATCAGGGAATCGTGTCCATCGCTCTTCGGTCAAGATTGCGATCTCATGATCCATGATGATGCACCATATCTGAAATCGCTTGACTGGCTACGCAGCGAACGAAAAGAGGTATGCGAAGCTGTAGGCATGGAGTACGACAACAGCGACATCTGCCTAAACTCTGGCGTGGTTTATACACGCAAATCAGCTAATTCAGTTTGGACTGAACCACCAGAAAACATTCCGACGAGCCATTGTGCAGAGCAGATCGTTGTCGAGCAACAAGCGATCAAACATGGCTATCAATTGCTTGACTCACGGTTCAACTGGCAATTTTATTTCAAAGACTTCTGGGATGGACTCGACGACGCACACATCATCCACCTAGCGACATGCAAAACAAAGCTTGAGACCGCAAGATCTATCATAAAGGATTTCTGTAATGGGTCAGCAGTGGAAGATAAAAAAGCTGGACACTAATGTCATCGAAATAATAGTTGACATGAAGAAAAACAACCAATGGAGTCAGGATGTTTTGCTTCGATCTGATGTGCATCACGACAATCCAAAATGCAACCAGAGGCTAGAAAAGAAGCACCTCGATCAAGCCAAAGAGACGAACGCAATCATTATCGACAATGGCGATTTGCACTGCGCTATGCAGGGCCGATGGGACAAACGAGCCGATAAAAACTCGCTTCGGCCAGAGCATCGCGGCAACAACTACTTCGATCTTTTGGTCGAAACCGCTGCGCAGTTTTACGAACCATACAAGGATCAGTTTGCAGTCCTCGGCAAAGGCAACCACGAGACCGCGATAACCAACAGGCACGAAACTGATCTGACAGATCGACTTGCAGCGAGGATGCGACAATACGGATCCAAAGTAGAGGCTAGCGGCTATGGCGGCTGGGTGATCTTTCGTTTTAACTCAGCTAAGACAATCCAAAAAAGCATAATCCTGTATCACTACCATGGAACTGGTGGTGGTGGGCCAGTGACAAGAGGCACAATTCAAACCAACCGGATTGCGGTATTCACGCCAGACGCTGACATTGTTGTGACAGGCCACACTCACGACGAATGGTGCCTAACCATACCTCGGCAACGCATAAGCTCCAGAGGCGTCGTCTATCACGACGAGCAGTTGCACATCCGGCCACCTGGCTACAAAGACGCATGGGGTGACGGCCATGGCGGCTGGGAAGTCGAAAAAATGCTCGGTCCAAAGGCTCTAGGATCGCATTGGCTAAGTTTTAAATGGGACACGGCAAAAAGAGTCCTTTACTACGATACGAGGCGAGCCAAGTGATGTTTCAGGCATTGCGAGATGCCCTGAAAAAATCGAATCCAACAATCTGCGTTTCAGTTCGCAGATTGAGTCTCCCTGACTCGCTGTGTGGAGATTGTCGTCGCAAATCAGATCACTTCTTGATTCGCATCAACGCCAAGAAGAACGAGCAGGTTCAGCTCGATACTCTTGTGCATGAGTTCGCACACGCGATCTCGTTTCTCGAGTGGGAAGAAACCCACGCTCACGGATCACAGTGGGCTCAGGCCCATTTGCAGTGCTATCACGTCTACGAAAAAATAATTTCTGGATAAGTTCGCAGACGCAAATCCCAACGAAAACACTGGGGAAAAGAACTCGCTGATAATCCGCTGATAATTCCCTGATAACTGAATTTTGGGTTTTTTCTTCAGGTGGTCTTGATTCCGACCGAAAACGACTCTAGATTTTTATCCGTGCGATTGATCGTCAGTCGCAGGTGAATTTTGGTCGATGTTTTCTTGGGGATTAACCATGGTAGATGAAAGCAACTCTGAAGAATTGTTTGAAAACGAAGGTGCGGTTGCGTCCGGCATGGCAGTGATTACTGCATGCAACGTCATTCGAGCTACGAACTGCTCAATTCGCGATCTCACTGCTGCACTGTCCGCTCTTGGTTTCGGTGCCGGTGAGTTGATCTCGGTGTACATGATGCAAGCCGCAGGTGAGGTTGCACATCCCGATCAGTCGGTGATGGACGAGATCAAAGCTCAGATTTCTGGAGGTGCCGAATAATGTCTTGGTGCTTCTGGGTAACAATGAAACTGATCGAAGAATCGGGAACTACCAACGTGATGGAGTTCCGCAGGTTCAGTGGTAAAATGGCGCGCTGTGACTGCGACCAGGAACTTAGCCTTGAGTACGCAGAGATGCGCGATCAAGGTTGGGATGTTTCTTGGCGAGCAATTGAGCCAACAGGAACCGATGAAATCATGGAGATGAACTCTCATGCAATCTGGCCCTAAAGTGTTCTACGTTTTGATTCGCATGACTCGGTCGATCAAGATCAAGAAAACAAAGGACGTAATTTTTTCGTCGTTTGAGCGAGTCGAAGAGTTTGATGAATCAGTCAGTCACGGAGAAATGCTTGAGCGTGTTATGGATTGGCACGCCAGCGAACTTGATCATGGTTGGTGCATGATGTGGAAAATCATCAGCGAGCGAGACGCAAAAAAATTCAGAGAAAGCAGAAAGCATAGTGATAAAGCTAAGTGAATCAATTCCGAAGGACCAAGCCGTAAGCAATGATGCCCAGTTGATTGCTGCGGCAATACTTACGCTTCAAATGTCGACCGTCAACGCCGTTGCAACGGTTGACGAGTTGATCGAGATACTTTTTGGAGACTATCTTGGACACGACGAAATTGAATGATCGCGAACTCGCGATTTACAACGAACTGTTTCAAGTGATAGCAGGTCTCAAGCAACGGGTTAAAGACCTGGAAGAAACGATTGCTGCAAAGCAAAAAATCATCAACAACTACGCTGATGATGTCGATAAGAAAATTAGCAAAGTAATGCGGTGCAATTCTGGCGAACGAGTCATCAGGAAACGCATTCTGGAGGAAGACGAAGAATGGATCGAATAAACATGAAGTTTTTAGTCGAATGGCAAGGTGGCAGGGAAATTGTGAATCGCTGGGACGATGTGCAGACGCATCCTAAATGGTTTGTAGGTTCGGTTAGTGAATGGGTTGCTGGGTTGGGCTGGGTTGTGATACGTTGACTGAAAGGCTTTTAGAAAATGAAATGCGCAAAATGTAAGTTTACTGTCACTGGAATTCCCGGCGAGGTTTTGTCGAACGGAAGATGCATTTGCCAGTCCTGCGTTGCAATGCAGAGCGTTGAGAGGCTCGATAAGCATTACGCAAAACTCGAAATCGAGAGTTGGCAAGATGAACTTAAAAAAGAAGACATGGAAGGATTTGATATTGCAATCGACCAAGACTAATGCTGTGTTTTTCCGATTGCCGTATCCACCGAGCGTCAATCAGTATTACCGTAAGTTCAGGAACACGATGGTGATTTCTGAACGAGGCAGAAAGTTTTTAAAGGAGGTGAAGTTGACAGTAGGCGCAGTCACTGCGCAGGTTGGTAGGCTTCGGGTTGAAATTGAGGTTTATCCTCCCGACCGAAGAAAGCGAGACATCGACAACGTATGCAAAGCAACGCTTGATGCCCTCGCAAAAGCAGGTGTCTATCAAGACGATAGTCAGATTGATGTGTTACTTATCACCAGGATGGGAATTGTTTCTGGTGGTTGTTTAGAAGTGAAAGTTCAAAAGGTAAAGCAAAGTGAAAGTAAACAAAGGAAAGCAAGCAAAGTCTCGACGGATCTTGATTTACGGCGAGCCGGGAGTCGGCAAGTCGACATTGGCAAGTCAGTTCCCAAGCCCGATATTTTTAAATCTGGAAGACGGGATTCGGGATCTTGATTGCGATCACACAGATCGCATCGAGTCACTGACTGAGTTCATGGGCTATGTGGTCGCCGACCTGCCGACGACCGAGTATGCGACGATTGTCGTTGACACGGTGGACTGGTTGGAAAAGCTCTTGATGGCCGAGGTGGCACATCGAGCTGGCAAGGCAACCATCGAGGACATCGGGTTCGGTCGAGGCTACCAGAGCCTCGAGAAGCTTTGGAAAGAAGTGTTAAACGGACTTGGGTTTTTATGGAATCAGGGCAGAAACATCATTTTGACATGCCATGAGACAGTCGACAAGTTCGCAGATCCCGAAGGCGACGGGTACAACTACTACAGACCAGCGTTGCACCGAAATGGTTCATCGTGCGTGACGGAATGGTGCGATGAA
>Ga0049080_10000829_pt1 | contig 10591 bp, 7 predicted proteins | sample GreLakmeER15MSRF_FD_66716 | JGI IMG/M metagenome (GOLD analysis project Ga0049080, IMG submission 66716) | Freshwater lentic microbial communities from great Laurentian Lakes, MI, USA - Great Lakes metaG ER15MSRF | ecosystem: Environmental > Aquatic > Freshwater > Lake | place: Great Lakes... | reverse complement strand
GTTGATGCTTCTGGATTTTCAGCACGAACAAAAGGTGAAGATACAAATGCTGATTTAAGTTTAAGTGGAAAATATATTATAACAGGAACAAGGCATATAATTGGACTTCGTAGTCATGTTACCATAATTGAAGTTGCAACAGATTCAACAAATGATTCTAGGACGCTAGTTAGTTCTTCTAACCAAAAAGAGGCTTTAAAACAATATGATCAGCAAAAGAAGGCAGTATAATGAATAAAAATTTTGCTGGCAAAGACGGGTTTATATGGTGGACGGGTGTTGTTGAAGATCGACAAGATCCACTAAAACTTGGTCGGTGTCGAGTTCGTTGTTTAGGATGGCATAGCACAAATAAATCAGATATGCCAACTAATCGTTTGCCATGGGCAACGCCTAATATTCCATTAAATATGCCAGTAGTGTATGCTCCTAAAGAAGGTGACATGGTATTTGGTTTTTTCATTGATGGAGAAAATGCACAAGAACCTGTTATGCTTGGCGTATTTCCAGGCATACCTTTAAAAGCAGGCAATAGACAAGATCCTTTTAATGACCCAAGAACATCTGCTGAACTTGCTACCGCACCTGTAAAACCTGATGAGTCTGCTACAAACTATCCACGAAAGTTAGATGAACCGACAACATCACGATTGGCACGTAATGATTCTGATTACCCACCAGCAATTAATGTGGCAAAGAAAGCAAAGAAGGCAAGTAAAGTAGAACCAGATTCTTATTATGCTGCCAAGTATCCGTTTAATAAAGTATATGAGTCTGAATCTGGACATGCGATGGAATTTGATGATACAAAAGGTGCGGAACGAATACATCTTTATCATCGGTCAGGTTCTTATGTTGAATATGGTCCACTGGGTGACCGTTCAGAAAGAATACAGAGAAACAAATTTGAAGTTGTTGTGGGCAACGAACAGGTTTATGTTAAAGGCGATGTTACTGTTTATGTTGATGGTAATGTAAACATGGAAGTTGGAGGAAACTTCAAAGTTGATATTGGAGGAACTTGTGAGATTAACTCTGATGGAAATATGACGTTCAATGCACCACGCATAGATTTCAACTAGTATGGCAATATTTTATGAAGTGACGCAAACAAACGCCACTGGATTTGTAACGATACCTGGTGATGATAGAAATGACATTATTGACCCAGACTTAAAAGAGAAGTATGTTTTTTCTGCTTACGAAGGTTTTGCTTTTTCGGTTGACATCAACTTCAAGGCATATTACATACAACCAATGACAACTAATAAAGTTTATGTTGATATTTTACAAATAGATGTTTTATACGATTTTCCAAGTATTGCACTGACTACTACTAAGATTGATGTTGATACGATTAGGCTGAGTGGAGCAACAAACAATATTTTTCCAAATACTTTTTATAAGTTTACGATGCCGGATTATACAGAGAAAATTTTGCCTCCAAACACAACCGAAGATTTTTATGGTTTGAACTATTATGAGTTACCACAGCCAACGGAGATAGAATACACATATCCATTCAGAATAAAAAGTGCTGCGGGTGGAACAGAGCCCGAACAAACTAATGATCTTGATTTATTTCAGTATCATTATTGGAATTATGATTCAGCCAGAGCAGAAGTTTTGAGAGTTGTGGCAGAGGGGAAAAACTAATGCCAGCAGTAGCAAGAACGGGAGACCGTGTCATGTCAAGGGATGGCTCAGGCAAAAAATGTAAGTCGCCAATGAGAACTTCTGTAGGAGAAGCAAATGTCAAAAGTGTTTATGCTGGAGGTTCACCAATTGTGGTAGCAGGTAATCAAGTTGCACCTCATCCAAAAAGTGGATGCGTACCAGACACATCAACTTTATCTTCTTTTTCTGGCACCGTTTTTATAGACGGTAAAGGTATTGGAAGAATTGGTGATGAGTATGGACCAAATATAATTACACAAGGCTGTCCGAACGTTTTTTCGGGCTGAATAAATAAAAGATGACTACCACAATAACATCCAACAATCCAAGAATAACTTCCGAAAGGATATTCAAAGATTTAGACTTGAATTTTACTTTGCATCCAGTAAAAAAAGATGTGTCAAAACACATCAATGAGTATGCGATTATCAATTCAATCAAAAATTTAGTTTCAACTAATTATTTTGAAAAACCATTTAGACCAGAAATTGGCAGCGGTTTAAGAGACTTACTGTTTGAAAATGTTGACCCGGTTATTTCATCTCAATTAGAGAGAGCCATTGAAGAGACAATATCAAATTATGAACCTAGAGTCTCAATAGAAAATATATTGGTAACTGCTTATCCAGATGATAATCGTTATAGTATAACAATGACATTTTATATAATAAACAATCCTAAACCAATTACCATTGATTTCTTCTTAGAGAGAATTAGATAAAAATGGCAGATAGACTAAGAGTAACTGAATTAGATTTTGACACAATCAAACAAAATCTAAAGACATTTCTAAATCAACAAACTGAATTTACGGACTACGATTTTGAAGGATCTGGTCTGTCTGTTTTGCTTGATATTTTGGCGTATAATACACACTATCAAGCGTATTATCTGAATATGATTGCCAATGAGGCATTCTTGGATACCGCTTTGCTTCGTGATTCGGTTGTTTCACATGCAAAAACTTTAGGTTATGTTCCATATTCACGTAAAGCACCAGCCGCTACAATTAATTTTACGGTATCTACAAACTCATCTAACACTGCAACATTGACGATACCAAAGGGATTTAGATTTTTATCTGATAATATAGACGATGTGAGCTATAATTTTGTCACTCTTTCCGAAACTGTTGTGACAAAAGCAAATACAAATTTTTCATTTTTGAATTTAAAAATTTATGAAGGTCAATTGGTATCGTATTCATTTGTTCAAAATGACTCTACAAATCCTAAACAAGTGTTCACTCTTCCAGATGCTGGTATAGACACAACGACACTTACTGTGACAGTTCAACCATCAGAATCAAACACCAATGTTATTGTTTACACTTTGGCTTCCGATGCATCAAATACTTCTTCTCAAGCAGCAGTATTTTATTTGCAAGAAAACAAATCGGAAAAATATGACATTTACTTTGGTGATGATGTTATAGGTAAAAAATTGCCTGATGGTGGAATTGTCAATGTAACATATCTTGTTACAAATGCCGATGCTGCAAATAAGGCGAACAATTTTGTTGCAACGGATTCTTTAGTAGATTCTTTAGGAAATTCTCAAACAAACTTTACTATCAATCCAATCAGTGAGGCATCTGGTGGTGCTGAACGTGAAAGTGTAGATGAAATAAAATTTTCAGCACCTCTTCAATATACAACACAAAATCGCTTAGTCACCGCAAAAGACTATGAAGCGTATATCAAGAAAAATTATCCATCTGTTGATTCATTATCTGTCTGGGGTGGCGAAGATGAGATACCAAGAGTTTATGGTAAAGTTTTCATCTCTTTGAAACCAAGAGATAATTATTATCTAAGTGAAGCAGAGAAACAACGAATTCTTGATGAGATTGTTGGACCAAAATCAATTATTTCAATAAGCTCAGAAATAAGAGATCCTGATTATCTGTATATACTGCTCAATAATCAAGTCAAATACGATTCTAAGAAAACCACTTTCACTGAGACACAACTTACTACACAAATTAGAAATGCAATTATCAATTACAAACAAACTTATTTGAATAAGTTCAATGCCATTTTTGCTCTTTCAAAAGTACAAGACCAAATTGATAATGTGGACACAAACGCTATTATTGGTTCAGAAACAACAGTCAAACTCCAAAAAAGAATTGTGCCAGAACTCAATCAAAGTTCTAATTACACCATAACATTTGGCGTTCCAATCAAGAGAGGAACACTTGCAGATAGACTGACAACAACAGAATTTTCTGTTTTTGATGCCACTGGTGTGGCAAGAACAGCAATTATTGAAGAAATACCACAATCGTTTACGGGTGTTTCATCTATTGAAATAGTAAATCCAGGGTATGGTTATACTTCAATACCAACTGTAACAATTTCTGGTGATGGAACTGGTGCTACTGCCGAAGCAGTCATTGAAGGAGGCACAATCACACAAATTCGCATGGTAAATCGTGGTACAGATTACACACGGGCGACTGTGAGCATTACTGGTGGTGGCGGTTTTAGTGGCTCAGCAACAGCAGTGATTGATTCAAAGATTGGCACACTCAGAGTGATTTATTATGATGTCAATGCTAATCGACAAATTATTGATGATAACGTAGGTGAAATTAATTATGATACCGGTATTATTACTCTAAACGATTTGAGAATTCTTTCGGTATCTTCAAGTGATGGCTTGTTGAGATTTACTGCCGTTTCCGAAGAAGGTGTGATTGAATCTACCAGAAACTCAATCATTACCATAGATGACGCTGATGCAACTTCAATTGTAACAACGCTTGAAAAAATGGCATCATAATGACTACTGATCTGAGAACATCCATACTTGTCAATCGTCAAGTTCCTGAGTTTGTTCGGGACGAATATCCTCTTTTCGTCACTTTTCTTGAGGCGTACTATGAGTTCCTTGAACAAAAACAAGGAACAAAAATCAATGATCTAATTACGCAAGCCAAAAATTTACGTCACGTTTCGGATGTTGATGATTCAATAGAGCAGTTTGAGAAAAACTTTATTAATAATTATGCGCCGTTATTTACATTAGATACTGCCGCTGATAAAGCACTTCTCATCAAAAAAGCATTACCTTTATATTTGACAAAGGGTAGTGTAAAATCGTTTGAATTATTATTCAGACTTCTTTATGGTGAAGAAGTTACAATTACATATCCTAAAGATAATATTCTTCGTGCGTCGGACGGCAAGTGGACAGTAGAAAATGTCGTTCGCATTGACAATGATGTTTACTCTTATTATGAAGGCGACGGCACAACAAAAATCTTTATTCTTCCACAAGAAGCTGCCGACCCAGGTGTTACCGTTTATATAAACGATGTTGTGACCACAAGTGGCTTTTATGTTCTGAAAGAAGCAAAGAAAATAGTATTCGATTCTGCACCAGCTAGTAACGCCAAAATAAAAGTTATATATGATGACTTCGACGAAACATTATTTGCAAATAGAAAAATTACAGGTCTGACTTCTGGTGCTACTGCAATTGTTGAACGTGCAGCGCCAAGATTCATCACACAACAAACTTCAATTGAGTTATATGTTGATGAATCTACTTTGTTAGGTTCATTTCTCAACGCCGAAACAATCACATCTGATGTTTTTGCCGATGATGGCGTAACTCTTATTACAATACGATCAGATACCGTCGCTACACTCAGTTCAATCACAATTATAAATGGTGGCACTAGTTATAACGTTGGTGATCCAGTAACAATTATTGGTGGCGCTTCACAAATTCCTGCCGAAGCGATTGTTGACCAAGTATCGGTTGGTTTTGCTGATGCTGCAACTGTTGGTTATGGTGGTGCAGGTTTTGCACTTGGTGGTATTATAACAGCATTCAATGATGATGGTACAATCACATTAGCGTCACAGGCAATCGACACATCAGGAGCAAATTCTGCTAACTCATATACAATTTTTACTGATACGATCAACACATATGCAAACATAGTATTGTCAAATACCGACTATGGCTTCCCATCAACTGTAATTCCTACAGGCGAAAACATAGCGACTCGTCTTGTTGATGCATTCTCAAAGGCAACAATTACTGATATTGGTCCGATGACCAATGTTACAATTCTTTATTCTGGAACAGACACTTCAAATCTTACGATTGATGCAGACGGTGCCAAATACGCAAATACTTTTGATATAAAAACTTTTGGCTCCATTGGTAGAATTGACATTGTATCTGGTGGTACAGGTTACAAAATAGGTGATGAGATTATAATAACTTCAAGTCCTGCTGGAACTTATGGAAGAGGATTTGCTGCTGCGGTTACAAATACAAATGCTTCTGGCACAATTACTAGAACAGAAATACAACCAACAAGAATTACTGGTAACGCTAATACGACAGCGGGCAATATTGTTGTCGTTGGAACAGGAACAGATTTTGTCAATGAGTTGATGGTCGGTGATCGCATCATGATCAACTCTGAAGCTAGATATGTCAACTCAATTCTTTCATCAACATCACTCAATGTAAATGTGTCTTTCACAAGAACATCTACAGAAAGAAGAATTGGAGCTTTTGATCGTTATTTGGTTGGTGGTCAAGGTTATGAACAAAATAATTTTCCAACAGTTTCAGTTTCTTCTGCAACAGGTTCAGCAGCAAATCTACAAATCACATCTTTGATGGGTGATGGTGATAGACTTGGAATTACAGGTTCTGGAGTTTCGGGACAAATCACACGAATCAAAATAACAAATCCTGGCGCTGGTTATCAGTTCATTCCTACGATTGATTTAGGAAACTTTGGAGATGGAACTGCAACAGCCAATGCACAGATTGAAAGATCGTTCATTTCTTTCCCAGGAAAATGGGTAGGCTCTGATGGAATTATATCTTCTTTAGATAGAAAGATTGAGGGCTTAGATTACTATATTGACTTCACTTATGTGACTTCAGTTGCCACTGAATTCTCAAAGTATGCAGCTATTTTGAAGAATCTGCTTCATCCTGCTGGTTTCAGAAACTTTGCTGAATATCCAATCTCACGTTCCATAGATTCAGAAGCTACAATGAATTCATCGGTTTCAGAAACGATTTCTGGCTTAGTGTCCACAACAAATGGCTCTATTATTGTAACTGGTACTAATACCAAATTCAATATAGCAAATACGCTAGGTATCATTTCAATTGGCACACAAATCGCTATAAATAATCAGATTCGAACAATCAATGCAATTGTCAGCAACACATCATTGACAGTTTCGAGTGCATTTACAAGCAATGCCTCTGCACAGACATTGATAATTATTACCTAAACAAAACTTATGGCTCTAAATTACACATCCGAAAAACTTGCGCTAGAAAACGCTGAGAGATTCAAAAACTCTTTTAGTGACTCGGATCCATCTATTCAGTATATTTTCATTGGAAATCATACTCCATATGCCAATGAATCTTCACCGCCAAGTATTGTAGAAACAATCTCAAGTGAGAAGTCTGTTTGGGACAATATGTTTGCGGCAAAGAGAGTTACAGCAAACGATGTTGAGCTTGTGATTCCAAGAGTTAATTGGACAGCAAATACAAAGTATCGTCAATATGATGATACAATTGCTTTATCAAATTTGATTACTGGCAACACATCTCAAAATTTGAAGCCATTCTATATTATTACGTCTGCTAGAAATGTTTATAAGTGCTTGTCAAATAATTATTCTTCAAATTCTACGGTAGAGCCAACGGGTGATTATACAACATCAAATGGCGCCATCTCAACGGCTGATGGTTACATTTGGAAGTATATGTTCAATGTAAAATCATCAAACAAATTCTTGAATACGGATTGGATACCAACTCCAACACGAAATACACAAGCAAGCACACTATCAGACTTCAACTTAGATGATACTGGTGTCGTAGAAGGTGAATTGACAACTGTAGTAATCAGTAACGGTGGTACGGGTTATTACAACTCAACTGTAAATGTTACTTCATTTATTACTGGTTGCTCAATTCTGACAGTCGCCAATACAACAAACGTTGCTGCAAACATGACTATTTCGGGAACAGGCATTCCAACAGGAACAGTTGTTTCCGTTCTTGATACACCTAATAATAAAATAACTCTATCTTCACCTGCAACAGCAAACGGTGGTGGAACTGGTAATAACTTGTCTTTCGCAACACGAATTTATTTTGATGGCGATGGAACAAGTGCTGCGGCATCGGCAACTTTGGCCAATGGAGCAATAACCAAAATTACATTGACAACGATTGGCACAGGTTATTCAAGAGCGAATGTTATGATATTCGGTTCTGGAACTGGCGCTAATGCAAGAGCAATTATAGCACCGAAATATGGTCACGCTAGGAATCCAGCAAAAGATTTGTTGGCAAAGAACGTTGAAGTTACAGCTAAAATTGGAGAAGTTGATTCAACAGAAAATGGCTTGATCTCTGTAGATACATCTTTTAGACAATTTGGATTGCTGAGAAACCCGCATAAATATGGTCAAGCAGCAAAAGCAAATAATTCAACAGCAAATTCGGTTATATCTCAAGCAAGAACTTTGACGTTAACTCCTGGTCCGTCTTATACATTGAATGAGTATGTGTCTCAAGTAACTGCTAATAATACTGTAGCTTACGGCTTTGTTTATTCACAAACTGCAAGTGCTGTAAAAGTTACTCAAGTTCAAGGAACTTTTGTCGTAGGTCTTTCACTGATCGGAGCAACTTCAGGCGCATCAAGAACGGTTGTAGCATCGGCTAATCCTGAATTTGAGCCATATTCTGGTGATATATTATATGTTGAAAATATAGAAAAAATAGAAAGAGAAGATGGTCAAGCTGAGAATGTTCGTTTTATTATACAATTTTAAAGGTTAAACATGGCATTAAATTTCAATACGAATCCATATTATGATGATTTTGATGAAGATAAAAATTTTCACAGAATTCTGTTTAGACCTGGCCGTGCCGTTCAAGCACGTGAGTTGACACAATCACAAACTATTCTTCAAAATCAAATTGATCGTTTTGGTAAACATATTTTTCAAGAAGGCTCAAAAGTTACTGGCGCTGAAACGTTTGATGAACAAGTTTATTCGATCAAGCTACAACCAACTTATGCCGGAACCGCAATTAGTGTTTCAGGATATAATAATTATTTTGCTGTAGCAAATAGTAGTAATTCAGTATATAAAATTAAAAAAGCAATTGTTGCCGATGACACTGATCCAAATACACTATTACTGACTTTTATAAAAACTTCGGGTATATCAACACTCAACTCAAATGGTTCAATTGCTAATTCTGAAACTCTAAGAATTTATTCTACCGACGATCTTGCAACTGCTAACCTTGTTGCAAGAGCAAATGTGTCAGCAACAGAATCGTCTACTATAGCAAGAGCATTTTCCGTAACAGAGGGTGTTTTCTTCATCAATGGAAATTTTGTACAAAGTAATCCCGAAACTGTAGTAGTTTCCAAATATTCTAATGACGCAAATGTTACCGTTGGCTTTGATGTTGAAGAATCTATTGTAACTTCTTCTTCAGATACTTCTTTGCTTGATCCTGCTGTTGGTGCTTCAAATTACATTGCGCCAGGCGCAGACAGATACAAGATTACACTTACACTAACCACAAAAGAAATTAGTGCGAATGAATCTATTCCAAGTCTGACGAGTTCAAAATATATTGAAATTGCTCGTTATAGAAAAGGTCAACTAGTCAAGAATGTTCAGAATTCAGAGTATTCTATTTTAGCGGATACTCTTGCTAGAAGAACATATGATGAATCTGGAGATTATAAAGTTGAAGGATTAGATCCAAAAATTCCAGATGAAAAATTTGCAGATGCAGCAAACACAGGTTTTGTTTTAGATATAAGTCCAGGAAAAGCGTATGTCAGAGGCTATGAAATAGAAACTGTTGGAATAACTGAACTTCTGATGTCAAAATCAAGAGACACAGAAACGGTTTCTGGTTATGATGTTCCTGCATATTATGGTAACTACTTTTTTGTGACAAGTGCAAACGGTGAAATCTTCAATTTTTCGACTGCATCAAAACTTGAAATACACAGTAATAATGGAAACTTTGGAGCAGCAACAAAGATAGCCGAAGCATATCCAAGAAACATTGAATATGTAAGTGGAAACGGTTCGGCGTCTGTTTATAAATTGCAGTTATTCAATATTGTAAAAACTAGCAACACTCCAATTGATTTAGCAAATACAATTATTGCTGGCAACACAACTTCTGTAAACGGAACATGCAATGTTCATTCTAGTTCAATTACTACAAGAACTCTGACCGGCGCTTATAATAGCGCAAATCCTCTTATCAATTTGTCCAGTTCAACCGGTGTTACCGTTGGCATGGCTGTTAACAATCCTAATGCTGCTGAAATTAGATTTCCAACATATGTAACAGCAGTCAATGGTAATCAAATTACAATTAGCCAAGCACCTGTTGCAAGTAACGGTGCAGCAGCACTTTCGTTTAGATCGGCATATTTGACTGATACGAACTATGATTCTTCAGTTTTTGAAAGCTCTTACGATGTAGTCAAAGAGTTCTCACAAGTAAATTATTATACAAAACGAGTATTCAAATCTGTTTCATTTACTGCTGGTATAGGATCAGTTCAAACGAATGATGGAACAGAAAGATTTGCGAATGCAACTGGAGGAAATAAACAACAAAATTATGCTATTTGTATTCGAACCCCAGCTAGTGCATACTCAAGAGGACAGTGGGTAGATTTGAGTTCTAATACTTATTTTAGTCTTCCTAGTCCATCCGTTGGTTCTCCAGCCACTCTAAACATCAACCTTGCCGACACAGGTTTCAATGGCACAGCAGATATTTTGACAACGATTGACATTACAGCAGCAGCAAGAAGAACGAAAACTTTAGTAACTGGTGTAAGAAAGTTTAT
>Ga0049080_10000828_pt1 | contig 10595 bp, 12 predicted proteins | sample GreLakmeER15MSRF_FD_66716 | JGI IMG/M metagenome (GOLD analysis project Ga0049080, IMG submission 66716) | Freshwater lentic microbial communities from great Laurentian Lakes, MI, USA - Great Lakes metaG ER15MSRF | ecosystem: Environmental > Aquatic > Freshwater > Lake | place: Great Lakes... | reverse complement strand
TACAATATGGAACAATTGTTTTACTGACGAACAACTAGATTCTATAATAACATCCCATGACCAATTAGGGGTGTTTCAATCACAGGTAGGGGCAGAATCAGAATTTGATCAAAGTATTAGAAAGAGCTCTAGCTCTTTCCATCATAAAACAGATCAAAATTCATGGATCTTTGACAGAATTTTGCACATGGTAGAAGTGACCAATGACATGTTTTTCCAATTTGACCTATTAGGATTTGAAAAATATCAATATACAGTGTATAATAACGAAGATTATTATGACTATCACGTAGATACTATGTTTGGAACTATGCCTATTAATCAGGAAAGTCATTTAACAAGAAAATTAAGTTTAACAATTTTACTAAATGACCCTGACGAATTTGAAGGTGGAAATTTTGAACTATGCTACGGCACGCCTAAAGAAGCATTGTCATTTAAATTAAACAAAGGTACAGCTATATTTTTTCCTTCATACATGTTGCATCGAGTAACGCCTATTACTTGTGGTGTAAGAAAATCTTTGGTGGTTTGGGCATTGGGTCCAAAATTCAAATAAAAATAAATACGGTTGTCAATGAAAGCTGTCGTCATGATTTACACCATTAAAGATTTATCGGATCCTTTGGCATCTTATTTAAAAGATGATCCAGTGCGCCCCCATATACCACACGAACTAAGATTCGGTGCAAACCGCCAAGTACTAGCATTAACAGAAGATAACACAGTTCATGCAGTTGTGTGTGCTAGACTATGCAGTATAATTCCCAAAGACGAACAAGAACTGTTGTCGGACAACAGCGAGACACCTGACACTGCTGTATTTTACACCATATGGAGTTATCATCCAGGTGCTGGTCAAAAATTAATTAGAGAAGGGCTTAAAGAATTACAAAAAGCAATGCCAACTATTAAAAGATTTGTAACACTGAGTCCGACAACAGATATGGCCCGGCGCTTTCATTTAAAAAATGGCGCCAACGTATTCAGAGTTAACGAAGAAAGTGTTAACTACGAATATATACAACTATAACATTTAAATCAATGAATACTGTAAAAAATTATGTGGTGTGTGCTCACCGCAAAATCAAAAGCACCAAATGGGTTTGGAAAGATACTAAAGATGAAGGCAATATTTACGATACTTATCGTCAAATGTGCTTGCATAGTTTAAGCAGTGCCCGTCACTTCTTAGAAGGAGATTGGGAATACATATTGTTCGACGAAGAAATCGAAAGCATCAATGATGCTATGCCACTAAACAATGACAGGGTCTATGAACTATGGCATCGCGAACCTTGTAACATTCTATGGGTAGGCCCAGATGTGCAGTTTGTCAAACCTACAAAGTTGTTCGATGAATTCAATGAGTTTAGATTATTCAATTGGACCGATCCCAAACAATGGAATGAACCCAATCAATATAATAAGAGTTTTGCCAACTTGTTTAACAACGATTTGCAGTACTACCCGAATAACATGGATCCAAAACTATGGGAATTGGAACGAGAAATGCGAGGCGCCTGGGATAACAGCGACGGAATGAGTAGCTATAACAACCAACAGATTATTCATAACACAATGTTCTGGAGCCAGGGATTAGAGTGGAAAGATGCTCATCGTCCAGACTTGTTTTATCAAGCGCAGTGGATTCCAATTTGGGCAACTGTCGAACAACAAGATGACTGGAACCAGTGCAAATATGAAGATGCACATGCTATTCATTGGCATAGTAGTCGACACAGTCCTACTAAATTAGAATGTATGCGACAAGTTAACGAAGCATTAGGTGTTCCATTATTAACTGAATTAAAATGAAAATTGCAATATTGGGTGCTCGTGGGTTTATCGGGTCTTATCTAGTTCGGTATTTTTCTAATAGCTCACACACTGTGATACCAGTGACAAGAGATACAATTAATCTTAGTAATTATATTGCAGTAGATAATTGGATTAACTCCGTTCGACCTGATGTGATTATTAATGCAGTTACCAGTGGTGGGGGCGCCCGAGTAAACGACATTAACTACACTGATGTACAAACAGACTTAGGAATATTTTTTAATTTTTATAATAACAAACATTGCCCACGTTATATTAACATAGGCAGTGGTGCCGAATACGATAGACGGACCAGCATTCATAAAGCCAAAGAAGAATCTATACTCAACTGCACTCCGATGGAAAGTTATGGATTTGCTAAAAACATTATATCACGTGCAGTGCTTAATAGAGAAAATTTTTATACACTGAGATTGTTTGGATGCTTTGACAGCAGCGAGCCCGACATTAGACTGTTTAAAAAATTTTTAGCAGGAAAAATTAATAGCATTGAAAATAAATTTTTTGACTACATTAGTCTTAGTGACTTTGCAAAAATTGTAGAATATTATTGTAAAGAAGAAACCCTTGTGTATCAAGATATTAATTGTGTTTATTTAGAAAAACACTTACTCAGTAATTATTTAACAATGCTATCCCAGTGGCAGAATGCAACAATTTCATACGAAATTACCAATAAAACTTGGGGATATTATACCGGAGACGGAGAAAAGCTAGCCCTATTAGGATTAGAACTACAAGGGCTGGATGAAGGATTAAAAAACTATGTCTAAAAAAATTGTTTATGTTACAGGATGTTTGGGATTCATTGGAAGCCACGTCACAGAAACTTGTTTAAAACAAGGGTGGTATGTTATCGGGGTAGACAAATGCACTTATGCTAGTAACCCTACATGGATTGATAGTTGGTCAATGAGGTATGGTGATCAATTTCATTTTATTAAAAGTGATATCAATGAGTTGACAAGACTGTATGACTGTGACTACATTATTAACACTGCGGCTGAAACTCATGTTGATAACAGCATAGAAGACAGCGATTTATTTGTTCACAGTAACATCAACGCAGTACATAATTTGCTCAAGTTGATAAACAAAAAGAAATACAAGAAACCTGTATTTTTACACTTTAGCACAGACGAAGTCTACGGCGATATAGAACTGGGCAGTCACACAGAAACAGACTTGTTAAAACCTAGTAATCCATATAGTGCAACCAAAGCCGCCGCCGACCATCTTGTAACAAGTTGGGGCAGAACATATAATCTGCCCTATGTTATAATCCGCCCAACTAATAATTATGGAATTGGGCAATATGTTGAAAAGCTCATTCCCAAAACGGTAAAATATTTGAGTGTGGGACGTAAAGTGGACCTGCACAATAACGGCACTCCTGTGCGTACTTGGTTATACGCAGGAGATACTGCACAGGCGATAATTAAAATTATCGAATCTGGTGTAGTAAATGAAATTTATAACATAAGCGGAAACTACGAAACCGAAAATATCAATGTAGTTAAGAAAATAGTCAATTTAATGGAACTCACTGGCCCTTTAGAAGATTATATCGAACACATGATACGAGTTGGTCAAGATGTGCGATACAGTATCGACGACAGTAAATTACGTCAATTGGGATGGAAACCTGAAGCAATATTTGACAACGAACTAGTAAAGATAGTAGAATACTACAAAGAAAATTTTATTTGGTGATACATGGAACAAATTCTTCAACAAGTTCGCGAGTACATTCGCGAAAAACAAGCAAACAAAACATGGCAGGCAGGTCGAGACTTTGTTAATTATGCAGGTGCATATTACAATGAAGATGAATTCGTAGCCGGAGTAGAATCACTGCTCAACGGATGGTTGGCCATGGGAGACCAGGGGCTGCAATTTGAAAGGCAATTTCCTAAACAATTTGGTAAAACAAAAGGCATTGTCACTAACAGCGGCAGTTCAAGTAATCTGCTGATGATGTCAGCATTGACCAGTAAGCGTGGGTATAACTTGCCCAAAGGCACTAAAGTGTTAATGCCTATTGCAGGCTTTCCTACAACTCTTAACCCAACACTACAAGTAGGGTTCGTCCCAGTGTTTGTGGACATTGAATTAGATACGCTAAACTTAGACACTGCACAATTAGAAAAAATCTTAATAGACAACCCAGACATTCGAGTAATCACTTTTGCTCATGTATTAGGTAATCCTCCCAACATGGATGAAGTCATGCGTGTTGTCAACCAATATAATCTAATTCTATTAGAAGATTGTTGCGATGCATTGGGCAGTACCTATGATGGTAAGCCATTGGGTTCATTTGGATTAATGTCTTCATGCAGTTTTTACCCAGCACATCATATGACCATGGGCGAAGGTGGATACGTGGCCACAGATGATGCTAACACTGATGTAATTCTTCGTAGCTTCCGTGAATGGGGTCGTGGATGCTATTGTGTAGGGCCCGAAGCTAACAAGCTAAAATGTGGAACGTGTGGCAAGCGTTTTAAAAACTGGATTCCTACTCTGCCAGACGAAATATTTGATCACAAATATGTATACGATGAAATTGGATATAATCTCAAACCCATCGAACTACAATGCGCCATGGGCTTAGAACAACTTAAAAAATTGCCCGAGATTCATGCACTACGTAGACGAAACCATGCTCTTTTATTCAGCATCTATGAAAAGTACGAAGAATACTTTCACTTACCCCGAGCACAAGATAAAAGCGATCCTAGCTGGTTTGCATTTCCATTGACTGTGAGGAAAGATGCGCCATTTAAACGCAGTGACATTGTGGATTATTTGGAAGAGAATCTGATTCAGACTCGTCCTTATTTTGCCGGTAATATTATGTTGCAGCCTGCTTACAGTCATTTGATGGATCCGCAGGTAGCCAAAGACAATTATCCTAATGCTACACATGCCATGACTCATACATATTTTCATGGTACTAGTCCTGTGATTACACCAGAACAAATTGCTTACATTGGTGAGAAGGTTGATGGTTTTATGAGTTTGTTTGTATGAAAAAATTAAGTATTGCTGCCGCTAATATTGACGGCCAACCCATGTTTAAATACTTGGATCGAGCTAGGCAACTAGAAGCTCAAGGTCGAAGTATGATTCACATGGAGATTGGCGATCCTGATTTCAATACTCCGGATAATATTACCATGGCAGCAGTACGAGCTTTAACAGAAGGTCGCACTCATTATACCAGCAGTTGGGGTGAGCTAGAATTTAGAGAAGCTATACGTGTTGCTACATTTAATAGTAGACACTTTATGCCCGATTTAAATCAAGTGTTGGTAGTACCTGGCGCTAATGTCGGCATATTTTATGCCGTGTTTACACTATGTGATCCGGGATATGACGTGCTGGTTCCTGATCCTGGATTTGCTACTTATTACAGCACAATTAAGATGTGCAGTGCAAACGCTGTTCGAGTTCCTTTGAAAGAAGAACACGGGTTCCGTATGCAAGCAGATGACGTGCGTAAACTGATTACGGATCGTACCAGACTGCTGATTATTAACAGTCCCAATAATCCCACTGGCGCAGTAATGTCAAAAGAAGAGCTCAAAGCTATCTACGACCTATGCGTTGAAAAGGACATTTACTTGTACAGCGATGAAATTTATAGTCGAATGATTTACGATGACTATGAATTTACAAGTCCCAGTCAATATGATAAGTGTAAATCCCATGTTATATTAAGCAATGGATTTAGTAAAGCATTTGCCATGACAGGTTGGAGATTGGGCGCACTAATTGGTCCCACTGAAGTCATGGAACGTATGGCTGCATTGTTGCAAACTACTAGTAGTTGCGTCACTCCTTTTATTCAACATGCTGGCGTTGAAGCAATACGTGGAACACAGGATTCTGTTTATAGAATGATGGCCGAATACCGAAGTCGTCGAGATGTTCTTGTCAAAGGTCTCAATGAGATACCAGGATTTCGATGTAAATCTCCGGGCGGTGCATTTTATGTGTTTCCTAATATAGAAGAAACAGGACTCACTGACATCGAAGTATGCGAACAATTAATGGACAAAGCAGGAGTGGTGACTGTTCCGGGCAGTTGTTTCGGGCAGTATGGGCAAGGTCATATTAGGCTTTGCTACGCCACGGACACTTATAGTATAATGAGTGCAGTTAACCGAATTAAAGAATGGGCCAGTAAATTATGAGAGTATGCGATTGGATCGCCGAATATTTGTATCAAATCGGAGTTAAACGTGTTCATGGATTGATGGGCGGCGGGGCCAGTGGACTTAACGACGGCTTTATCAAAAATGGAAAGATAGGCTATGTTTGCTATCACCATGAACAAGGTGCTGGTCATGCAGCCATTGGCGAAAGCAAATTTACAGGACAACTAGCAGTAGTAAACCCTACTACAGGTTGTGCAGGTACCAATTGTGCTACCAGTGTTCTTAATGCTTGGCAGGACAGTGTACCTGTTTTGTTTATCAGCGGTAATGTTCGTTTGAATACTTGTAGTGGCTATATTAATCAAACCAAAGGTGTTAACATTCGCAAGTATGGTATTCAAGAGCACAACGTTGTGGATACATACAAGTCAATGACTAAAATGTCCCACTTTGTTATGAGCCCCGACGAAGTTGCATATAGACTACAGGAAGCAGTTTGGAGAGCAACAACGGGTCGACCAGGTCCTGTTTGGATTGACATCCCTGGGGATGTTCAAGTGGCGCAAATGCCTGAGAATCCTTCACAGTTTCACCCACCCACAACTACACTGAAACCACAGGATTATGCTTTAGTTAAAGAATTATTGAGTAAAGCCGAACGCCCTGTTGTATTGGCGGGCTATGGTATTAGACAGGCAAATGTAGTTGATAATTTTGTTAAGTTTATTGAGAAGTATCAAATTCCTTATGTAAGCACGTATGGTGCCAGGGATTATACAGAAGACCGTCATCCATTGAGTGTTGGGGCAGTGGGCATCAAAGGTTCAAGAGCTGGAAACTTTGCCATGCAGAACGCAGACTTATTGCTAATTCTAGGCAGCAGTTTAAATTCTAGTGTTGTGGGATATGATCCCACACAATTTTCTCCGGCAAGCACTAAAATTCTTGTGGACATCGACTGGAACGAAATAAACAAAAACATTGTATCAATTGATTACAAGTATAACGATTATTTGGAAAACTTTTTTGGGGCTATGCTATGACGAGACACGACTGGATTCAAAAATGCAACGAATGGAAAACGAAATGGCCTGTGATGCAAGAGGAATATCGTCCTTCTGGAAATGATTTTCAATTGAACATTTATGCTGTGCTAGATGCAATTAATCAGCATAGTTCAGCCAATGATATTTTAATGGGCGATGCTGGCAGCATTAGCTATGCAGGGCCGGTGGCACTCAATGCCAAACAGGGACAACGTTTTATTTTTAGTCCTGCTCAAGCAGACATGGGGTGGGCATTGCCTGCTGCCGTTGGAGTAAGCATGGCCAGTAATCAACCTGTTATCAGTATCATAGGCGATGGCAGTTTTATGAGCAATGTTCAAGAATTGGCTGTGGTCAAGCAACACGAACTAGATATCAAATTTGTTATATTAAACAACAACGGTTACTTGAGTATTAAAAACACACAACAAAAATATTTCAATGGAAGAGTGTATGGTACCAGCGGTGAAACTGGTTTATGGTTTCCCAGCATGAAAAATATTGCTGTGGCATTTGGCATGCCTTGTGTGGATATCAGAACAAAAGAAGATCTACGTCTTCATTTCCCCAATGCCCTTAAGAAAAAAGGCCCAGTCATTATAGACTGCCAGTGTCTCAATGAGCAAGAAATATTGCCAGCCCAAGCATTAAAAGATGGTAAACAAGCTGGCTTACACGACATGACACCATTCCTCAGTGAGGCTGAATTAGAGCAAGAAATGATTGTCAAAATTGATTAAATGCCATTGATTTAATTTAAATATTTTGCTATAATAGCAGTTCCACTAATCCAAAAAGGAATTGCATGTTTGAATCAATTGAAATTCGTAAAGCCGCTAATGGTTTTATCCTGGTTGTCAATACCGAAGATGAAGCCAAGGAATATGTTTACGATACTAGCCGCAAACTAATGCGAGTTATTAAACAGTATATTGATGCCGATAATAAATCGGAAGAGTAATACTTAAGTATACGTTAAAAATATTATTTTTATAACGATTTAACAGGCCAAATTTTGGTTGACCAATATTCCCTAATTTGCTATAATAATGGAATAGTAAGCAACAAGAGGAAACAAAATGGCTCGATACACTCCGGTTAAGATTTCTACGTTGGAATTGGCTACTCTGTCTTTTGCGGCATTTCGTCATAATCAGTCGAACGTTCGCAAGGATCCAACTTACTTTGACAAAGTCACAGATTCTGTGGTGCCTGTGACTCCTAATAAAGTTTTGATGCGTGAAGGTAATCTTCAAATCACTGAGCAGGATCGCACAGATGCTCAGTCGGCTATGGAGACGCTGACTCAGGATCGCGTGATGCGAATCCTTAAAGGACTCAAAGTTGCCGATTTTCAAAATACACTGACTAATCTTGTGGGGCAGACTGAATGCACTATGAGCGATGCAGGACTTATGGCATTTCTTCCTTCAATGGCTGATCAAATTTGCCAGCGTCAAGCTCGCGAACAAGAAGTAGCAGAATTGGCTCACACCAGTGAATTTTTGGGTCGAGTGGGAGACAAAATTACTGTGGAAATCACGGTCATGAATTCCCGCTATGTTCAGCAGTTTGGTTGCTGGTCTGTGAATGCCAAAGACAGTGCAGGCAATTTGATTTCTTACTTTACTAGTAAGGAAGAATGCACTCGTAGCGGCCGTTATACTGCTAAAATTAAACGTGTTGAAACTAGCAGTTTCCATAACGGTGCCCGTGTTACCACGCTGAATTTTGTCAAATTTGCTTAAAAAATAGGCAAAAAATGTGTTGTTTTTAAACAACATTGTAATACCCTACCAAAATGTCGGGTAATTGACCGAAATTGGTAGATTTGCTATAATACATGTATTGCAGTTAACAACAGGAGCTAAAAATATGTCAAAAGCAACAATTCTTATTCGCAAGGGCACTTACCGCAACAAACCTGTTGACGGCAAAGTTTTTGAGCTGGTTGAGCAGTACAAGAAAACTGCCAATGGCGGGCACGTTACTGTTCGCAATGGCGGCGTTTTTCCCGACATGCCCGACACTATCCGTATCAAAGTTAGCGGTGTTGCTGCCTACGAATTTGTCACTGGTAACGAAGCTATTGAGCATGACATTGAAGTGCGCGAAGCTGTTGCCGTTGAGACTGACGAAGAAGTCATTGCTCGCATCCGTGAGCGTTTCGACATCCTTGACGAAATGACTAAGGCTGCTACCAACGGCGATATTCGTGCAATGATTGTCAGCGGCCCCCCGGGCGTTGGTAAGAGCTACGGTGTTGAGACTATTGTGGAGAAAGCTTGCCTGTTTGACCAGATTGCTGGCAAGAAACTTCGTGCAGAAGTTGTTAAGGGTAGCGCCACTGCATTGGGTCTGTATTGCACTCTGTACAAGTACAGTGACCCCAATTGCGTTCTTGTGTTTGATGACTGCGACAGCATTCTGTTGGATGACGTTGCACTGAACTTGCTCAAGGGTGCGCTGGACAGCGGCAAGAAGCGTAAAATTTCTTGGCTTGCTGACAGCAATATGTTGCGTCGTGAAGGTGTGCCAGATCAATTCAACTTCAATGGAAGTGTGATTTTTATCACCAACTTGAAGTTTGACACCATGAAGTCGCAGAAACTGCGGGATCATTTGGATGCACTGCAAAGTCGTTGCCACTACTTGGATCTGACTTTGGATACCATGCGTGACAAGTTCCTGCGTATCAAGCAGATTGCCACTGACGGTGCATTGTTTCAAGACTATGATTTTGGCGACATTGGCCGTGACGAGATTTTGGAGTTCATGGACTCTAACAAGAGCAAGCTTCGTGAAATGAGCCTGCGTATGGCACTGAAGATTGCAGACCTGCGTAAGAGCTTTCCTTTGCGTTGGAAGGCAATGGCAGCAACTACTTGCATGAAGTCTGCTTAAACATGGACAATGACAAGGCCTTCTTTGGCACAATACTAGCCATGATGGCCTTGTTATTTGGACACCCAGTAGTGGCATTGTTAATTTTTTTGATTGCGGTAATGTAATGAGCGGTTATCAAACAATTTTGCGTATTCGAAAAATTGAGGAAACTGTAAACAGACTTGGGTTCATGTTGGCTAATTCCAAACATGGTTGGGATCACAATGACCCTGACACGATTGCCCTCAAACCACGTGACGAGGATGCATTGCCAGTCTACACTCGAGATGCTGAAGTGTTTCATGGTACCTTGGAACAATTGGAAGTTTGGTTGCGTGGTGTAGAATGGGCCCGAGAATATGATCGTATGATTCAATTGACAAACGATAAAAAAAGAACTGCCGCAGAAGACAAAGAACGAACTAGGCTTCGGTTGGCAAAAGAGCGCCAAGAAAAACGTAAAGTACTTGCCATTCTGTCGGACAAGTCCGAAAGAGAAGTTAATCGTAAATTTAAGGTATAAAATATATGAATACATGGGTATTGATTTTGTTTGTTCATGCAGGTATGTTGTCTGACAAAGACAGTATGTCATTGACCAACGTTCCAGGCTTTGCCACCGAAGCTGTCTGTCAGGCTGCTGGTAAACAGACAG
>Ga0049080_10000823_pt1 | contig 10616 bp, 18 predicted proteins | sample GreLakmeER15MSRF_FD_66716 | JGI IMG/M metagenome (GOLD analysis project Ga0049080, IMG submission 66716) | Freshwater lentic microbial communities from great Laurentian Lakes, MI, USA - Great Lakes metaG ER15MSRF | ecosystem: Environmental > Aquatic > Freshwater > Lake | place: Great Lakes... | reverse complement strand
AAGTTATTGAAAGTGCTAATAATTTTCGCAAAAAGCATTTTGGCAACGATGTACGTACTCGTGATGCTAATTATGATTTTGGTACAAATCCTTGTTCAGAAATTATTCTTAGACCCTATCAATTTTGTAATTTAACAGAAGTTATTGTACGCCCTAACGATACTCTTGAAACTCTTAAAGTTAAAGTTCGCAATGCTACTATTTTAGGTACTATTCAATCTACTCTTACTAAGTTTAAATACTTAAATAAAAAGTGGCAAAAGAACTGTGAAGATGAACGTCTACTTGGAGTTTCATTTACTGGTATCTTTGATAATGAAATTATGAATGGTAAAAAGAGTAATATAGTCTTAGCTAATACTCTTGAAGAACTTCGTAAAGAAGCTATTAAGACTAATATTGAATGGGCAGATAAATTAGGTATTAATGTATCGGCTGCTATTACTTGTGTTAAGCCTTCAGGTACATCATCAGCTCTTAACGGTACATCAAGTGGTATTCATCCACGTCATTCAGAATATTATGTACGTTATGTTCGTAATGATATTAAAGATCCTGTAACAGATTTCCTTAAAAACGTAGGCGTTCCGTGGGAAATAGATAGCTACGATCCTAATCAAGTATGCTTTAAATATCCTATGAAGTCACCTGATGGTGCCATAGTACGTAAAGATCTTGGCGCTATTGAACATCTCGAACTTTGGAAAATGTATCAAATTCATTGGTGTGAGCATAAGCCGTCAGTTACTATTACTGTACGTGAGGATGAATGGCTACAAGTAGGTGCATGGGTATATGATAACTTTGATTGGATGTCAGGTGTTTCATTTTTACCGTATAGCGATCATGTCTATAAGCAAGCACCATTTACAGATTGTACAAAAGAAGAATACGAAGCTCTAATTCCTTTAATGCCTAAATTAATTGACTGGTCTAAACTTACAGACTATGAGAAAGAAGATACAACAACCGGTACACAGGAGTTAGCATGCGTCGCGGGCGGATGCGAAATATAATCGGGCGGATGCGAAATATAATTACACCTTGTACTGGTTTATGTGATTTAAATGTTATTAATAATACTTGCTCTAAGTGTGGTCGTACTTCTGTTCAAATAGAAGAATGGATGGTATACTCACATGAAGAGCGGGTAGATATTATAAAAAATATAAAAAGAGAGAATAATGATAGAAAAGGAATATAAATTTACTTGTCAAAATTGTGATAATACTTTTACTATTATAACAGATGAAGACGAGATACCTACAGGATGTCCGTTTTGCGGGTCTAACTTAGAAGAAAATTATGATGAACAAGACAATAATGAAGAAGACGATTAATATCTTATAACATTTACTTTATACCATTTACCATTTATTTGATCATTATAATATTCATCCGTTAATAAAACTTTTCTTATAAACTGTTCATTTACTTCAAGAAAATTAGTTTTTCCTTTAGATTCACATAGGTGTAATATTTCTCTTTTAAATCTAAGAGGATCTAATTTAGATTCTCTTTTAATATAATCGTTTGAACTATAGTATTCTTTCCAATCTGACTCAGACCTAGATTTTCTTGTTTTACCTTTCATTTTCTTTAATGACCAAAAGTATTTACGGCCTATATATTTTTTGTTTTCTTTTAAATCATATATACAGTATACAAAACCATAATATTTCTTAATATCATAACCATCATACACTTCATTATTAAATAACCACGGATTAGTATACATAGTTGCCTTTTATATAAAATATGTTATAATGTATATATAAAGTTATAGTCAAGGAAAGTTTAATGAGAGTATTTTTAGGTCGCTATCCTCGAGGTGAAAAAGAACGTAAAGTTAATATACGTATCGATAATTATGATTTATGGTCTATGGATCATACTCTTTCACTTATTATTTTACCCATGCTTAAAAAACTTAAAGAAATAAAACATGGATCACCATATGTTGACATAGAAGATGCTCCACATATAGGTAAAGGTGAAGAAACTGATTTTGGATATTCAGATGATAAAATTCATGATCGTTGGGAATGGGTTCTTGATGAAATAATTTGGGCTCATGAACAAGTAGTTGATGATGATGATAATAACTATAATATCTACTATGATCCATATGAGCCAGATGAGCCTCTTGAACCTCTTATGAAATTTACTGTTCTTAATGATGACCATACGACGCATGAAGAAAATGCAATCTGGGATACAGAAGACAGTCGACGCAAAATGGGAAAGTTTAATGCTGAAAAATATAAAGCTTATAATGATCGAATTAATAATGGCTTAACTCTTTTTGGAAAATATTATAGAGGACTTTGGGATTAATGAAGCGTCAATCTTTCTCTGCCGTAGCGCGAATATGTGCACTAAAAACACTATATCATGAACTTATAGAAAAAGCTACAGTACCTACAAAACGCAAAGTTCATAATATAGAAAATGCTGCATGGTTTATTAAAAGTGGTCACATTTTTAATAAAAATAATAACATGTATAATCAAATACTTGAAATTTGTAATGAAACTTTAAAAATAAAAAATGATGAATACGTCAACTAAAACAAAGTTTAAGTTTGTAGAGTAGGTAATAAGAAAAAAATAAATTAAAGAATAGGAAAAAGTAATGCTTAATGTAGAAATATATTCTAAAGAAGAGTGTATATGGTGTGAAAAAACAAAAAATATTTTAGAAAATCTTAATATTAAATATAAAGATTATATTTTAAACAAGCACTATACTAAAGAAGAGCTGCAAGAAAAAATACCAGAAGTAAAAACATTACCACAAATTTATGTAAATAATAAACATATTGGTGGTTATAGTGAATTTACAGCTTATATTGAAGAGGTGATTAGTAATTATGCTCATGACATATGAAACTCCAGAAATTAAAAATTTAACAAATAATTTAATTGATATGCTTAAAGTAACTAACGTTGAAGTTATTTTTACAAAAACAGATGGTACAGAAAGAAAAATGAAATGTACTCTTAAAGAAGATATAATTAAACCTTATGAAAAGAAAACCGATAAAATTAAACCTCATAAAGAAGGTGTATTATCTGTTTGGGATTTAGATAAAGAAGGATGGCGTTCTTTTCGTATAGACAATATTATATCTTATTCATATATTAATGATAGAGGGTATTAATAATGGTAGAATTAAATGAATTAAATAAAAAAGCAATGGGTGGTACTGAATTAATGATGTATGGTCTTAAAGATCGTATACCACCTGATCTCTATAATCAATTTCAAATTATATGTTCACGAGTTAGAGAATTAGATGATAATAAGATAAAAATTTATTGGTTACATGATCTTCCATTAGATCCTGAAGCTTCTCATTTAAAAGAAGAAATTAGTAGAAATAAATTTGATCATTTTGTTTTTGCTAGTAATTGGCAATATCAACAATACCGCGATCATCTAGATATACCTTTTGATAGTAAATGTTCAGTTATTGAAAATGCTATTGAACCAATTAAGTACGAAAAAAAATCTAAAGATGAAGTAAGATTAATTTATCATACTACACCTCATCGTGGACTTGAAATACTTGTACCTGTATTTGAATATCTATGTACAAAACATAATAATATTGTATTAGATGTCTTCTCTAGCTTTAAAATATATGGCTGGCCTGAACGCGATCGGATTTATGAAGGTCTGTTTGATCGCTGTCGTTCTAATGCTAAAATAAACTACCACGGCGTTGTTTCAAATGAAGAAGTAAAAGAACATCTTAAAAAAGCTCATATTTTTGCTTATCCGTCCATTTGGCAAGAAACAAGTTGTATAGCTGCTATTGAAGCAATGAGTGCAGGTTGTATGTTAGTACATCCTAATTATGGAGCTTTACCAGATACAACAGGTGGTTTAACAACATCTTATCAATGGGATTCTAATGTTAATGCTCATGCCGGTAGATTCCATTCTATTCTTGATTTTGCTATTGAGGTAGTTAACAGATCTGAAGCACAAGAGTACTTACAATTTATTAAAACATATGCTGACTCAAGATATAATTGGAATAAAATTTCTGGTCAATGGATAGGATTGATGCAGTCATTAATAGAAAAGAAAAAGGGGGCTTAAGCCCCCTTAATTTTTACCTATTATCATAATTTATAAGTGCATTAATATTCTTTGATTTTAATGCGTTTCTAAAATTCCTTGCTAGCTTTCTTTCTTTATCTTCTTTTACTTTATTAAGAGAAACTTTGCGATAATCTTCTTCACTATCATTATAATATGTTTTAATATTTTTTCTTTTCATGTAGGTAACAATCCTGGAAAGGCCTCCTGAACCAGCTTCTTAGTTATATTTTTATAAGGTGATTTTTTATCTTTAGCTGCAATAATAAGCTCAGCTTCTTCTGCATCTACTGTTTCAAGAAGTTCAATAAACATAGCTTCTCGTTTTGCTTTGTTAGGAATAGGCGTTGCGCCTTTTACAAAGTAATTAAATTTGCGTATATTTTTAAATAAAAAGCCAGGATTATCAAATTTACTTGGCTTATAAGGCGGATTACCTTCTGGAATAAGCCACTGCATATTTTCATCAAACATGCAAAGTAATATGTTTCTTACTGCTGGAAAATCGTTTTGCTGGAGAGCAATTACTCTTTCTTTGACTGGTAATGTATCTATCTTCTTTAGTATATAACTTATATTATTCATAATTAAAACTCGTTTATATGTTCCATTAAATTTTTAAGTTTGTGTTCTACAAAGTAATTAAATAATTTTGTTTTACCTACTTCATTTGTTTCCTTATATTTATCGATTACCATTTCTTTAATATTTTTAGGTATTTTAGCTAAGTTAATTAATTGCTCATTACGAGCAAAATTACGTAATATTGCCTCGTCTTTTGAACCTTCTTGCTTAAAGTTATCTAATTTTTTTTGTGTAAGAGGTTTTTGACGTTTACTAGTTACAAAAGTATCATCGTCAGATAGTATATTTGGAATACCATCACCTTGATCCCCTCTACAGATATGCTCATACAAATATGATTCAGGATTACTATCTTTGATCCACTTCTTACGAATAGGATCATATTGCTTTACATTATTATAACCTTGTAACTGTACAAAGTCTTTATCACCTGAAAGAATAAGAATATCTTGTAAATTATATTCTTGACACAGAGATGCTATTACGTCATCTGCCTCTGCTCCTTCTATCTGAATAACTTTATAAGGAAAATTTTCTCTAAGTTCTTTTTTAATTTTATCAAGAGTTAAGAAAATTGTTGACCAATCAAGCTCTGATTGATCTCGTGTTTTTTTTCTATTTGCTTTATAATATGGAAATATTTGACGACGCCAGTAATTCCTATCATCACAGGCTATTACAATATCACCGTACTCACTACTAAACTTAGTATTATAACTTCTAATACTATTAAGAATCATATGTCTAAGCATATTTTCATCTAACTTAGAGTTTAAATGATTACCAAGCTGTTGCATTAAATTAGATATACAAACTTGATTTAAATCTATAATTATCATGGTCTCGCCTCATTTGATATTGTTATATATAAAGATTACTCTTCATCATCCTCATTAACTGAATTAATAATTTTTTGTGCTATTCCATTTTCAGCTTCAAGATCAACAATAGTATCAATTACTTCTTGGAGAAAATGAGGTGCATTAATATACCTATAAAGTGCAGCATTCATAACTTCTGAGATCATTACTAGATCTTTTAAATGACTTCCTTCTACATTTACTTTAAAGCCATAATTTACAAAATCATTAACGATTCGATCTGTAATTTCTGATACTACAACATTAACATAATTTTTTCTTACTTCAAGAATCTTGTTCGTAGCTTCTTCATCTGTTGTAGGCAGGTTATCATTCTTTTTTTTAAACTCTAGAACATTACTCACTATTTAACTACTTTCAATATAATAAGATTTTCATTAGTACGACCATTTGTATCTACAGGCGATGAATTAATATTATCCATAAGCTTGCGTAATGTAATTTTACCTCCAGAGAGTACTTCTTTAAGTACCGTTTCTGTATTACGTCCTATGCGTTTACTTAATGATAATTTATCATCAAACCCTGTAATAGTAGTACGCTTAATAGATAAGCCAGCAGGACCTCGAGCTCTAAGAACACAAAGTATATTATATTTAGTATTAAATGTCCAAAGCTCTTGAACACCTACTATACTAGCTGGATTTACTGACGTAAGTTTAAACTCTTTATTTTCTTTTTGATATTTAAAATGCTTAAGAAGTTTATCAACTGATACTTCTTTCTTCTTACGAGGCGTACGAGCTTTTTTAACATTACCTGAAAAACGCTCACAATCCTCAATAAGTTTAAGAATATATCCCATCTTAACTTTAATATCTGTTTTTGTATAATTTTGATATCCATCATTATTAACAGTTAATACATATACATACTCATCACGAAGAGGCTTATAGTATTCAGCTATCTTCTTAGCATGAGCAGCGGGTATCTCATTTTTTTGAAGCCATTCATAAATATTTACAAGCTCTCCTGAATCTAAAATAGTTTCTATATTACCAATAATGTCTGATAAACGTTCTTTTATTCGATCTTGAATAGAAGGACGCTCAACAACCGTTTTAGGTTTTTCTTCATCAATATAATAACCGATAGCATCCATGATATCATTGTTGACTCTGACCCAATCGTTGACTTGCAGTTCTTCTTTGTTGTTAGTTGCAATACGACAGAGCCATGCTGAAGTCAATGGTAGACGATTATCTGGAATCTTATCTATTGTTTTATGCATTACTTTATCAGTAAAATAATCTTTAAGATACTGTCTTGCTTTATTTCTATCGCACATTACATTATACCAGTTAAATGCACGAATAAGATTTACCTTAGAACTAATAGATACTGGCTCGTCGCCGTAAAACTTTTTATTTACTAGATAATCAGGGGATCTAGACATTTTTATCTTAGCCATAATATTCTCCTATAATTTATAATAGTATATTATTATTAATAAATCAACTGTTGATTTTTATTAAAAAATAAACTACTATATAAAGATGAAAGAGAGCAATAATATGTCACGTACAGAAATACATATGGATTATGAGGATGAGATTATAATATTAGATTTTAATCTTTTAGAAAATATTATTCTTAAAGAGTTAATTGACGAAGGTCTAGATCCCCTAAATAGTAATGATATTATTAGTTTTTGGAAATACAAAGGAATTGATTTAGATAATGCCAACATACTCATTTAGAGATAACATAACTAACAATGAATTTAATGATTTTATGTCTATGTCGCAATTAGACACTTATCTTAAAGAAAACCCACATATAGAACAAACCATAACAGTTGCTCCTGCGCTGTGTGACCCTACACGTTTAGGTCTTAGAAAACCTGATTCTGGTTTTCGTGACATATTAAAGAAAATTAAACGTGAAGCGAATCGCGGTATTAAAAGGAGCACAATTAACACCTGGTAGGACAAACATGCATATTAACGAGGCTTATGACTTAACTATCGAAAACGCTATTTTAACAAGAAGTCAGAGGAAAAAATTAAAAAAAACTAAGCATATTGATCCATTAGAAATAAGACGTCCTTTTATACTTAAGAGTATACTACCAAAGACTATTAATCAAAGTAAAATTTTTAAATTTTATAAAGAAAATAAAAATTTACTACTTCACGGTTTACCAGGAACTGGGAAAACGTTTGTATCATTAGCTCTAGCGCTTAATGAAGTTATAAATGAAAGTAAATATAAAAAAATTATTATCGTAAGAAGTGCAGTTCCAACTAGAGATATTGGATTTTTGCCTGGTAATATAAAAGAAAAAATTAAAGAATATGAAGCACCATATTATGCTATTTGCGCTGAATTATTTGATCGAACAGATGCGTATGAATTTTTAAAAAATAAAGGTATTATAGAGTTTATTCCTACCTCGTTTATAAGAGGTATTACTTTAAACGACGCTATTATAATTTTTGATGAAGTTCAAAATAATACCTTTCACGAATTAGACTCAGTTATTACAAGACTTGGAGAAAATTCAAGAATAATATTATGCGGCGACTATAGACAATCTGATTTAAAATTACAAAATGAAAAAACAGGATTAATTAATTTTATGGATATTCTTCAAAAAATGAAGAGTTTCTATCATATTGAATTAAACGAAGAGGATATTGTTAGAAGTGGGCTTGTCAGAGAATATATTATCTCAAAAGCTAGACTCGGGTACATTTAAAGAATTTAAATATAAAGATATTAAATTAAACTTACCTGAACTAGATGCAATCACTACAAATGAAGGCCGTAGGTATAAAACACCTAACGGCCTTTATCCGTCTGTAACTACAGTATTATCTTTATTAAATAGAGATAGTATTTTAAAATGGCGTGCACGTGTAGGTGAAGAAGAAGCTAATAGAATAACAAAGCAAGCTACTTCAAGAGGTTCATCTATTCACAAATATTGTGAAATGTATTTAAATAATAATAAAAAGTTACTTGAAGAAAATATTATGCCTTTTAATAAAAATAGCTTTTTATCTATTAAAAAGATATTAGATGAAAGTGTAAATAATATATACTGTTTAGAAGCACCTTTATATTCTGATTACCTTAAAGTAGCCGGCCGTGTCGATTTAATTGCTGAGTATAATGGTAAATTATCTATTATAGATTTTAAAACATCACGTAAAGAAAAAACGACAGAAGGTTTACAAGGATATTTTATGCAAACATCTTGCTATGCTGTTATGTTTGAAGAGAGAACTAAAATACCTGTTAAAAACTGTGTTATTATTATTAATAATGACGAGACAGGAACAAATGTGTATCAAGTTGATAGAGACAAATATATATTTGACTTTATTAAGTTAAGAAACAAATATTCAGAAAAGTATAATTTTTGATTACATAAATATCAGATAAATAATCTATAATTTCATATATTGGAGCATCAGCTGATGGCTAGAAGAGTTATTCAAGACACTTATTACACGTTTAATCCGTCAACAAAAACTGTTGTTATCCCTAAATTTATTCCTCAAGAAAGAATTATTACGTTAGTTAATACAACTACCAATACTGTTCTTTATAACTTTGCTGATGTTAATCTAGCTGTATCTTCTTATACCGCTAATTCTACAGCTTATACAACAACAATTATTTTAAATACAAATATAAGCACAACTGGTATGGTATCAACTGATGCTATACAAATAGTAGTTGACGAAATTAACGAATATTTTACACCTGCAGAAGCACTGCTTGATCCTGTAGGTAAAATGAGAGTCAGTACTCCTCAGTCACTTATTGATACTGACTTTGAATACGGCCTTCAATCTACAAAATGGGAGTCTCTCTTCCTTAATAATAATAGACCTTCTTTCTTTTCAGAGATGTCACTTAATCTTCCTGTTTCTAATGTTGCAGTAGAAACTAATAAAAATATAGTTACAGTTACTGCTAATGCTGCATTAGGTTCAGGAACATTAAATACATCTTTAACAAATACATCAGTTACAGGTTTAGGTACATTATTTACTACACAGCTTAACTATGGCGTAGCTCTTTATGCCAACGGACAAGGTAACTCATTTATAGGATTAGTTGCCGCAGTTGCAAATAATACTTCATTAACTTTACAATCTAATAGTGTTATTAATGTTGCTTCAAACGGATTTTTTACATTACCGGTTACAATGCCTACTAATGGATCCCCATTTATAATACAGGATACTTTATTTCCGCCTGCAAACGGTCCATTCTTAGTTGATAATACAAATGAGCCTGATAATTTTACATTTACATATACTTCAAGATCTGCTTATACCGGTACTAATACTTCTATATACGATTCAGCTATTACAACTGCTTTTATTGGAGGTTTTTTCTCAGGAGCTGCTTATAATGTGGCTACAGTTAATACTACCCCTAGCGGCCCCAGCCTTGCTTCTTCAAATCAATTATTTGTAACGACAAACGGACCTCATGGTCTTACAATTGGCAATCCAATTTATGTTACTAACGGCACAGTACTTCCTATTGGATCTAATAGTATTAATGGATCATTTACAGTATCTACAATTTTATCAAGCAACGTTTTTGTTGCTAATCTTGCATCTGTTACTAATGCTTTTTCTAACGGTATATACGCTATTCCTACAATATATCCAGGAGCTGCTGCGCAGTTCACTCATAGATCATATGATGGTGGTGTATATTTTACAACCGGTACTACATAATCAAATCAGCAAGCAATAAGACAAACAAGAAGAGTGTTTAGATACCAGGCCGGTAAAGCAATACAAATGTCTACTGCTTCTCTTTTAAAGCCTGATTTTCAAATAGATAACGCTAATAACGTAAACTTTGGTACTGGAAATCTAGTTCTTATTACTACAAGAACTCCTCATAATTTAACTGTTGGCGCTAACGTTTTTGTTTATTATAACAGTCAAATAAACGTTAATTTACAAGAAAATGATACAGCTTACACCGGAACATTTGCAGTGACAAACGTAGTAAGTACATTTGCATTTAACTATGTTTCTCCTACTGCACCTAGATTAAATCCTG